>Ga0316204_10004925_pt1 | contig 23050 bp, 16 predicted proteins | sample 6monrhotite_MG_2_FD_205661 | JGI IMG/M metagenome (GOLD analysis project Ga0316204, IMG submission 205661) | Microbial mat bacterial communities from mineral coupon in-situ incubated in ocean water Damariscotta River, Maine, United States -... | ecosystem: Environmental > Aquatic > Marine >... | reverse complement strand
TGACGATCTTCTCGCCGGGGCTCTTCGTTGTCTTTCTCATCGTCCACTCCTCGGTGGTTACGATGAGCAACAAACCCTCTCTTAGCAAATGACACTATTTGGACCCATAAGCGCTGACTTCAGACAGACGTCTGCAAAGGCTGTCTCCCACGTGAAGGCGTGGTCGAGATAGGCAAAGTTGCTGTCCTCAATCAGGCTGTCGCCCACGCGGATATTACCTGAAAGGCTGTCCAGCACCTTGCCGCGCCGCGCGGTTTTGATCCACAGGGATAGTTTGGCGATCTCGACGCTTTCCATATTCACATCGACGCCGAACAGGTTGTTTGTCAGGATTTCACTATCAGGGTCCAGCAAGTCCTGGACGTAGCCCCCCGCGCCTTGCAGGTCCGCGATTTTGTCGTTCACGCGGGTTAATTCCGCCTTGAGGTAGTCGAACGCCATGATCAAGAAAACGCCAGACCCGCAAGCAGGGTCCACAATCCGCAAGGTCTTGAGGCGGTCGCGGTAGGCCTGCCATGTATCCAGCTCCGCCGATTTCTTGCGCCACGCAATTTTGGTGTAGTCGGACAGGTCCGTGCCTTTCTTGGCATTTGCGCGCAGCAGGTCGGCGAAGATTTCCTTGAGGTGGGTGCCAAGGGTTTCAGCCACGATAAAGCGGGCGATGTAATCGGGGGTATAGACCACCCCGTCACGTTTGCGTCGCCCGCTGGTGCCTGTCGCCTTTTCGTCTTCGACTTCCTCGCCACGGGCAATGGCCTGCAACCGCTCAACGTCCGCAATGGATTGCTCAAATATGTGGCCCAGAACAGTGACAGACACCTCGGATTCAAAGTCATAGTCGCCCAGCGTTTTGAAGCCGTCGCAAATGTCATCGGGCAGGTGCAGCGCGTCAATTTGAGGGTCCGGTTTGAACAGACCGCCGTTGTAGCGCGGAATTCTCAGTTCCTCACTTCCGAGGTCAATGGCACGAAACAGCCCCATGAAGTTTTCCCAAACAGGGCGGGGGTTGTACGCGTCGCGGGCTTTGAACGCGTCGGCCAGTGTATTCTTGGGCAACAGGCCAGTGTCTTCGGCAAAGGCGATAAACAGCACGCGATCAAGGATTTTCTGCGCAAGGGCAATCGCGTCCAGCGGGTCAACGGTTGTGTCAGCTTCTTGCACCGCGCCAAGCAGTTTGGAGCGCAGCCCCTTGTAGTCTAGGTAGAGGTTATTCGTGATATCCTTGTCTTCGCGGCGGCTTTCCTTGAGCAGATCGAGCGTGCGGCCCGACAGCAAATTTTCAGCCGATAGCAGCAACATGAAACGCGCATATTCTTTGGGGTCTGTTAGCTTGCTTAAGTCAAAAGTCTCATAGGCGGATGTGCCCTCGCCAAAGCCGTAGAGGCGCAGTTCGATCATGTTCGAGACCAAAACCCACTTCACGCCCCGTGCGTTCATGGCGTATTCCCAAGCCTGCTGAACAGGGCTTTTGTTGCGCCCTGACATGATCGCATCGAGGTCGCGGGTGTTGGGCCCCTTCAATTCAAACGGCGCGATGATTTCGGGACGATCTTTGCCAAAATGACCTAAGGCTAGGTCAACGCTACCTCTTAGGATCGCCTGTTCGGTCGAGACGTTATAATCGGCAGCACTGGCCGCTCCGACATAGCCCAACACACCTTCGACTAGGGTTGCTGCGAATTGTCCATGCAATTGGGTTTCGTTAAGCGCGTGGATGCGACCTGAATTTATGAGGTCAGCCCACGCCTCAAGTTTACTTAGGTGTTCTTGTGGAATCCGTTCGGCTTTGACGTGGCGGTTAAGCGTCTTCTGATTAAATAACTGCACGAACAATTCCTATACGCCGCGTAACACAGCTTTGCCTTGGGTTTTGGCGGGCCAATTTGTCGCCTTCAATTTCGACCGTCTGTGTATTCTGGTCAAGCTGTTCACAGTTAGCGACGTAAATTCAGGAAAGTGCAATCACGTTCGCGCCGAAGTTTTCGGGTGTGGCTAGATGTGCCCACGCCTGCATCAAGTCGCGGCGTTTGTCGAAAAGATCAGACCGCGCATAAGCCGCTTCGGTCTTGTCTTTGATCCCGTGGGCCAGCGCCGCTTCAATCACTTCGCGTGGAAAGCTGGTTGTTTCGCCAGCCCAATCACGGAAGGTGGACCTGAAACCATGAACTGTGATGTTATCGTACTCCATGCGGCGCAACAGGGCGGTCATGCTCATATCGGATAAGCCGCTTCCGCTTGGTCGTTGATCCCATGCGCCAGCGCCGCTTCGATCACTTCGGGGAGAAAGTTGGTGGTTCGGGGTGTGCAGAGCAATTCGGCTCAAGTTGACAACGGTAGCGCAGTCCATATCCTAGATCAGTAGATGCTGTTGGAAAGACCACAATGCAAGCGCCTGACCAACTCGCAATGAAGCGTCAAATTCAAACTCATCGCAAGCTTGGGACGTTCTTTTGTTGGGTTGGCCTTACGATTATGGGCGGTCTTGCGTTGATGGCGTTGACATGGTGCGCTGTTGTTGTGCTGGAGGCGCTAAAGCCGGACTTAGATGCACGGATAACAATCATTGCCGCGTTGCTGGGGCTTGTATCGAATATTCCTTTGTTTGGCGACGCGATTGTTAACTTTTTGGGCGAGATCGGTCTATCACAGGATAATGTCGAGAACCTTTATAGCTTCGCATTTCTGGCAGGTGCTACTGCGGCGATTCCTTTCATAATTCGCCTTGCTGGCAGCATATATTTTTGCTGGTTTTCGCCGTTTGACTCAGCTTCCCTTTCTCCGATTTTTGCCCCGCAGGCTTTTGATCCGCTCCGACAAGTGATCGGCGCTGATCCCGATGATAAGGTGCTACCTTGGCATGATCCTGAGGCGGGGCCACGATTTGAGGCCCATAAGGCTCTTTACGATCTTTGCTTCGGTGAAGGAGATACATTGGAGTATCAACTATTGCTGGGAGGTCCGGGGGCGGGCAAGTCACGGTTGGCAGTAGAATTTGCACGTCGCACCCTCGCGAAGCTTTCCGCTAGTTCTGAAGGCGCGAGCGTCATTCACGGACCTGACAACACTGACAGACTGATGACCAGACTAGATTATCTAGCGTCATGGTTGCGCGTTCGCGTATTGAAGAAAGCCCCAACACAGGACGATCCTTGGGATATTGGGTGGATCAAGCCTGAGATGTTCGTCAAAGGCCAAGCAAAAAGCAAAAAGGACATCCGTGTTGCATTGTCTCAGCTACAAACGTGGCGTCCACGACAGCCTACTTTTTTGCTGCTTGATGATCCGCTTCCGGGGAATGCGGTCATGGCATTGGACCTGTTGCAGGAAGCATCGCAGCACTATCGACACCGTGTGCGTCTTTTGATTGTAAACCAAAGCATACCAAGCGACCTGCAAATCACACATAAACACCACAAAGGCGACTGGGATTTCCGTGGATATGAGACGTATTCTGATCCAATCTTGATGCCCTCGATTGGTCAATTTGATGACGGCGAGCTGCGGCGTTTGGTTTACACCATACCAAGCAATCTGGCGCAGCCTATTGTGGGCGATGCCGGGATCGCGAAGTTTCGCAAAATTACCCGTGCCAACCCTTTGTTGATCGAATTGGCGCTATCTTGGCTCAGGCGGGCGAGGTCATTTGCGGATATGAATGAAGACTCGCTGTTGGAGGAGAGGGCAGATAGGATAATTGAATCCATCAAAACGGCAGGTATGGAAAGCGATGTGGCCGATCTTATGGCGATGGCTACCATTGCGTCTGGGTGTTCAACCAATTTTGAGACCGACGATGGTGCGACCGCGAGCAATGTTTGGGAAATATTCAATCTCAGGCGGATTGACCAAGCGACACTTGTGCGGCTCTATCCAACCCAGAATACGAGGCGGGGTGAGGAACTGCCTCCAATCCAACCGAAAATGATTGGTCTGGCCTTTGTGCGCAGGGTACTCAGTGGATTGCACCAAGCGGATCAAGACCGGATCATCAAATGTGCTTGGCAGGCAAACCCTCGGGGTACGCTGAGGACTTTGCTTGGAATTGATGCCGATTATGCAATGCGACATGGAGATGATCCGCTGCGTGACGCGTTGGAGCGTAGCCCTATTCAGCAGGCGGGTTTGTCCGATCTTGAAGTGTTTCGTGTGTTGTCACGCACATCGTGTCTGGCGCAGGTCACGGATTGGAATGAAGGGCGTCCACTTATCGGCGCAGGACTGAGCGCGACAGCTGAACGTGCGGCGCAACAACTGGATGTTGAAGCGTTAGAGAAGGCCTTGGAAGAAACAGTGGCGTGGTCTCGTAAGGACATGGATGGATTCTATGTCCGGGAAGCAGCGGCGTCTCGGATGGTGGGTTGCCTTATGCGTGAACTTCAGAGCCGTGGCGCATTGTTCTCAAATAGATCGCTGGCAGCATTTGAAGGTTGGATGCGGCATTGCCAGTCGGGTAAAGGTGCCCTGAGCATGTGGCGGGAAGCTAAGCAGCGCAGAAAGCTGGTCGCGCCAAAGGAGTATGACACGGAACACATGCAAGCGCTGGCATATGGGGCGCTCAGCCTTGAAATAAGGCTGTTCGGCCTGATTGTATGGGCGGAGATGCAGGAGGACAGTGATGAAAGTGTAAGCGTCGAAACTGCAAGAACCCGGATAAAGGCTGAGGACGCTATTCGGGCGAGCGACAAGTCAGCTTGGAGTGTGGTTGCAAAACAGGTTGATAGCATCCTAGCCGGAGATGGTCTCAATTCTTTGGTTCATGCCCGGGCTTTGCTTTCCGCGATCTCGGTCTGCGCTTTTGCAGGAGAGCAATCAATGCTTAAATACATAGAAGAATTGGACCATATCGCAGCGCCGTTCCCGGAGAGCGAGGCCATTCAGAAAGAGCGCGCTATAGCTTGGCGCATCGTCGCATATGCGTCTACTGATGACCGCGCGGCGTGCCAGCGTCATGCTGAGACAGTTGATCGTATCGCAGCGCCGTTCCCGGAGAGTGAAGCCATTCAGAAAGAGCGCGCTATAGCTTGGCGACACGTCGCATATGCGTCTTGGGATGACCGCGCGGCGTGCCAGCGTCATGCTGAGACAGTTGATCGTATCGCAGCGCCGTTCCCGGAGAGTGAAGCCATTCAGAAAGAGCGCGCTGAGGCTTGGCGCATCGTCGCATATGCGTCTATGGATGAGCGCGCGGCGTGCCAGCGTCATGCTGAGACAGTTGACCGTATCGCAGCGCCGTTCCCGGGGAGCGAGGCCCTTCAGATTGAGCGCGCTGTGGCTTGGCGCATCGTCGCATATGCGTCTACGGATGAGCGCGCGGCGTGCCAGCGTCATGCTGAGACAGTTGACCGTATCGCAGCGCCGTTCCCGGAGAGCGAAACCATTCAAGAACAGCGCGCTGAGGCTTGGCGCAACGTCGCCTACGCCTTTAGGGATGATCGCGCGGCGTGCCAGCGTCATGCAGAGACAGTTGACCGTATCGCAGCGCCGTTCCCGGCGAGCGAGGCCATTCAGAAAGAGCGTGATAGGGCTTGGCGGAATCTATCTCACAGGGAAGGTGATGCCTGAGCTGGGTTGAAGGCTCTTAGTCTCCGTCGGCGGTCAGCATTGGTGAGGGGTGTTGCGGACGGCTAGCAATACAATCAGAATCTAAAGCTGCCGCGTCGTCTCATTCTGAAAGTGGGATCACATTCCTGCCAAAGTCACGGTGCGTGGTAAAGCTTGCCCACGCTTCCATGAGTGTTCGCCGTTTATCGAACAGATCACTGCGGGCATAGGCCGCTTCGGCCTTGTTCTTGATCCCGTGGGCAAGCGCGGCTTCGATCACTTCGCGGGAAAAGCTGGTGGTTTCACCCGCCCAATCGCGAAAGGTGGAGCGGAACCCGTGAACCGTGATGGTGTCATATTCCATGCGGCGTAAAAGGGCAGTCATGCTCATATCGGATATCGGCTTGCCTGCTTTTGTTTCACTGCCAAAAACCAAATCAGCGTCCTGTCGCCTTGGCCCCAGTTGGACAATCGCGGCGGGTGTCAGTGGAACACGGTGTTCTTTGCCTGCTTTCATGCGCTTGGCGGGGATCGTCCAGACACGGTTATCCAAATCAACCTCTGCCCACGTCATGCCACGGGTTTCCCCAGATCGCGCCGACGTCAGGATGGTAAAGGTCAAAGCACGTGCTGAGACGCCTTTGCGGGTAGATAATGCAGCCATGAAGTCGGCAATGTTCGCATGGGGCAAGGCAGGGTGGTGTTGCACAGCGCGTACCTTTGTAGGCTTCGGCAGTAGATTGTCCAAATGCCCGCGCCAGCGAGCGGGGTTGTCTCCTTCGCGAATGCCAAGCGCAGACGCATAATCCAAGACCGCCTCAACCCGTTGGCGCACACGGTTAGCGGTTTCAGGCTTTTGCGACCAAATCGGTCTTAGCGCCCCAACAACGTCTGCGGTAGCGATCTTTGTGACCTGCATGTTGCCAAGGCTGGGGAAGACGTAAGCCTCTAGGGTCGAAGTCCATTGCGCGGCATGTTTTGCATTCTTCCAACCCGACCGTTTGCTTTCGATCAATTCGAGCGCGGCGTCTCTGAAGGTCTTGGGCTGAGCTTGGTGGCGCTTGGCTATCGGGTCATCCCCGTTCAAGATCAGACGCCTTGCATCGGTCGCTTTTTGGCGCGCCATTGCCAAGGTCACATCCGGATACGCCCCGAGGCCAAGATCGTGGCGTCGTCCCTGTACCTGATACCTCAAAACCCATGAGCGTGCGCCTGTGGGTTTCACATAGAGAAAAAGCCCACGTCCATCCCCGTGACGTCCAGCACTTGCCGTTTCAACCTTTCGAGCACTCAGTTTCATATCGTTCCCACATATGTTCCCACATTTGAGTTGGATTTAAGGCGAACGTGTCTGAACGTCAATGGCGGTATGTGAATTTAAACCATTGAAAGTATGTGATATAATTGAATGAGGGTGAATGGGGGTGAACCCCTGAAAACAAGGGGCATACGGACTTCGTCTCCGCCACCATACCTCGAAATGTGAAACCATCCGCCATGCTCGGGCGTTGATATGGCGTTAGCCGTTTGGGCGACGGGTGCATGCGCCGATGGGTCTGCAATGCACCGCCAATATACTGCGCTCATGATCTGGCTGCCGAGAGATGCCTCACGGCGCGGGCGATGATGCGTTCTTCGTCGGTTGGGATCACCATCACCTTGGTCTGGCCCAATCCAATGTCGCTCGCGTTGCGATTGTTCAGCTTAGGGTCGATTTCAATGCCTAGAAATTCTAGCCCATCGCCAATGCGTTGTCTGATTTCGGCGGCGTTTTCGCCGATGCCGCCGCAAAACACCAGCGCGTCCAGACCGCCAAGGACGGCCGCCAATGCGCCCACCTCGCGCCGCGCCCGGAATACGTAGTAGTCAATGGCCTGCTGCGCCTCGGGCTGTTTCGAGGCCAGAAGGCTGCGCATATCACTGGTCAGGCCCGACAGGCCCAACAGCCCGCTGCCTTCGTAAAGCATTTGCATCACCTCATGCGGTTGCAATCCTTCTTGTTCGATCAGATACAACACCACGCCGGGATCAATCTGCCCGCACCTTGTGCCCATGGGCAACCCGTCGAGCGCGGAAAACCCCATGGTGGACCCAACGCTGCGCCCCGCCCGGATGGCGCACATCGACGCGCCGTTGCCCAGATGTGCCACGATGATCCGGCCTTGGTGCAACTCGGGATGATCGCGTTTGATCACCCCGGTGATGTAATCATAGCTCAGCCCGTGAAACCCGTACCTCCGGATTCCCGCGTCGTAATAGCGGCGGGGGATGGCGAAGGTATCGTTGACCCAAGGATGGCCGCGATGAAAGGCCGTATCAAAACAGCCAACCTGAACGGCGTTGGGAAAGGCCTGCTGGGCTACGGCAACGGCGGCGAGGTTATGCGGCTGGTGCAAGGGGGCGAGGGGCCTCAGATCGGACAGCGCCGCCAGTACATCTTGGGTCAGGATAACCGGCGCGGAAAACTGCGGGCCGCCATGCACAATGCGGTGGCCGACGCCAGTGATGGTGAGATCGGCCAGCGATCCCGCAAGTGCTTCGATCACCCGCGTCAGGGCGTCGGCCTGGGTCGGCGCGGCAACTTTTGTTGCGGTTGTGCCTTCGGACGTTGTGAGGATGAGCCGCGCAGCGGTGCCGATGCCGTCGATCTGGCCATGCAACAGCTCAACCGGATCAGCAGCATCGCGGTAAAGCCCGAATTTCATCGAGGACGAACCGGCGTTGAGGGTCAAAATGCCAGTCATCGTATTTTTCCTTGCTCAGAATGCCTCATCATATCCCGGTCACTCACCCGCCGCGAGAGGCTGCAAGGCGAATATTCCTGTGCCGTCGCCCCCGATTTACACAGCAATTGATTAAGACGCTTTCGTGACATTTGGCAGGATCTTTTGTTTTCGGGCGGCGAATTAGGGCAAGAAATTGCGGTTTGGGCAACAATCGCATTGGCTAAGGTCGGCGGATATCGGCGCAACCTGTCGCGGTGCAGCGCTAGATCGCCCACAGCATATGGTGAAAATCGCAAAGATCGGCGGTGATCCGCCCTTGCGCGGCGGAAAGCGGCCTTTCTGACAATTGCTCGAATTCGAACATAGATTTTTCACGTTTTGCGGGAATCAATGGACGCCAGCAATAAATGTGGCCACGGATCTGAAGCCAGACCGGGCCGCACAATAACCTTGGGAGAGACCAAATGGCGGACAACGTAACCGGAACAAAATTTAGCGAAACAGCGATCCTTGGCAGCGGCGCACAGACCGTTGATATGGGGGCGGGCAATGATCGCATCATTTCCTACGCTGATGGGGGAGAGCCTGACCCGGCGCAGACGAACGGCGCAGAAGGGCGGGTTTATCCGCCTGTCATGGGCGGGACGGATGACATTCTGACCGGCGGGGCAGGCCGCGATACGTTTGAGTTCCGTGCGCTGATCAATGCCAAGGAAAGCGTCGTTGGCGCCCACACCAGCAGCTCTGGCCGCGTCAATTGGGGCGGCGTTGCGGGGGAAAACGACAACGTCCATGATCACTGGGTCGAAGGTTTCGGCCTCGACACGATCACCGATTACAGCAAGGCCGAAGGCGACAAGATCAAAATCACCGGCCATACGATGACAATTGGCGACATCACCTATGGATCGGATGAGGCCGGCGCGTTTTCCCTGATCACGGTCTACAGCCAGCAAGGCGACGGCGGTGCGGGCGGGGCCAATACGGCCACCGGTGCCCATGACGAAGATCCGCTGGGCCAGATCAAGGTTTACGGCGACAAGGTTGAACTGGCCGATCTGATTGTCGAGAAAAACAATGAGGGCATCGACCGGCTGGAGACGGCAGATGCGGTCTATGCCCCGATTGACCTTGGCATCACACAGGTTGTCGCCAGCAACACCGATGACACCAGCTATACCGGGTCAATCCACCGGCAGACCGACCGGATCTCAATTGGTGAGGGGTCGCAAACCGTGGATGCGGGCGGCGGCAATGACATCATCTACAGCTTTTCCGATGGCGGAGAGCCGGATCCGGCCCAGACCGAAGGCGCAGCGGGCCGGGTGAATGACCCGATCCCGGCAGATCAATCGGACGACATCATCAAAGGCGGGCAGGGGCGCGATACTTTTGCCTTTCGCCTGCTGCTCAATGCCAAACAAGAGATTCAGGACGAACACACCCGCAGCGACGGTGAGGTCAATTGGCGGCGCGTGGCAGGTGAAAACGACAACGTCCATGACCACTGGGTTGAGGGGATCGGCAATGATGTGATCCTCGATTTCTCCAATCAGGATGGTGACAAAATCGACATTCGCGGTCACACGGTGGAGGTCGCCGCGATCACCTATGGTGCGGATGAGGGCGGCGATTTCAGCCTGATCCAGCTGCGGTCCCAGCAGGGTGATGGCGGTGCGGGCGGCGAAAATACGGCCACCGGCGCCCATGACGAAGACCTGCTTGGTACGATCAAAGTCTACGGCGACAAGGTGACCAAAGAGAATATCACGCTTAAGGCGAATGTGTTCTATGGCGTTGATCAGCTTGAGGATATCGCCGCCGCCGAAGCCGACGGTCTGGCCGACAATGACGCGCCGCAGATTAAGCATCCACAATGGGGCATTGAAAACCCCGAAAGCTTTGAGCGGACATTCGAAGGCACCGCACGCGGCGACATGTTCAAAGCGGGCAGTGGTACTCAGATCATTGAGGCTGGCGGCGGCAATGACCGCATCCTCTCTTACGGCGATGCAGGAGAGCCGGACCCAGCTCAGACCGATGGCGCCGAGGGGCGGATCAACCCGGCCATTGGCGCGGCAGGGTCAGACGATTATTTCTCTGGCGGCGCGGGCGCGGACCGCTTTGAATTCTATGCGCTTCTGAATGGACGGGCCGAAGTGGTGGCCCAGCACACCGGCAGCACCGGCGATATCAACTGGCGCGGGGTTGCAGGCGAAAACGACAATGTTCACGATCACTGGGTCGAAGGCTTTGGCGTTGATACGATCCTCGATTTCTCGAAAGAAGAAGGCGACAAGATCCTTGTGCGGGGTCACACCGTCGAGATTGCCGAAGTGACGTATGGCACGGATGAAGGCGGTGCATTCTCGTCCATTCGTGTGATCAGCCAGCAAGGGGATGGCGGCGCGGGCGGGGCCAACACGGCCACCGGCGCCCATGACGAAGACCCGCTGGGCATCATCAAGGTCTATGGCGACAAGATCACCAAAGAGGACATCACCGTGAAGCGTGACGGGGTGTTTGACGGCGGTGATCAACTGGCCGAGACAGACAAACTGGCCGATTACAACGGCGGCACCCAAGCGTTCCAGATCACAGAAAATGGTGCGGTGCTGGAGACAGCGCCCGATGACGTCAAGACGACTGACCGGATTGAGCTGGGCTCAGGTGCGCAGCAGGTATTTGCCGGATTGGGCAGCGATTACATCCGCGTTTATGCCGATGGTGGTGAGCCGGACCCGGCCCAGACAGATGGCGCAGGACGGATCACAGATCCGGTTGATCCGGCGCTCTCGACCGACATCGTGTCGGGCGGCCAGCATCGCGATACCTTTATGTTCAACTATCTGCTGGATGCCACCGACGTTGTGCTGGCCCGTCACACCCGCGAAGATGGCAGCATCAACTGGCGCAAGGTCGCGGGTGAAAATGACGCGGTGCATGATCACTGGGTCGAAAGCGGCGGCGATGATGTGGTCCTCGATTTTTCCAATCAGGACAGAGACAGGATTGAATTGCGCGGTCACACGGTAGAATTGGCCGAGATTACCTATGGCGCGGACGAGGGCGGTGATTTCTCCCTGCTTCATGTCCGTTCGCAACAGGGCGACGGCGGCGGCGCCCATGACGAAGACAGCCTCGGCACCGTGAAGATCTATGGCGACACCGTTACCGAAGAGGACGTGCGGGTCACGGCCAAGGGGGTCTTTGACGGGATTGACATTCTGGAATCCATCGAGGGGCTGCCGAACCATATTGCGGGCGATCGCGACGCCAACATGCTAAACGGCACCGCAGAGGCGGACAATATCCACGGCAACAACGGCAATGATTTTGTGATGGCTGGCGACGGCGACGATTTCATTTTTGGCGAAGGCCACAATGATCTGCTGTTTGGCGGCGCGGGCAATGACTGGATCGAAGGTGGCTGGGGCAGCGATGCGCTGTTTGGTGAAATGGGCGAGGATACGCTGGTCTCCAACAGCGGCCATGACAACATGTCAGGCGGCAGTGAGGCCGATACATTCCTGTTCATGGACGGCACACGCGGCGGCCAGATCTTTGATTGGGAAGATGGTGCCGACAAAATCGACTTTTCCCGCATGGACGCAGTGCAGGGGATGGATGACGTGATGATCCTGCAACTGACCGACACCGCGGCGCGGGTGAGCTTTACCAATGACGCGGGCAAAGAAGGCAACATCGGTGTGATCGGGGTGAGCGGCTTTACCCTGTCAGACGATGATTTCAATTTCTAAGCTATGGCGTCACGGCCAATGCCCCGTCCTGCTTTGCTGGGCGGGGCATTTGTCTATCCACTGTAGTCAAGTCACGTCAGGCAATTCGCCAAGGCTCAGACGCAGGCGAGCCCGGCATCCAATGCGGACAGGATCGTATCAGCCTCCGCTTCGCTGAGCACCAATGGCGGCGACAGGATCAGGTTGGGGCCGGACACCCGTACCATTGCACCGCTTTGATACGCGCCTTCCTGCACCGCCAGCGCGGAATTCCCGTCGATCGGAGCCTTGGTGGCACGATCACTGACCATCTCAATCGCCGTCATCAAGCCATGTCCGCCGCGCACGTCGCCGATGATATCGTATTTCTCCATCAAGGCCTTGCACCCGTCAAAAAGCTGCGTGCCCCTTGCTGCGGCATTGTCCACCACGTTCAATCGCTTGGTTTCTGCCAGACAGGCGAGCGCCGCCGCCGCACCGACAGGATGGCCCGAATAGGTGTAGCCATGGCCGATCTTGGCGGAAGGGTTGCCCTCGAACACATCCACCATGCGATGGCCGATCATCACCGCGCCAAAGGGAAAATAACCATTGGTGATCGCCTTGGCGGTACACATCATGTCCGGCTGAATGCCCCAAAGCCGCGCACCCGACCATGCGCCAGTCCGGCCATAGGCGGTGATCACCTCATCGGTGATTAGCAATATGCCATGCCGGTTGCAGATCTCCTGAACCATGGGTGCAAAGGATTTGTGCGGTGGAATGACCCCGCCTGCGCCCAAAATCGGCTCCATGATCATCGCGGCGATGGTGCCCGCGCCTTGAAAGGCGATCTCGTCCTCCAAGGCCTGAACACAAAGCTGCGCCAGCCTTTCGGGATCACTTTCGTTAAACGGGTTCCGGTAGGTGTAGGGCGCCGGAATGTGGAAACAGCCGGGCAAGAGCGGCTCGTAAGCGGTGCGGAAATTGGCATTGCCGTTGACGGACGCGCCGCCGATATGGGTGCCGTGATAACCCTTCTTGAGGCTCAAAAACTTGGTGCGCCCGGCCTCTCCGCGCAGCTTGTGATACTGCCGCGCCAGGCGCAGGGCCGTTTCCACAGAATCCGATCCGCCAGAGGTAAAGAACGCCCGCGCCATGCCGTCAGGTTCAAAGAACTCCGACAGCTCAAAAGACAGCTCAATCGCCACATCGTTGGATGTGCCGCGGAACGTCGAATAATAGGGCAGGGTGTCCAATTGCGCGGCCATCGCATCTTTGACGGGCTGGCAGGAATACCCCAGATTGACGTTCCACAGCCCGCCAACACCATCCACGACCGTATGCCCATCAATGTCCGTGACGCAGACGCCGCTGGATCCGGTGATGATTTTGGGCGGGTTGTCGATGCTGTCCTGCGGTGAGGTCATCGGATGCCACATCAGCCGCCCGTTGTTTTCTTTGAGGAAGTTGGAGTCTTTCATGATGTGCTTTCCAATACGTTCGAACGTGACAGTGAAGTGGCCCATGCGGCCTCGATTTCGGCAGGGACGGTGCCGCCCCAATTTCGGGTGATGTCGCGGCTCGCCTCTATCAGGTTTTCTTTGACCTTGGCCTCAAGGCTCGGTGAAAACCGGGAGGCGACGCAGGCCACTGAGACCGCACCCGCAAAACGGCCAGATTGGTCAAAGACCGGGGCTGAAACGCCCTGGATGTCATCCTCATAACAGCGGTCGGATCGCCCAAAACCGCTGTGCCGCACCGCCTCGACTGTCTGACGCAATGCATCCTCTGTTGCGATGGTGCGGCCCGTAAAAACCTGCAATCTCGCAACCGCTGCGGGCCAGAGGTCAGATGGCCCAAAGGCCAATGCACAAAGCCCCGATGCCGTGGCATGAAGCGGGAAGGATTGCACATCAATGATCGCGCGAGTGCTGTGATGTTGCGATTCTCTGGACACCAGTGGATAGACGGTGGTGCCCGATAGCACGGAAACATGGGCGGTCTCGCCCGTTGTATCGACCAACCCATCGAGCACGGTTTCGGCCCCCGCTTTGCGCGGTACGGTCTCTTCGCGGATCTGTGCGAGTTGCAGGAGTGCTGGCCCAAGGCGGTAATGCTTGGTCGCAGGGTTCTGTTCCACAAACCCAGCATCTTCAAGTGCTTGCAAGTGCCGATACGTCGTCGCCTTGTCGCGCCCGGCCTGCCTGCACAGTTGGGACAACCCGATCTCGGGTTGGGCCGGTGTGAAATACGCCAAAAGCTCTAGCGTTTTCGTAGTGGACGACATGGAGGGTCTCTCTCTTTGCGGCTGCCTTGAGAAAAAGTTTGACAGACGGTGGTTAACAAGGCAACCTTTTTATGAAACGTCGGTTCAATATGTGAACCATATCAGGGAGAGACCAATGAATAAGTTTTCAATGTCTGTGACGGCTTTGGCCTTGGCCATGACTGCCGTTGCCGGAACGGCGCAGGCCGAGTACCCCGAAAAACCGGTCGAATTTGTTGTGCCGTGGCCTCCGGGTGATCTTGAGGATGTCCTGACGCGCATGATCGCCGAGGATTTCTCCGAAGCTTACGGTGTGCCAACTGCCGTGGTGAACAAGCCGGGCGGCGGCGGTGGCCCTTTCCCTGGTGCGATCGAAGTGGCCAATGCGCCCGCTGATGGCTATACGATCGGATCGTTCATCATCGCCATTCCAGTGGTCGGACCGCAGATCGGCATTCCAGAGTTGAACCCGGACCCCTTTGTTCCGCTGGGCAATTTCCTGACCTATCCGTTTGTCATCGCGGCGGGCGGCAATGCCCCTTATGACGACATGGCCGGATTGGCGGCCCATGCCGCAGGTAATGATGTGGTGCTTGGCCACTTCGGTGCACCGCTGGTGCCTACGCAGGTGACATTGGGTCTGGGCAAATCCATGGGCTTTTCCTACGCCTCTGACGCGGCTTTTGATGCGCTTGATTGCAACACCTTGGCCTCTGGCGATGTGGACGTGATCAACACCACGCTGCAATTGATCCTGCCCTGTCTGGATGATGTCAAAGTGCTGGCCTCCATCGGATCAGAGCGGATTGCGCTGACGCCGGATGCGCCCACTGTGGCAGAACTGGCGCCGGATCTGGACGTGGCGCTGTGGAATGGCTTGTTTGTGCATGCCGACACCCCGCAAGATGCCCGCGAAAAGATTATCGCCGTTGCGCAAAAGACCATGATGTCGGAGCGCGCGCAGAAGCTGGCGGCCGAAACCGGCGCATTGGTCTATTGGCAAGCCGCCGATGACGTGGCCGCGCAGATCGAAAAAGACATTGAGACCATGGGCCGCATCGAAGGTATGCTGTCCGAATAACCAAACAGCATTCCGCCGGGCGACATTGTCGGCCCGGCGGAATGGTCGGTCATTGGGGGGTGATCCATGTCGCGCGTCAAAACGCTGCAATCTTTGTTCAAACGATACCGCCGCCCCGGCGATATCGTTTTTGCTTGGGTTCTGTTGATCATCTCGGTTTTTTTGCTGTCCCAATTGTTTGAGCAAACGGCCTATAAGCCGCGCGGCAAACTGTTTGCCCAGCCACGGTTTTGGCCCGCTGTATCGCTGATGGGCATGGCCGGGTTTGCCGCGTTTCATTTGCTCGGTTCGGCGCTATCCGAACGGATCGAGGGGCGTTGGCGCGAGGTTTGGACGTGGATTGCGGCGTTGGAGTATGCGGGGTGGTTCATCGCATATGCCGCGCTTGTTCCCTTGGGGGGCTATTTGCCGACAACGCTGGTTTTTGCGCTGGCTCTGACACTGCGCGCCGGATACCGCAGCGCCCGCATGTTGATCGCGGCCGGAGCCTGCGCGGTGATTATCGTCCTGCTGTTCAAAACCCTGTTGCGGGTGAACCTGCCCGCAGGGCGGATCTATGAAATGCTGCCCGATGGGCTGCGCCCGTTCATGTTGACCTATTTCTGATCGGATCACGTTATGGAAAACCTGCTTGCCGGGGCTGAAATGCTGGCCCGATGGGATGTTTTGGTTGCGCTTTTGGTCGGCTCTATCGGGGGGGTGATCATTGGAGCAATTCCCGGTGTCGGCCCTGCGGTGGCCATCGCCATCTTGCTGCCTGCCACCTTCTCGCTTGATCCGATTGTCGGGCTGACGATGCTGTTGGGGATCTATGGATCATCCATGTATGGCGGCGCGATCCCGGCAATCTTGATCAATACACCGGGCACAGCCGTGAATGCGCTGACCTCTTATGATGGCTATCCGATGACGCAGGCAGGCGAAGGGCACCGCGCCCTGTCCTTGGCCTATAGCGCATCGTTTTGGGGTGGCATCTTTGGGATTGGCTGCCTGATTTTGCTGTCCCCTGTTTTGGCGTTGATCGCGCCCATGTTCGGCTCCCGCGAGATATTTCTTGCGGCGTTTCTGGGTATTCTACTGGTGATCCTTGCACATCGCGGCCAGATCTTCGCGGCTGGGTTTCTGGCGATGTTCGGTATCTTTCTGCAGACCGTTGGCTTGGACGCAGTGACCTATACCCAGCGCTACACCTTCGGCTTTTCGTTCCTCAGCTCTGGCATCAACCTGATTGTTGTGGTTCTGGGCCTCTTCGCGCTCAGCCAAGCGTTCTTCCTGCTCACCGCACCAGACAGCAGCCCGGACGCCAAGCCGGTCACCGGAAAACTGACCGCAGGCTTCAAAGAGCTGCTCAAGCACAAAAGGGTGGCGACGGTGTCCTCCAGCTTTGGCGTGCTTTTGGGCATGATCCCCGGCACGGGTGAGTTTACGGCCCAATTCATGAGCTATACCTACGCGCAAAAAACCTCTGCCAAGCCTGATGATTTTGGCAAAGGATCCCCCGAAGGTTTGATCGCATCTGAGGCGGCCAACAACGCGGTGCCTGCCGCCGCGATGATCCCGCTTTTGGCGCTGGGCATCCCCGGTGAGGCGCTGACCGCGATGATGCTTTCGGTGTTCTACATCCACAATGTGATCCCCGGTCCACAGCTGTTCCAGAACCAGATTGATCTGGTTTACGGGCTCTATTTTGCGCTGATCCTGCTCAATGTGATCGTGATGGTGTTCTTGCTGTTCTCGACCAATTTGCTGACCAAGATCATCCGCGTGCCAACCCGATTTTTGGGGGTGGTGATCTTGATCCTGTCGTTTGTCGGGGTCTATTCGCTGCGCAATTCGCTGACGGATTGCATGATTTCGGCGGGGTTCGGTGTGCTTGGTCTGATCCTGAAGCGGCTGAACCTGCCGATTGTGCCAATCATTCTGGGGATGGTTCTGGGCGGCATCATGGAGGTCAAGCTGCGCTCGGCTCTGCCGCGCCTCAAGACGCCGTTGGATATGATTGACCGGCCCATTTCCTTTATTCTCTTTGTGATCATCCTGTTGGTGGTCGCCCTGCACATCCGCACCCTGGTCAAAGAGTTTCGCGCCCACCAGCCCGAAGAGGACCACGACATGCATGACAGTCAAACACGGTAGGCCCATGGATCAAGATAGTATCAATGCACTGCGGGATCAGCCCGTTCCGGTTTTTCATCACCTGATCGAAGGGCGGCAAGTGCCCGCCTCTGATGGCGGGCTGATGGATGTTCTGTCGCCCCGCAACGGGCAGGTTTTGACGCAGATCGCTGATGGTACCGCGGCTGACATGAACGCCGCCATCGCTTCGGCACGGGCGGCATTTGAGGATGGCCGCTGGGCCGGACAAGCGCCCGCAGCCCGAAAAAAGGTGCTGATGAAATGGGCCGATCTGATCGACGCCCATGCGCTTGAACTCGCCGTGCTGGGCGTGCGCGACAACGGCACCGAGATCAGCATGGCCCGCAAAGCAGAGCCCGGATCAGCCGCCGCCACAATCCGTTATTACGCCGAAGCGCTCGATAAGATCTATGGCGAGATTGCGACGACATCATCTGACATTCTGGGCCTGATCCACAAAGAGCCGGTGGGCGTGGTCGGTGCGATCATTCCGTGGAACTTTCCGATGATGATTGGCGCCTGGAAGCTGGGTCCGGCGCTGGCGATGGGCAATTCGGTTGTTCTGAAGCCCTCCGAGACCGCGTCGTTGTCATTGATGCGGATGGCCGATCTGGCGCTTGAGGCAGGGCTTCCGCCGGGTGTTTTGAACGCGGTCACCGGCGCGGGCGCAGTCGTGGGCGAGACCATGGGCCTGTCGATGGATGTGGATGTGTTGGTCTTTACGGGTTCGGGTGCCACGGGCCGGCGCCTGATGGAATATGCAGCAAAGTCCAATATGAAACGGGTCTATCTTGAGCTTGGCGGCAAATCCCCAAACATCATTTTTGCCGATGCCCCCGATCTGGATGAGGCGGCCAAGGTTGCCGCTGCTGGTATCTTTCGCAATGCCGGACAGGTCTGTGTCGCAGGGTCGCGCCTGTTGGTTGAGGCCTCAATTCACGATGAATTTGTCGCCGCCGTCGCCCGCGCCACCAAAGCTATGCAGGTCGGCGACCCACTTGATTTGACCACCAACATCGGCGCGGTGAACTCGGAGCCACAGTTGCAGCAAAATCTGGATTTCCTGCGCAAAGCGGAACAGGAAGGCGGCGAGATTGTCAGAGGTGGCACCCGCATCCTGCAAGAGACCGGCGGATATTTCATGGACCCCGCCATCGTGACCGGCGTGACCCCGGACGCGACATTGGCCCAAAAGGAGGTATTCGGCCCGGTCTTGGCCGTTACCCCGTTTGAAGACGAAGACGCCGCCGTGCGCATCGCCAATTCAACTGTCTATGGATTGGCGGGTGCGGTCTGGACATCAAACCTTTCCCGCGCCCACCGCATGGTGCGTGCCGTGCGCACCGGGGTGATGCATGTGAACACCTATGGCGGCGCAGACGGTACAGTGCCTTTGGGCGGTGTCGGGCAATCGGGCAATGGGGCGGACAAATCCCTTCATGCGATTGAAAAATACATCAATCTGAAGACCGCTTGGATCAAACTCTGAAGGGGGCGCAAATGGCAGACAAAACCATTCTGGTGATCGGCACTTATGACACCAAAGACGACGAGCTGGGATTTCTGGCAGATGTGATCCGCGGGCAGGGTGGGCGCGTTCTGACGATGGATGTCTCCGTTTTGGGCGATCCCTCAAAGCCTTGTGATTATTCCAAACATGACGTGGCCCAAGAGGGCGGCAGCAGCATCGCGGCGGCGATTGCGTCGGGGGATGAAAACCGCGCGATGCAGATCATGGCGGCGGGGGCCGCCTTGCTTGCTGCACGGCTCAATTCTGAAGGGGCGTTTGACGGGATGATCGTGCTGGGCGGCACGATGGGCACTGATCTGGCGTTGGATGTCTGTTCTGCGCTGCCGCTGGGCGTGCCCAAATACATCGTCTCGACCGTGTCGTTTTCGCCATTGATCCCGGCAGAGCGGTTGGCGGCAGATACGCAGATGATCCTGTGGGCGGGCGGGTTATATGGCCTCAACTCGGTTTGCAAAGCCTCGCTCAGCCAAGCCGCCGGTGCGGTGCTGGGTGCGGCGCGGGCGGTGCAAATGCCCGACCCGGACAAGCCAATGATCGGCATGACCTCGCTTGGGACATCGGCGCTCAAATATGTGATCCCGCTCAAGCCTGCGCTGGAAGAGCGCGGATATGAGGTGGCCGTTTTCCATGCCACAGGGATGGGCGGGCGCGCCTTCGAAAGTCTCGCCGGGCAGGGGGCGTTTGCCTGTGTCTTTGACTTTTGCACGCAGGAACTGGGCAACCATATTCACGGCTCCAATATCTCGGCGGGGGCGGACCGGCTGACCAATGCAGGCCAGAATGGCACACCCCAGATTGTTGCGCCGGGATGTTACGATCTGGTGGATATTGTCGGCTGGCAACCCTTGCCAGGCAAATGGTCCGATCACCCCAGTCACGAACACAACCGGCTTTTGACGTCTGTTGTTCTGAACGCGGCAGAGCGGATTGCGGTGGCGCAGGCCCATTGTACTCAACTGGCTTCGGCCAAAGCCCCGGTTGAGGTTCTGCTGCCAGAGCTTGGCTTGGGTGAATGGGATCGCGAAGGCGCGGATTTGCATGACGCGGATGGATTGGCAACGTTTCTAGCCGCACTGGAAGGCGGCCTGCCACCGCAGGTCAAAGCGCATCGCCTTGATTGTCACATCAATGATGCCGGATTTGCTGACAAGGCGCTGGAAATCTTTGATGATTGGCGGGCCAAGACCCTAGTTTGAGGAACCGGGATCAAGCTGCGCCAAAAGGTCCAGCAGGGTTTCATAGTTGTCATCGCCCAAAGCGGCCCTGAAATCTGCCACGATCTGGGCCGCCTGATCGGCGCGGTCGTCGATGATTTTCTGCCCCGCTTCGGTGATCTCGATCAGCTGGCGCCGCCGGTCGATCTCGTCGCGGGTCTGGGTGATCAAACCCTTGTTCCGCAGGGTTGTGGCGATGCGGGTCAGGCTTGGAAACAGCAGGCTGGCCCGATCTGCCAAAGTGGATGTGTCAAGTGATCCGTGTTCGGCCAACACCCGCAAGACCCGCCATTGTTGTTCGGTGATCCCGGTTTCTGACAACATCTCGCGGATCGGTGCCATCACGCCCTCGCGGGCACGGATCAGCGCGATAGGCAGGGAACGGGACGTCGAAGGAAGCGGATGGGTCATCGGATGCTTTCATTGAGTGGCGCAGGATCTGTTGCCCTGCTTGGGGTTGGGCCTTGTGGGAAATATCAATTGTTTGCGCGCTGATGCCAAGGGTGGTTTCCTCTGCAAGTTGTCCAAGTGACCGGATGAAGTGAAATTGTCAGCAGCCGGGCTTGACAAAACGACGATTAATTTATTAACTTCACAATTATTAACATGTTAAGGAAATCATGTGCCGCACTTCCACATCGACTATTCCGCCAACCTTGAAACGGTTCTGGATATTGCACAGTTGTGCGAAGTGATCCGCGCAATCGCCGCGGAGATTGAAACCTTTCCGATGGCCGGCATCCGTGTGCGGGCAATGCGGGCGGATCATGTCGCAATCGCGGATGGCGCGGCAAAACATGGCTACATTGATCTGTCGGTGCGCCTGCGGGCGGGCCGCACTGAGGCGGTCAAACAGGATGCTATCACGCGGGTCTTTGCAGCCCTCAAAGACTTTGCAGCCCCGGCCATGGCCACCCATTCCATCGCGCTTTCTGCGGAAATTCGCGATATTGATGCCGACCTCTCCCCAAAATTCGGCAACATCCGAGACCATCTGGAGGACAACGCATGAGCGTGCTTGACGACAACATCACCAAGCTGAACGGATATCTGGACCGTTTCCGCAACGGCGGGATCAAAAACCGCATTGCGGGGCTGGACTGCGCTGGCAGTGCGGGCGTGTTTCAAACCCTCTCGCCAGTTGATAAATCCGTCATCTGCGATGTGGCAGAGGGCAGCGCCGAAGATATTGACCGCGCTGCCAAAGCCGCCGCTGATGCCTTTCCGGCATGGCGCGATATGCCCGCGCTTGAACGCAAACGCATACTGATCCGAGTGGCCGAAGGGATCGAAGCCCGCGCCGAAGAGATCGCGTTGTGCGAATGCTGGGACACGGGTCAGGCGTTCAAGTTCATGTCCAAAGCAGCCCTGCGCGGCGCTGAGAACTTTCGCTATTTTGCGGATCAGGTGGTGCAGGCGCGGGACGGACGATTGCTGCAATCGCCAACCTTGATGAATGTCACAACGCGCAAACCCATTGGCCCTGTTGGCGTGATCACCCCTTGGAACACACCCTTTATGCTGTCGACATGGAAAATCGCGCCAGCGCTGGCTGCCGGTTGCACTGTGGTGCACAAACCTGCCGAAGCCTCCCCCCTGACCGCGCGTTTGCTGGTTGAGATCGCCGAAGAGGCGGGCCTGCCACCGGGCGTGTTGAACACCGTTAACGGCTTTGGCGAAGCGGCGGGCAAGGCGCTGTGCGAGCATCCCGATATCAAGGCCATCGCCTTTGTCGGAGAAAGCCGCACGGGGTCTATGATCATCAAACAGGGGGCAGATACGCTCAAGCGCAATCATCTGGAATTGGGCGGCAAGAACCCGGTGATCGTTTTTGAAGATGCGGATCTGGACCGCGCCTTGGATGCGGTGATCTTTATGATCTATTCGATCAACGGCGAACGCTGCACTTCGTCCTCGCGGTTGTTGATCCAAGACAGCATCCGCGCCGATTTTGAGGCCAAGCTTGTCGAACGGGTGAACAACATCAAAGTGGGGCACCCCCTTGATCCGACAACGGAAATTGGCCCGCTGATCAGCCGCGAACATTTTGACAAAGTGACCAGCTATTTTGACATCGCCGCCCAAGATGGCGCAACCATAGCCGCAGGCGGCGCCGCGATTGGCGACGAAGGATATTTCGTCAAACCGACTCTCTTTACCAACGCCCGCAACGACATGCGCATCGCCCAAGAGGAAATCTTTGGCCCGGTTCTGACCTCGATCCCGTTTGAGACTGAGGCGGAGGCGCTGGCGCTGGCCAATGACACGGCCTACGGACTGACCGGATACCTATGGACAAATGACCTGACCCGCGCCCTGCGCTTTACCGAGGCACTGGAGGCGGGAATGATCTGGGTCAATTCTGAGAACGTGAGGCACCTGCCCACCCCCTTTGGCGGGGTCAAGGCCAGCGGCATTGGCCGCGATGGCGGCGATTGGTCTTTTGATTTCTACATGGAGCAAAAGCACATCGGTTTCGCCACCGGAGCGCATAAAATCACCCGCCTTGGCGCGTTGTAAGGAGATCAGACCATGCCTGTACCTGCCCCGAACCTTTACCCTGATTTCAACACCATCCGGCTGTCTCATGTCTGTTTGAACGTCAAAGATCTTGCGGTCTCAAAGGCGTTCTACACTGATACTCTTGGTCTTCAGGTCACTGATGAGAACGCCGATCATGTCTATCTGCGCGCAATGGAGGAACGCGGTCACCATTGCATCATCCTGCAAAAGTCCGACCAACCCGGCACGGTTGAGGTGATGGGGTTCAAAACCTTTGACGAGGATGATCTGGACAAAGCCGAAGCCTATTTTCGCGCCAAGGGCCGCCCGA
>Ga0316204_10004923_pt1 | contig 23059 bp, 18 predicted proteins | sample 6monrhotite_MG_2_FD_205661 | JGI IMG/M metagenome (GOLD analysis project Ga0316204, IMG submission 205661) | Microbial mat bacterial communities from mineral coupon in-situ incubated in ocean water Damariscotta River, Maine, United States -... | ecosystem: Environmental > Aquatic > Marine >... | reverse complement strand
CTTCATTCGCCCAGAGGGGGTTCAGTCCGCCGCCTTCGTCCCACTTTGCCCCTCGGTGACACTGGAATGCGGGCAGCCGGGCGGCGTTGTCGGATTGCAAATGGCACAGCAACTCATCGATGACTGCCTGCACCTCCAATCCCTGGAGTCTCATGTCTCCGCACTGCGACAAATTGACCTATTTCACACGGTGGCGACAAGCCGTATCCCAGAGGACGTCAGCTTCGGATTCGGCAAGACAGCCACCGACATTCAGTTTGATCACGACCTGGACCGACTGAACTTTTCTGAGCTTCCCACCGACACGACGCTGGCTCGGATCAATAACCCGCACAAGCAGATCGCGCTTAGCACGATCGATGAACACGGCGAGGACGTGGACGAACGCTACTTTCGCTATACGAATGGAGAAATTCGCACACAAAGACCTATAATGCCCTCTATGTTGACGCATGATGCTCAGATCATTCGTCAGGATTGCCTCTGCTATCTTATGGAGCGCATGCCGCTCCCCCAGAGAATCAACGGCCACTGACACTATGACCTCCATTCCAGTCACCCCGACCCGAAAATCAGAGACCGACAAACTCTACGAGGCCAATCAAGCCCTGCGTGGCCGGATTGATAACTTTCTTCAGCAGGCGCGAATCAACGAGGAAAAACAACGCAAATTTCAGGCCCTAGAGATGCGCCTGCTCGGTTTCACGTCGCTATCCTCCCTCCTCAGGGATATCCTGTTCCCAAACTACGTGACCTTCAAATGGGACGTCATCTCCCTGCAGTTGCTTGACCCTGAGTATGAGATCCGCCGGATCCTCGCCGAAGAGGGTCGTCAACTGGTCGATCACCCCTCGATCAAGTTCGCTGCAGAGCAGGACAAACTGATTTCCCTGCACCCCCATTCTTTATTCACGAGCCTCGGCCCCTACAAGGCCAAGCAACACCAACAGCTCTTCGCCAACGTCGCGCCGCATATGCCGGCAAGCGTCGCACTGTTACCGCTCGTAAGACACGGCAAGCTAATAGGCAGTCTCAATATAGGGAGTTACGAGGGCGAACGTTTTGTTCGTGGCGTTCGCACCGACTTCTTCGAACACCTGGCCAGCGTGCTGGCCATCTGTATAGAAAATGCGATCAACGTTGAGCGTCTCAAGCGATTGGGCATCACTGATACACTTACGGCGGTCAACAACAGGCGTTTTTTTGACCAACGTCTTGAAGAAGAGACGGCCTCCGCCTTGCGCGACAAGCATCCACTATCGTGCCTGTTACTCGATGTCGATCACTTCAAACAGGTTAATGATACCCATGGTCATCTGATTGGGGATCAGGTGCTCATGGAGGTCGCGTCATTGATTCGTGGACAACTCCGAGGCACCGACGTCCTGGCTCGATACGGGGGAGAGGAATTTGTCGCCCTATTAGCCTCCACTGAGAATTCGGTCGCGCTGGAGGTGGCCGAACGTATTCGGATGGCTATAGAGGCAACGCCGTTCAACCTGAAAAACGGATCGACCTTCGGGATCACCATTTCCATAGGTGTCACGACCCTGAAACCGGATGACCAGGTCGTATCGGGATCCATACGTGGTGAGCGCCTGGTTGGGCAGGCAGACAAGGCGCTATACGAGGCCAAGAATTCGGGACGTAATCAAGTCTGTAATAGCGGCCTCATTCAGTCTGCCGAAAACTGGTAGCCCTGACACGGGTTCCTCCGCAACAACCGGGCGACTACGGGGGGTCGGCCTTCTGTTCCGCGTTGGTTGCCGTGGAAGCTGATGACTTGGCGTTCTGCTCACCAGGAATAGACTCCAGGCCGTTCTTGAGTGTCCTGACACTGAATATGTCGTCTTCAAGCCCCAGGTCGGCCTTGGCATCGGTGATCTGAAAAACCGACTGTGTCATATTTACCTTGCTCCGGACAAGAACTCTATCCCAAATCCATGCGCCGTCTACCTGCTGCCACTGGATAAACTGATCCTTGACGAGATCACCCTTCTGATCGAAATAATCGATACGGGTCGTGACGCAATGATCCCAGCTCTTCGCCTTCAGAAACCAAAAGACACGTTTGCCATAGAGGGGCTTTGCCTCCTTGGGGACACTCTCAACGACGTAGAACTCCACCCCTTTGATGTCGCGAACACCGATGAGTCGATGCTCATCCTCCTCAAGCGCGCGCTTGCTGACATCAGCGTAGGTGAGATTCGAATTCAGAAAACTGTCCCCAGGGTCACGTATAGAGACCCGGCGGATTTTACGCAACGCCGGCAAGTAGATGAACTGATCGACCTGACCTGCCTTGTCTCCGGTATGCGCCACCCTCAGGAAAGCCGCTCCCTTGGCCTCATTCGGCAGGATATTAAAGAGCATCATCTTATCGGCGATGCCCTCACGGCCGCCAAAGTCCTTCCAAAAGCGAATATATTCGCTGCGCTTGACCTTGCCGTGCCGATCCACGAGCATCACGATAAAGTGCGAGCGTTGATCGCGCCCTGGATTTTTTTGTCCGCAAAGACGAAAAATCTCTTTGCCATCAGGCTGCGTTCCCGCAGCCTTGGGCGTTGTTTCTTTCTTATCCGCATCGTCAGCAGCGGCGGCATTCATGGCAATGGACGCCAAGACAACACCGACAAGCAAAATAAACCCATAACACCTCAAAGGGTTGAATTCCCTCTGCATCATGTCACCTCAGTTGAATGATGGCTCTTGCGCTCAAGTGGCTTACCCGACATGGACTCGCTACCCCCACAGCTTCATGGCTATGACAAAGTTATCAAGAATCGGAATGGGTCGCCACCCTCATGGCTTTCAACACCCGCGATCCATCTGGATGAAAAAACAAAGAGGGGCCATTCGGCCCCTCTTTGTTGGACCAGGATCGTTTACACGGATACCGGTCCGACAACAATGATATAAACCGATCGATTACGGCACCGGCTGCGTAATGCTGCTTTGCAGCGACGTAGATGTCGGAGCGGTACCGAACAGAGCATCCCAAGCAAAACCGCCGCTCGGCGTACCCGTCGCGCCGAAACCGACATCCGCGATCGATGATACCGTCGCCTTGGTCACGGTTCCGCCTACGGTCTTCGTGAAGCCCTCAAAACCAAACACCGTCTGCGTACCGCTAAGCGAATTCGTGTCGGTGGTATTGGTCTGCTGCCCGATCCAGGTCAGCATAACATCATCGCCAGCCGCCCAAGTGACCGCTGCATTGGTGCCCAGCGTGATCGAACCCGTGGTTGGCACCTTGGCCGTACCCGACAGACGTCGACCGGTGAAGATCTGCGCACTCTTGGTGGTCCCAAACAGATCAGGCCCCATACCGACACTCTGATTCAGAGAGGTGTCCGTTCCGGTCACGGTGCCGGCGCTATCCTTGGTAATCAATAGATGGAAGACATTGCTGAACTCGTCACCAGCAATAGCGGCGGGGGTGACGGCGCTATCCAGCTTACCGGCATCCCAAACGGTCTGCTTGATATCCACATTCGCGAGGATCCCGTTGGACGCAGCGTAGGTCGTATTCGCGCCACCGGCGCCACCGCCGACGACGGTGGTATTGGCCCAACCGCTCGCAAGCTTGGCGACGTTCGTGAAGACCTGCGTATCGTTCGCACCGGCCGTGGTCCCGGCAGCCGTCGTATCTTGCATCGACTGCTGACTCATAATACCGGAGACCTGATCCTGGCGGACATAGCTCTCATCGCTGTAGGCCAGCGGTGCAGCCGGCCCAACGCCCGTACCACCCGGTGTACCGGTTGCGCCAACGTCCGTAATTACCGTATGAAACAGCTTGGTGCCATTGACATCGGTAAAGGACTCCTGGAGAAAGCCGCTTTCATTGACCAGAACGGTGCCGCCCGTTGTCGGGCTGATCGTTCCCGTAGTGACAGTCCAGTTGTTAAACAGGTTGGTCGGAACGGCCGCGTGGACGGTGGCCACAGGCGCGACCAGAGCAGCCAGCGCGACCGCCGAGCCAATACCCTGGAGTGAACGAAATTTGATCTTCATCGTGGAGTCTCCTTAGCGCTTAGATTTACCAAAGCGACGCAGCGGCTTCAATATAGTCCAAGCCCACCCGGCTCTGCACCGCAGTCACTTCTCATGTCGTATTCCCACGCGGACCTACTCAGATCCGCGCCTGACGCCGAAACTTCGACGTCAGGCCTTCTTGCTATTAACAGTGCACAATTATAGCAAAATACGGCATGGCAGTCACTATGATGGGCTTCACAGATCAGGACATCTTAATCTTCAATACGAAACAGGGGCGCCGAAATCTACGCTCTACGCGCGAACTGGGATACGGACTGCCCCGAGATCGCCCAACAACACTAGCCATGAAAGTTAACGCTTTCCTGACCACCGAAGTAATTATATGATCTGTGTTTGCACTCAAGTAGGCGTATCCGGGGCCGATCAATAATCATGCAGGAATATTTTTTAGGTCGTCAGCCCATTTTCGACGCTGATCTCGATGTCAAGGGCTACGAGTTGCTCTATCGTTCTCAGGATATGGAGTCTCATGTCAATGGCGATCAGGCGACGTCTCAAGTCCTACTGAACAGTTTTTGGGAAATGGGGCTCGAAAAGATCGTCGGTCCACACGCGGCCTTCGTCAACCTGACACGCCGATTTATCCTCAATGAATCCCTGATCCCGCCACCAAGCGACCAGCTCGTACTCGAGGTGTTGGAAGATATAGAGGTCGATGACGAGCTCCTAGCGGCAGTCAGTCGGCTCAAGGAAAAAGGTTACACGATCGCATTGGACGATTTCATTTACCATCCCAAGCTGCAGCCGCTGGTACGCATGGCGGACATCATCAAGATTGATATCCTGGCCCTAAGCCACCAGGAAATCGACGAGCACCTGTTCACGCTACGCAAGTTCCCTCTCAAGATCCTGGCCGAAAAAGTGGAAACTCCGGAGGAGTTTGACTGGTGTAAATCACGTGGATTTGACTACTATCAGGGTTACTTCCTGTGCAAACCCCGAATCATTAAGGGGCGGCGGATGCCAACCAATCGGGTCAATACCTTACGTCTCATGGCGGAGCTCCAGGAGCCCGACCTGGACATTAAGCAACTCGAGCAGCTCATCGCTCAAGACGTGACGATGAGTTACCGTCTACTGCACTATATTAATTCTGCCGCCTTTGCAGCCCATGACATCGAATCGATTCACCATGCGATTGTCTATCTGGGCAGGCAGGAGATCTGTAAATGGGCAAGTCTGGCCCTGCTCGCAGGCATCGACGACAAGCCCGAGGCCCTGACCATGACCGCCCTCGTCCGCGCGCATATGTGCGAGCTGCTCGCCGAGACGAACCCTCAACTCAATCCATCTACCGCGATGATGGTCGGCCTGTTTTCGACCCTGGACGCCATGCTTGACGCCCCGCTTGAAGAGATATTGGCCGATATCCCTCTGACCGAGGGTGCTCGCGACGCCCTGCTCCTTCAAGAAGGACCGTACGCGAACATCTTGACCTGCACCCTGGCCTATGAGGCCGGTACGTGGGAAGGCATTGACTTCGAGGACGAGGATCAGACCCGACTCATATCCATATACCTTCGTGCGATCGAATGGGCCGAGGCCATGCTCGGAACCATGAAGGGTCAGCAATAAACCCGAGAAAAAACATTATCGGCCTACGGCGTTTGCCGGGTCAGGATCATGATACCGCGCCCCAATCGACCCGTGGCATCGCTGACTTCCGTGACCAACGCGATGATATTGCCGTCGGCCGACGCAAAGCCCTGTCCTGCGATCAATTCGTTGTTCGTCAACGTCAGCGCCATCGTGAGCGCCCCGTTGGTTAAAACCGTGTAGGAATGGGTAGCGGTCGTGGATAGCCCCTCTGGTGCCACGACTGGCGTTAGCGTCGTGGCTACCGTCGTTCCCGCCACTGCGGCCGCCAAATCGACACTGGCCCGTTTACTGGAGAGACTCCCGCTCGTTACGCCCCCGATATCATCCAGCACAAGCTTGCCGTTACGATAGGCCGAGGCCAGGATTGCCGTGCCCACGCCCGGAGTCGCGTCCTGACTGAACCCGACCACGGAGTAGGTCCCGCCCAAGGTCGGCTTTGTCGCAGACTGTTTGGCCGCAAAGGTCAAACCACGCACGGCGCGATTTTCGATATCTATCCTAAAATGGTTCGCTGTCGCAGCGGGTGCCGCCGCGGCAACCGCGATCGTGACGTTGTTCGAGACCGCTGGTGAAACCGCCGCGCAGACAGACCGGCCAGTACCCGGCGTGGTCGTTGTGTCGATCGTCTTGGTTCCGACGGTATAGCTGAAGGCAGCGCCGGTCGCTACACCCGGATCGTACAGAATCGCGGTCAGATCGGAGGCGATCGTCGCCGTGCCGCCACCCGTAATCGCGCCGACTGTAGCCACACAAAAACCCTGCCCATCGTTATCAAGGACGTTGAGCCGCGTGTTCCCGCTGCCCGGCGCTACCGTGTAGGCATCGTCGCCGGTCGGCGCACCCAAAGCCGCCGTGCCGGATGGGACGAGGTCCAGAGTCACGGTTGCAAACGTGCCACCGCTGACCGTGTAATCAAACGTATCCGTAGTCGCCACCGGCGAGGTCAAGCTCGGGGTGTAACGCAGGCTCTTGCCGCTAGGATCGATCGTGACCGAGCCATTGGTTGGCGTGGTCACTTGCGTAATCGTCAGTGGAGTCGCCGTGGCCGAATGATCGTTGGCAAGCACATCCAGCGTGACCTCGGGGAAGGCGTCGGTGGCCGTATAGTAGGCCAGCAGGTTGCCATTAGGCGACACGGCCCCGCTGCCCAGGAAACCGCCATTGCTCTTCAGGAACAACACCGTCCCGGAGGTAAAAACTCGATAAAACCCCGCCTCACCGGGATCGGCCGCGGTGGAGAAGGTGGTCGCCCCGGTCGCATAGGGCGTCACGAGGGGTTGGGTCAGGTTGCTGCTAAAGACCGCAGCCGTCGACCCGATGTCCAAGCTGCCATACAGGTCACTGGCGCCCGAATTGGGTAGACTCGTCGGCGACGAGTCGTTGAAGGTAGCCACGCCGTGACGGACAGTAACCGAATCGCTATCCGCAGTACCCGATGATGCCGGCCCTGCCAGACGGACATCCATGGAAACCATATTGTACTGTGTCCCACCGGCCACCAACGGATCGTCCAACAGCGCATTGGTCGCCTGCGCGGTCTTGGGCTGGTTCTGATCGCCTGTCGCATTACGGATACCGATGCGTAAACCCTGGCGCAAAAAACCGGCCCCGCTCTGTTCATCAATCGGATAGGCCATGAGTTGCGCATCCGGACTGACCAGACCGGCCACGGCATTGCCCGACTGGGTCTCAACAACCAGCTGTCCCGTCGGCGTGACGATGTGGCTTAGTCCATTCAGCGAACCGGTGCTCTGCGTCTGGGCATGCACGGAGGTTAGGTCATGCGGGGCGCTGCTAAAGAATCGTGAGCCCGAGGAACCCGCTACCAACCCCAGGGAATCAAAGAACGCCGTACCATCACTGCGCCGAACGCCAACTCCGCCCGTTCCACCAATACCGGACATGGTTAGGGGGTCGGCCAGAAAAACAGAGAGCCCAACGAGCTCATACCCTCGGTTCGTCAGGGTATTGGTCGGGCTGGCCACGCCTGGAGCCGCCATAGCACTGGCAATATCCGGGAGCACCGCCGCCGACGCGTTGGCCAGTGAGGTGATCGACTGATCAAATGTCTGTCCGGTCAGATCGATCTGCATGCCGGCCAACAGGGCGTTCAGGACCGCGACTTCCCCGACAGAGTAGTTGCCCATGACATTGCCACCGATCAAGCTGGCCTGCATCTGCCGCATGACGTCCTCGGAGATGGGCGTCACATCGACGGTACTTCCCGTAACGATGGCCCGCATCGTACTCGTCTGCCCGACGACACGGACGGCTAGGGTGCTGGATGGGGTCGGGGAATTAGGAAAGGAGTAGGCGCCGTTGACGTCTGTTACAACAGGGCTCGCTACAACAGAGGAAACGATACCCGCCGCATCTAGCTGCACGAGTTCCACGCTGGCCCCGGCAACCGGCGTCATACCGATCACCGCGGCCTGGGCCTGCGGCGCAATCAGCCCCACTGCTCGAGCCAGCTGGGTTACAAATTGACGAATACCGGTTGCCGGGACCTGCGTCTGAGCGACAAACTGTGTCGCATCTCCTGGGGCCGCGCGCACAACCCCGGTCACGGTATTGATCAGGGCATTGGGGCTGGCATCCCCACCGCTACCGCTGCATGCGGGGAGCAAGATCACGAGCAGAAGCAAAAGGAGCTTGAAGGCAGGAAATGTTCGCAACATGATATCTATCCGCAAATTATTGGGTTTAGACGGTGCCCGGAACAGTATAACTCCCGTGCATCATGCGCGAAACAGGCAATAAGCGTCCGCTAAGGCGCGCGCCGGCGCCTACTGGCCCACCGAAACAGTGCCCGAGAAGATGGGGCGAGGCTGCCCACAACCGGCTAGACGCCGGCGCGATTCAGATAGATCAGGTTATTCTGACTCTGCCCGTAATCGATTCGCGTCTGCGACCCGTAATCGACCGTCAGCCAGCGATAGTTTTCGATCGGCATGCCCAAGGCATCGGTAATGCACATACGAATCGGGCCGACATGGGCGGTGACAACGATGCGCTGTCCCGCATGCCGCTTAACAATATCTTCGATCGCGCCCAGGACACGATCATGGTGATCTCGAATAGTCTCGCCACCCTCCGGGACGAATCCGACCGGGTCCTGCTTCCAGGCCGTGAACTCCTCTGGATAGTCACGTGCGATATCGTCGAAAAACAGTCCATCCCACATCCCGAACGGGCGTTCCTTAAGGCGCGCGTCGGTCAGCAGAGGAACATTGGTCAAACGCGCGATGGGGGCGGCAGTCGACTGGGTCCGCCGCATCGGGCTCGCATAGATCACATCAATGGACTCGCCGGCCAGAAAGCTCGCCGCAGCCTCAGCCTGACGATGCCCTTCGTCGGTCAAACAAGGATCTTCACGCTCGTCGCAATAGAGGCGCTTTTGTGGGAAATTCACCTGTCCATGGCGAACAAAAAAGATGGTTGTACTCTTTTCCTTACTACGCATATTTAGTCATGATCCTCAGAATTTAGGCCCCAAGGAGTTCTAATCTCCGAGGGTTCGTCCCTTAGAGTTTTAGGTCAAGGGGTGGCTGTGAGCATGAGGCGACCCGTGATTAGAATGACTCGACTCAGAAACCTCGACGGGCACCATGTAAAGCTTGCCATGGCGGACGCCTCGCTCCGACATCACGGAATTAGCAGCCACCTGGACCTCCTTGATCGCGCCTTTCAGGATCGCGATTTCCAGACAATTATCGTGGTCAAGATGGACATGCATGCTGGCCAGATTGATGTCGTGATGATGATGATGAACTCGCGTGATACGGCTGGCAAGTTCCAGCTCATGGTGATTATAGACGTAGCTCAGAGCGGCCACGCAATGGCCGTCATCCGCCCCATCAAGTTGCTCCTGGTGCAATGCCCGCCGAATCAGGTCGCGCATGGCCTCGGATCGGTTGGTATAACCGTGCCGGGCGATATAGCCGTCGAAACGATCGGCAAGCTCCGTATCCAGGGACATCGTGATACGTTCCATCTAGATTGTCTCCTAACTCTTGGGTATCCTGAACCAAACCCGACATACTGCCAGATCCCAGCCACGCAGGAAATTCATAATATTACACTTTTCTTCGTACAAAACTCTATAGCCTGTTTGACAAGATAGCGTTCAATCGCGCGAGATACTTAAACTTGGCAGGTTTCTCGGCTATATTTAGCGAACACACCAATCGTCAAGGGAGACGCTGCACATGGCTATATCCGAACACCACAAGATCCTGATCATCGGCGGTGGCACTGGCGGCATCGCGGTGGCATCGCAGTTGCGGAAGGAGCATACGGACCCTGATATCGCCATATTGGAACCCGCGGACACCCACTACTATCAGCCCGGCTGGACCTTCGTCGGCGGCGGCATCTTTCGTAAGGAGGAAACGGCCCGTCCGATGACCGAGGTCATGCCCCGAGGCGTCAGTTGGATTCATGACGCCGCCGCAAAGGTCGACCCGGAGACGCAGACCGTCACGACCGAGACCGGCGTCACCCTGACCTACGACTACCTCGTGGTGGCGGCAGGGATTCGTATCGACTGGGATGCCATCCCCGGACTCAGGGATGGCCTGGGCAAGAACGGCATCGTCAGCAACTACGCCTACGACATCGCACCGATCACCTGGGAAACGATCAAGGCATTCCAAGGCGGTACGGCCTTATTCACCCAGCCCAAACCTCCTTTCAAGTGCCCTGGCGCGGCGCAAAAGGTTCTCTATCTGGCCGATGATGCCCTGCGCCGACAGAAGGTGCGTAAACAGAGCGAGCTCGTTTTTTGCTCGGCCGCGCCCGGCATCTTCCCGGTTAAGAAATACGCCACTGCGCTGAATGAGGTCATCAAGCGCAAGGAACTCGATATGCGCTACCAAATGAACCTTGTCGAACTGCGCCCGGGTGATAAGGAGGCCGTCTTTGAGCGCCTGCAAGACGGCGACCGTGAAACCATCGCCTACGACATGATCCATGTCACGCCGCCGATGAGCGCGCCGCATTTTATCAAGAACAGCCCGCTCGCCGATGCTGGCGGCTGGCTTGATGTCGACATGTACACCCTCCAGCACAAGCGCTATCGCAACGTCTTCGGCCTCGGGGATTGCACGAATACCCCCAACTCCAAAACAGCCGCCGCAATCAAGGCACAGACCCCGATTCTGGTCAGCAACCTGTCCATGATCATTGATGACCAGGAAGGCAAAGCGGCCTATGACGGCTACGCCTCCTGTCCGCTTGTGACCGGATATGGCAAGCTCATCCTCGCTGAGTTCGACTACAACATGAAACCGAGAGAGACCTTTCCCTTCGATCAGGGTCGCGAACGGCGCAGCATGTACTACCTCAAGAAGTACGTCCTGCCACGGGTTTATTGGAACGTCCTGCTCAAGGGCGGCAGTTTCAGCATGGGTGAGTAGAGGAGGCGCTATGAAGGCGGATTTCTGGCACGAACGCTGGCAAAACGGACAGATCGGTTTCCACCGGGACGACGTCAACCCCTATCTGATTCGTTTCTGGCCTAAGATGGATACCCACCGCAACAGTCACGTGCTCGTCCCCTGCTGCGGAAAGTCGCATGATCTGGTTTGGCTGGCGGAACAAGGATGCCGCGTCACAGGTCTGGAGCTCAGCTCCCTTGCAGTCGAGGAGTTCTTCGAGACGAATGGACTGGATGCGGAAGTCGAGGAGATCGAAGGCGGGCGCCGTCACTCGGCAGGCTCTATTCGTATCTACGAAGGCGATATGTTCAACATAGGGCTATCCGGCATGGGGGCGGTCGACCATGTCTATGACCGGGGTGCACTGATCGCGATGCCTCCAGACATGCGTGATCAATATAGCGCGCTGGTCCACACCCTCGCTCCAGATGCATCCACCCTACTTGTCACGCTCGACTATCCGCCGGAGGAGATGAACGGTCCCCCCTTCCCCCTCACTGAACGAGAAGTCGGCAAACGCTTCGCGACCCACTCCATCGCCTGCGTCTTCTGTGAGGATATCCTCGATGAAGACGCGTTCTTCCGTGAGAAGGGCCTGACGAGGCTGGATGAATCGGTGTATGTTATTACGACATGACAGAGAAAAAATAACAGGGTAAAGAGAAGGAAGGGATGCTTTGCACCCCAGTGTTTAGTCTTTCCCCTTTACTCTGCCTTTTTCCAACGCCACTAAATAGTCCAATACGTCAATCAACTGAGGGACGCCGCTGACGTGGCCGGCATCGACCCGATAGCGGCCATTGACCGTCAACGTCGGGACGCCTCTCAGGCCATAGCGTTTCCCCATGATGCGAGACCGGCGCAGATCATCGTCGATGCGGGTCGAATGGTAGGCCCGCGAAAAGACATCGGCGGATACCCCATAGTCCGCAAAAAAAACCTGCAGGGCCGATTCCGAATCCAATTTGCGCCGAAACGCATGCAGGGCCGTAAACAAGGGGATGTGCACTTGGTCGGACACACCCAGGACCTGTGCCGTGAAGAAGACCCTCGCAAGCGGAATCATGCCGTCTTCCGTCACCGCAGGCTGACGCCGGTAGGCAACCATGTCGCGGTGCGCCGATAACCAATCAGTCAGTGCCTTCTGTATGGAATAGCAGTTTCGACAACCATACCAAAACCATTCGGTGACCCCGACTCGCCCATCCTTGGCCGTCGGTTCCTGACGTGGGTCAATGAGGTCATAGTGAACCCCCAAACGGTAAGCGGGCCTTGCGGCATGAGCCGAACTGGCGACCAAACCTACGGCAAGGAGCACCAAGGCCGCGTAACGCCCCGCCCTAAAACATCCCAACAGGTCAACCATCATGTATATTCCCCCCGATCGGGATCTCTAACCCCTCCGCTGGCGGGGCATCCTGCTGTGGGCTATTGCGGACGGCATCCTCGGCCTTGCGACGATCCATCCAGGCCGTCGCCTCCGGCGACGGCGGTCCGTGCTTGAGTCGGCTCTCCCACTCCCAAAGCGCGGATCGGGCCCGCTTGACGTAAGGGTCCCCCGGTTTGGCCAGATGGATATAGGTCCGCATCGCCCCTAGCGCGCCACCAAGGTCCCCCTCATTCTCCAATGCCTCGGCAAGCCCCCAATAGGCATTATTCTGATAGGGCTTTAGATCGATAGCCTTGCGAAAGAACTCGCCCGCAGCCTTGTAACGTTTGAGCCCGAGCAAGGCGTAACCCATGTTGACTTGGGCCTCGACAAGCCTTGGGGATAACAGGATAACGCGGTGCATCGCCGTGACGGCCTCGTCGTAACGGCCCGCATGGAGCATGAAGACACCCTCTTCGAACCGCTTGCGTATCGTCGCCATGCGCTGATCTTCAGGCGACACGGCATCCGGAAAGAGTGCCACGTCATGGGACCCCGATGTCGATGCGGATACAGGCGCGGCGGTCGCGACGGGACTGGCGGGCACCGCTACCCAAACGAGATCCGGCGCACGCGATAGGACGAATACGGCGATCACCGTCATGCCTACCAGAAATAATGAGACCGGCGCCAGCCCCCTGGGAAATGGCGTCGTCATATGACCCCCTTATGAGCTGCCTCGCTGTAGAACGGCGCCCCGAAATAGGTCAGAAATGCGAAGACAAAGATCACGATAATGGCTAGCGCTGCGTGGCGGGGCGCCACCCGATAGGTCGTCCGCACATGGATCGCCGCGCCCAGCAACAGCCAGTTAAGGAATGAAGACGTCTCCAGGGCGTCCCAGGCCCAATACCGCCCCCAGGCATCCTGGGCCCAGACCGCGCCGGCGATAAGCATCAAAGAGTGAAAGATAAAGGCCAGCAGCATGAATCGCCAAGCCAGAGCATCGACCTGCATGTCATCCGGCATCGCCCGAAACCAACCCTGGAGACGGCTATGCGCCCGCAGCAATAACACCCCGGCCAGACCGGTCCCGACAAGACTAAAGGCCAGGAAGAATTTGCCAAAACCGACATGCGCCCAAAGCCATTTGTTGTGATAGGTCGGAGGATAAGGGCTCGCTACAGGGTCCAAAAAAAGGATCCAGAGTCCCAATATCCACATCGCCGGCAGCACGATCACGGCGCTCGGGCGCAACATTGGCAGGCGCCAATAGGCAATGGTGTAAACGATCCCCAGGCTGCAAAGCTGACTCATGATGAGTTCGAAGAGGCTCACAAAGGGGCCGTGCCCAATCCTAACCCACCGTTCGGCGATGGCCGTGACCAACAACAACACCCCAGCCAAGGCCCCAAGAAACACCACCCGCTCGTTGCCCAGCAGCGTTTGCGGCGCGGCGACCTGCGCCTGCCAGGCCCCTTTGACGGCAAAGACCGTGGCCAGGGCATAGGCGGCGAGGCCGGCATAGAGCCAGGGCAGTTCCGAGGCAAGGTTTTCGTTCATGTCACCGTCCGTCCCGATAGGGACTCAACAATACGATCCCGCTTCGCCGTGGGCTGCCAGTCCGGCTGCCGCAGTTTTTGCCAGAAATGACTCGCAAGACCAAATACTCCGATGATGGCCGTAAAAAACAACCAGTTGATTGTGGGGTCATAGAAGATTTTATAACCCATCCAACTGGACAGACGTTCGAAGGTCAGGACGCCACCCGCCAACCGGACATGCTGCCCCGGCCCTAGCACCACCCGCTGCTCGCCACTCTTGACAATCAGCTCAGCCTGCGCCTTCGATGGCGCCAGCGTCCAGGCGTGCTGATCGGTGAGCCCGGTTTCAAGCTCCAGCCAAAAACGGATTTCCTCACCCTCGCGAGGCTGCCAGCGATTGGCCTGACGGAAATCGTAAAGCGGATAGGCCGGCATGTTTACGGTCCCTCTGATGGAATTGCCGCCCCCGGCAGGCAACCATGATAGAACCACAGCAAAACCCTTGTTGAAGGTCGTATAGAAGCGATAGCCGTTCATGACCAATGGGCGGTCGTCACCTACATCGAGATGCCGCCAACCATGGGCTGACGGAATCAGGACCTCGCTATGCGTCAGGCCGCGCACCATTCCCGGCGCATAGTCGACGGTATAGGGCCCTTGAACGAACTCAATCCGCCCCAGACCGGTCCGGTGCAGGGGACCCTGACGAACATCAAGCAGATTGTCCTTATCAAAAGCCGTGCCTTCAACCAGCTCGGTATGGGCATCAAGCCGGGTCAGGCGCCCGAAGGCGGCCAGGAGCACGATCCCCAGCAGGCAAAGATGGAAGACCAACAGACCACCTCGCTGATGGATCCTGGGATTATGAATGACCGCCGCGAGCAGGTTCAACGATAGAAACCCCATTGGAACCACAAGGACCCAGACCGAGGTCCCCGCCGGATTGTCATAGCTCAAGGCCGCGCCAACCGCAAGCATGGCCATGCCGAACAGCGTCAGCCGGGGTGATGACATTCGTTGCAGGATCGACGGCGTCAAGGCGAACGCCTTACGGGAGATTGGCGCAGGACTCGTTGCTGCCATTCATCCAGTTGACGCCATTCAGGCCGTTACCGGGCGATCCTGCCGAGCCGCAGTTCGCCGGCACCCATTGTCCGCTGCGCGCAAAGCTCCTGACCTTGAGGGTAGCGCCATTGTAATAAGGTCCGTTGTAGTAACGATCCGCCTTGTTGAGTCGAACCTGACGGCTCTGCGCCGTTCCCCCTGTCACCTCGCCAGGAAGCAATGGCGCTTCCAAGCCCACGTCGTTGAGATTGGCCAGAAAGACCTTATTCTTCCAACCATGGGGCACCGCGACATGGCAATAGGTGCAACGGAAGTTGGTCACGAAACTCGCATGACCGACATGCAGGTTCGTGATTTTGAAGGGCAGACAACCCGTGCCGGAGCCTGTCGCCATGCTGAATCCGCTCTTCCGAACCGGCTGAGCAGGCGAGTTCCAGTTGGCGGGTGGGACGTCGCGGCCGTACTGACGGAAGTCATGGCACTTGAAACACAGGGCATTGGCAGCTGAGGTCGGCGGGGTATTCTCGCCAGTCTGGTCGCTCCAGGTCCCCTTGAGAAGAAAATTGTTGTCCGAACCATGCGGTCCCCAGACGTATCCATTCTCGCCGTTCTTGGGCACGATGGTCTCGGGGTCCGTCGACGAACCGTGGCAATCGGTGCAGTACATCGTCTGCACGCCGAGTCCGACGCTCGTATTGAATGGCTCGCGCCAGTCATTGGGATCGGTGCCACCGCGTTCGGAGGAGGTACGGCCCGTTGGCCTCATAACAGGGTGCCAGCCACGATGGTTGCCATTCTCAAAATTAACACACCCGACACCAGATCCTGGCGGATAACCGGCGACATTCAGTATTTCGGACGGCGCGGCACCCACATCACTTTGCACATTACATCCGCTCATAGGAGCCACAAATGCCCCCGATGGCGTGGCCGGATTTGCGGTCACATCACCGGCATGATCGGTCGGTGACTGATACTCCATGGCCTGATTGGTATAGCTGGTCATGGCATTCGTGGACGGCGGCGTCCCTCCACTAAAAGAGCCCAGCATCGGTGGCTGGTTGTAGCTGTAGTTTGAGTGACACTTGAAGCATAGCTGATACTCCCGCGTCAGATAGGGCTGGCTGACGCTCGGATTGACCACTCCCGTGATCGGCGCGGGGTCGCCGCGCTTGACCTCGAAGTCGACGGGATCACTGCCAAAGGCCGTCGAACCGTACCTTGGTTCCACGCCCCAGATACCACGCAGGACGCCCGAGGCCAGATTGGTCGGGTGACCCTGTTTCATATCGGCAATCTTATTGGGGTGTGTACCAGCGGCATCCGGGTTCGCGTTGTTGTCGTTGAACTGGCGATTCTTCATGACGCGATGGGGATTATGACAATCCGTACACTCGGCGTGACGATTGACTAAGTTCCCCTTACCCAGGTTCTCGGGCGACTCGATAAAATCTTGGCCACGACGATCGCCTTGCTGGCTGTTGCCGGTACCGATGTCATGGACCTCCATCCCCGCCGGCTGATCGGAGCTTGCGATCGGCATGTGACGCGCCATGGTCGTGAAGTCGGTCTTGATGTCCGGCACCTCAAAAGAGGTATTGTTGCTCGGGTTAATCTGTCCTTGCAGGGTCTGCGCACCGCCGGGCAGGGCCGGATTGGCATGACAGGCATAACAAACCTCCTCGACAGCGGGCTTGCCGCCCTGCTTGTAGCGACCACCGCTGGTCGGATCGGTCCGCACAGGGCCATCGGTACCCTCCCTGAGAATACGGCGCGAGCCTTGAACGGTATGGGGATCGTGACAGTTCAGACAAGCGGCCTGCCAAACCTCCATGTTCTTTGGGAATTCGCGCAGGTTTGCAGCCGCATCGGCATAACGCTCATTGCCCACCTGACGGCTGGCATGCGCCGAGCCGACCCACCCGGCCTTGTTGTGGCAGGCCACGCAGATGATGTCATTGTTCGCATTGAACTGCCCTTCGACGGGCTCGGCATTCTGCTGAAAACGATTCACCCGCAGGAATTTGATGTTTTCACCCGGAACATCGGAGCGAATATGCGGGTCATGACAGGTGATGCATTCAACCTTATTGTCCTCTACCGGCAGAAAATGGCCCTGTGGATAGGCGAGAGCGCCGGCCGTCTTTTGCTGGTCGCGTTCCTGGATATGATCGACCTGACTCGGGCTATAGAGCTCACCATCGCGCTGCGCCTGGGCGTCATCGAACGTGAACGAGATCGGATGATCGTTACTCAGGTCGACGCCGAGCCGACGGGTAAAGCCGGTCAGTGCGCCCAAGCCCTCGGGGATGGTACCTGACGGTGAATCGCTCGTGCCCGAAAAAGGGATCTGAACGTTCTGCACGCGGTTTAGCACGTTGACCGATCCCAAGGCGATCGTACCGTCGTGACAAGACAGACAGAGCTTGGACTTACCGCCCGGCTGTCCAAGGTCGGTTGCGTCGAGAGACCCCGACGAATAGGGGATATAGGTTGCACCGGAGAGCTTGCGATTCCAGATCGGCGCCTTGGGCGCGGCGTTGCCGCCATGCGGCGTATGACAAAAGGCGCAGACCTGGGATTCACGAGAGGCGCTGGCCGTTCGGGTCACACCATTAGGCACTACAGTCGAGGAAAAATTGTGCTTGGTATTGCGAATATCGGAGATGCGTGCGGCATGGGCCTGTACCGCAGTCAGACACAGTAGCGCGACCGTCAGAAGCCGCAGGCCATTGTTAAGGGCCCTCTGGTTAGTTCTCTGCGAAACGGATTTCGATGTATCAAGGCCATCTTCAAGGCGCGAAGTGCAGCCAATAGCAGAGCTATTGGCAAGATTCGCAACGCGGAAGATGGCCTTTAGGCGCGAAAGACGTTCGTTCATGAATTAATCAGAGGGTCCTAAGTGAAATCAATGATCACCATCCAGATATTGCATCACTACGACACGACCGTTGAACGCATCCGCGACATAGACACGATGATGTCCATCGACCCAGACGCCGGCGGGAAGATAAAATTGCCCGACCCCCGAACCGGTTCCGCCAATGGGCAGAAGAAACCGACCTGCGTCATCGAATACTAGCAGATAATCGTAATAGGATTCTACAACGTAGGCATGTCCTCGATCGTCAACCGCCACCCCCTTGGGGCGCGGCGTATCGCCTATAAAAAGCCCTCGGCGCCCAAACTTGCGAACAAACCCTCCGTGCTCATCCAGCACCTGGACGCGGGCGTTCAAGGTATCCGTGACGTAGAGCTCGCCGCCCTGAAAAGTCAGGTAGGTAGGGCCGTTGAATGCGCCGTCGCCCTCTCCACGGTGCCCGATACGGCGGATCAAATGACCTGTGCGATCGAAGACCTTGATGTCATGCGCCGCCGTGTCCGAGACGAAGATCTGATCGGTCCCGGCGTCGTAGGCCAGACCTGTCGGGCGTTTCAATACATCCTGACCAAAATGCCCCTCAGGCATACCCTCTGTGTTCAGGCGAACGATGTAGCCAAGCTCGGCGTCGCTGACCAAGAGGCTGTTATCGGGGCCGGGACTAATGGCAACCGGGGTCACGAATCGGGTGTTGGGTCCCGCCATATCCCAGACACGTAAGGCCCCGGCCGGTTTATCGAAGACATAGACCGCCGCCCTGCTGACGTCCGTGACATAGACCCGGCCGTCCAGGTCGGTATAACCGCCCTGGGGACGTTGCAGCACGACGGGTTGCCGGCGCCCCGAAGTAAGACCCACGAGCCAGTCGAATATCCGCCGACCTATCTGGCGGCTGTCCGGGTCGACCACGATATTCGCCTCGCCCGTCAACTCGCCGAGGTAGCGAAAACGCGCCTGTTCGGGCGGACCGGGCCACGCTACCGCCCGATCGACCTGACCGACCAGATTCAAGGTGGGGGGTGCGCTCGCGCATCCCCCCAACAACAGGGCGGTCAGTAAACACCAGACGCGGGACATCAGGGCGACGCGGGGATATTGAGTTCAGGGACATTCACGAACTGGATTCGCCCATTGAGGCTATCGGCGACATAGAGCACGTCTCCAGCCAGCCAAAGATCGGTAATCCTGCGAAACTGCCCCGGCGCCGAACCGTTGTGGCCAATGGTCTTGGTCAGTTTGTCGCCCTGGTAGATACGGATCGTGTTATCCATATAGTCAGCAACGAAGACACGGCCATGGTCGTCGGCCGTTAAGGCGGTGGGAAAGGTCACCGTGTCTTGCTGCAATGCATCGGCATAGTGCCCGTCCAGCGACATTCGCCAGACCCGGTGCGTCCCGAACCGGGTCGCCACATAATAGCCGCTTGCCGATGCTGCAAAGGCCGTGATCCGGCGAAACTCTCCGGGCCGGTCCCCGCGTTCCCCCATGATTGCGAAGATCTGGCGGGCCTGGTTGAAGATAAGAACGTTGTCTCTGAAGCCGTCGGCCACAAAGACCCGGTCCCTGGACTCATCGACATAGATCCCTACCGGCTGCCTGATATTAAGCGTGTCCTGGAGCGTTTCAACCAAGCGACCATCGGGGGCAAAGTGCAACACCCGGCCACCTTGAGAATCGGCGAGGTAGTAGTGAAAATCACTCGTGACATAGATGTCGTCGACGTCGCCAGAGACGATATTACTCAGGTCCTTGAGGATACTCAGACGATGCAGAGCGAGGTCGTAACGAAACAGTTTGTCGAGGCCGACATCGACGATATAGAGCCATTGCCCCCGGACCGCGATGGCCACGGGCCGCTGAAAGCGAGTGTATTCGAGTCCGGCAAAGCGGTTGCCTTCCAGTATCCCGCCGTCAATGACATTCCAGCCGTTTACGGCCAGCGCGGGCTGCGAGACCTCCGCGCTCGACTCGGCGGACAAGGTGTCCTTGACCACAGAGCCCCATCGATCCAGTGTGCTGCAACCGCTCGTCGCGACGACGAGCAGTCCCAGGATCACTGCAGCAAGTTGATGTCTTTGGCAACCGAATGACATCGACCACAATTCATGGTTGGCGGAAAGGCGACCTTGCCATGACAAACACCACAATAATTCCCCTGAATGATATCGGACATGGAAATCGGGTTGGCCCCCTTCTGAGGGATAAAGATCGCGGGATGGCAGTTGGCGCAGGTCAGCCACTCAGTGTGCGCCTTATGGGGAAAACGGACATAAGGCATCGAGCGCGTATTCTTGAATACGATATCGAAATCAACCACGAACATCTCACCTTCGCCCTCTTTGAGCGATTTTCGCGGATCAATCAATCCACTCTCGAGTGTCTTGACCCAATCGATAATCCCCATGTTGTCTCGCGGAAAGTTCGCCATTGCCTCATAGGGCTGTTGCAAAACACGGGTCGTCTCGTTGGCGGGGTCATGAATGCCATCATCGGCAACATCAACGATCTGGCCACGCAACTGAAAGTGCTCGCCTCTCGACCAGTAGAAACTCTCGTCCTTGGCCTCAGCATTCTGACCGAGCCCGATACCCACGACGAAGAGGGCCAGTAGAACGAGCCGTTTTTCGGTAGATAATCCCTTCACATGCAAGACCGGTATGACTAGCGGATCCCCAGCATCCGCAACGCGCGCCGAACATGGCTTGTCGCTCCTTGCATCATCTGAATGGCGGTTTTATAGTCGCCCTTCGCCGCCACCGGTTTGGCCTGCTCAGCGATCTCCTGGCCTCGATCAACGGACTTCTGCATGAGGCCCTGCATTGACGCCGACGGATGACGTTGCTCAATTGCAACCGGGATCAGTTCCTCGTAGCTCTTGAAGCGAGAGACCTCGTATTCATATTCGTCCTTAGGCTCATCGAATTTGAGTTCATAGGACAACGTGGCGCTCTTCAGCATGGCCGTCAACGCCGTCGTCAAATCGGCCTGAACCTCGCTCAATATCCGGCTTGCCTGATCGTAGTCTTCACGATCGGCAACTTTTTGTGCCCGCTCGATGCTCGCATCCACCTTAACCAAATCGACCTTGGGCACGTCCCTCATGTCGCTGCCAGCCTTCTTCATCCGTTTCATATGTCCCGCATAGGACTTACGGTAGGTCAGAATGCCGTCACGCAATTCTTTATACTGAGTCCGGGCCACGCTGCTATCGGCAACCTCTTCCGCAGGAGCGAGGCGACCCGCATCACTCATGAGCTTCATCGCGGCATCGGCCAGCTCGACGGCGCGCGCATAATCCTTTGCAATCATCGCGGCCTCGGCCTTATCCAGGTCCTGACGGGCATCAGCCAACATCCCTTTCGCCTTTACAATCGTCCCCGTCTCGATACGACGAGCCGCGGCGGACTGCCTGATGTACATATTCGCAAAGCTCACCTTCTGTTTGGCCTGGGACTCACTCACCACCCGCTTTGCGCCCTTACGAGCACCTGAACCGACGGACATGCTGGCCTTCCAGCTCGCCATAGCCTTTGTCACATCGAAATGCGCGGCATCGTTTGTGATAAACATCGGAGCGCCCATATAGGTGTGATTCCGGCAGGCATAGTAAACCGTATCCGGTGTTGAACTATCCGGGGTGAAGGTTAATTCACCTTCATAGAGGAAATTGCCTTTGACGCCCTTGGCCAGCGTAAACCCACCGCGGCCAACGCCTTTGGTGGCGAGATAAAAGTCGTGCCGGATATTGGTATCGACATTAAACGTATAGGTCTTGCCGCGTTCCAGGACCAGGGCCTTGCCCTGCACTCCGTTGACACTGAAGCCCAACTTGCTGCCCTTGTGGAAAAAGGGATGTGTGGCGTCCTTATCCACCGAATGCACGATAAAGGTATTGGGCGGCAGGTTCTTGAGTTCGTCCGCAGACGGCGCCGTCTTCGCGGCAGGCGGCGACTTGCTCACGGGGGCGCTTGTTGCTGCAGCGGGCGCGGGCAAGACCGCCATCACCGGCTTGTCCGGTACCGCTGACGCCTTAACGACTGCGGACTTCGGCGCCTCAGTCGTCGCCGTGTCGTTTTTAACGGGGAGGGTAGCCTTGGCCTTGGCAACCGGGGTCGCCGCCGCGACAGCATCGGACATCGGCTTCGTCGATGCGGCTGGCTCGGCAGGCGCCATGGGTGTCGCAGGCGGGCCCCATGTCATGGAGCTGCAGCCGGACACGGCAAGGCTTATAAGAATGAGCGGGAGAGCGAGTGACGCAAGAGAGTCAATACCGGAATTCGATCGCTTGGACATTCTACAGATTCTCCTCAACAGTGTTCGTAAACAACCGTAGCTCCGGCGGATCCCGGAAAGAGATGAGCCGGGGACATCATGCTATAGCGGCAGAAGATGCCCCCGGACTCATATGACAGGTCGCAACGCGAATCGATCAGACGACCTGCCCGTGACGATACCCTTTACTTCCAGGGGTTGCGGAGAGTCGCTTCGCTCAAAGGCGGCTTCCAATTGGCCGGCTTGGCCTTGGAATGGCACTTTTTGCAGCTCTTGGTGGTAATCGGGAACGATACCTTACCGTGGCAAACACCACACTTTTTACCCAGCAGGATCGCCGACATGTTGATCTGATTGGCGCCCTTCTGCGGAATAAAGATTGCCGGGTGGCAGTTCGAGCAGAAAAGCCATTCTGTGTGTTGCCGATGCGGGAACACGACATCGGGCACGGAGGCCTTGACCGGCCGCACGATATCAAGGTCCATGACAAACGGCTCTTCGGAGGAATCCAGGCGATCCCAACGCGGCTTCAGCAGGCCCTGGTCAATCGCCTTAACCCAATCGACATAGTTGCCGAACGGAGTGGTGGGCAAACCAATGAAGGCCTCCTTGGGCGGCTGAAGCGTAAAGGTGGCCTCGTTCGCCGTATCATGGATACCGTCCTCGGGCGGCGGCGGATTCCGGGTCTTTTCCTTTTTTAGGTTACGGTTAAAGGTGTTTGCACCGGAAACCGCGGCCAATTGCAAAGGCTTGGCGCCATCCGCGGCCAGAGCGACCGCCGGGACAGCAACCAGGGTCAACAGACTCACAAACAGGCAGGAAAGGCTCA
>Ga0316204_10004922_pt1 | contig 23066 bp, 15 predicted proteins | sample 6monrhotite_MG_2_FD_205661 | JGI IMG/M metagenome (GOLD analysis project Ga0316204, IMG submission 205661) | Microbial mat bacterial communities from mineral coupon in-situ incubated in ocean water Damariscotta River, Maine, United States -... | ecosystem: Environmental > Aquatic > Marine >... | reverse complement strand
TTATAGTTTTCAGATTTATACAGACTTTTCAGGCTATTCGCATATGGCTATTGGAGTTGGCAAAATTTTGGGTTTTCGTATTACCAAGAATTTTAATTATCCCTATTTTTCAAGAAATATAGCTGAGTTTTGGAGAAACTGGCACATATCCTTAACATCTTGGTTAACGGATTACATTTTTATTCCCTTAAATATTAAGTTTCGAGATCTCGGCAATTGGGGGATAATTCTAGCGATATTAATTAATATGGTGATAGTTGGTTTGTGGCATGGAGCAAATTGGACATTTGTTGTTTTTGGGCTTTTCCATGGCTTGCTTTTCATTCCTCTGATTCTTAATGGGTCTATTTTTAAAAAGAAGAAATTAAAAGTAAATAAGCTGGGATTACCTTCATTAAAGGATGTTTCTAAAATTTTGCTAACCTTTTTACTTTGGACCTTCAGTTTGCTAATTTTTAGAGCAGATGACCTTGATCAAACAATAACATATTTGTCAAAAATATTATCACCTTCATTATTTACTATTCCATCTTTTGTAGACTTATTACTAGTCTTTACAACAGTTATTTTTATTGTAATATTTATGTTAGTTGAATGGTTTTTAAGGTCCTATGAAGTTCCAATTTCTAATTTTAAGCTGAAGAAGCCATTTAATTATATGCTATACTATTCAATTGTTTTTTGCATCATTTACTTCGGAAATTTTGGCTCAAGTCAGTTCATCTATTTTAAATTCTAACAATGAAGAAATTTATTTTAAAAATTTCAACATTCTCAATTCCTATTCTTTTAGCAATAGTATTAGTTAACTATATAGGAGACTCTGCACACTTATATAATACTGACTATGAGGTTAAGATGGCTAAAATTGTTAAGCAAGGGGATTATGTAACGAATATTGATAACTATGATGAAAGGATATTTCAAAAAGAAATAATTGAGAATCAGGAAAACACACCAGAAACGATAATCCTAGGTTCTAGTAAGGCAATGTTTATTGATGGTGCATTGATAGGAGATAGTAGTGTTTTTAATCATGCTGTGAGTAGCGCAAGTCTCGAAGATTATATCGCAATTTATCAACTGTATAAGGAAAATAACAGTTTACCCCAAAAAGTAGTGATTGATGTTGAACCCCATTTATTCAATAAAAATAACAAGCTTGAAAGGTGGAAATCAATTCAAGATTTTTATTACAACTTCAAAAAAGAGACGAATTCGAATAATGATATAGGCAAGTATGAGGAACTAATTTCATTATCCTATTTTCAAAGCTCTTTGCCTAAATTATTTAAAGTAATAACTGGAGGAGCTGAACCTGAATCAACTCAAAGTAAATTTAATAGTACTAACACTAAGTTGACTGATGGTACGCTTGTTTATGGAAAGTCAATACGGGAAGGGGGGAAGATTAGAAGAGATAAAAAAGTTAGTTTATTATTAGCTGGAAAAATGAGCAGTATTGAAGAATTTAATTCTATAGACAAAGGTTTATGGAAAGAATTTGAGAGCTTAATAAGCGATATGAGAAAAAACAATATTACAGTTGAGTTTTTTCTTTGTCCTCATCACCCTGATGTTTATAATAGAGTTAAGGAGGATTATGAAATGGTAATAGAAACCGAGGATTTAATTGTCAAGTATGCAAGAGATCAAAATATCAAACTTTACGGTTCATTTAGTCCTTACGCATTTGAATTAGATGAAACTTTTTTTTACGATGGACTGCATTGTAATAAAGATGGCTTAGAAAAAATATACCTGTAGGTATCTTTTCACTTATTTTAGAGTTTGGTAAGAGTGAATGTAATGAAGAGATTGATTGGTATTGTTTGTTTTTTTAGCCTTCAAATAAACTGTATTGCACAACAGCCATTATCAATAATGGAAAAGGTTATTAATAGAGAATGGATTAGTTTAAAAGGGAAATGCCATTATTCTGATTCTATATTATTTGAACCTAAAGATGTTGAAATACATTTGGGACTAAATGAAACTTATGATGTATATACCTTTAATGAGGATTCAACTATAGTATACAAAGTATATAATCCAGAAGAATTATTTAGTTGTGGTGTAGGTTCTTGCTCCTTAGATGAGGGTAAATGGAAGATTACTAACTCAGAATTATCAGTTCATTTGGTTTGGAGATGCTATCCGTACGAAGAGTTTACACATAGGGATAGTTATTCTCTTATTTTACTTGCTGGGAATAGATTAAAGTTAATTAGGTTGAATAAATAGCTTGAGAACGATGTGTAATTTATAACTCATCATACATTAGGTGAGTATTAAAAATAAGAATGAGTTGTTATTCTTTTATATATCATATTCTTGTATATAGAGAATTTTTATAACTTTAAAAGCCCATCAATACTAGCTGAACAATGAAAACATTAGTGAAAATTATTACTCCTGTATTTGTGCTATTACTATTTTCTGGAAGGGTTGAGGCTCAATTTATTGCAGATGCAGGCCCAGATAAGGTAATCTGTCTAGGAGATTCTGTGGAGTTAGGAGGAAGCCCAACGGGACCATCAGGAGCATCTTTTCAATGGAATAACTCAACAACATTAGATACCGCAACATTGTCTAATCCAATTGCATTTCCTACAGTTTCAACTGTATATACTGTAACTGCTACTGATAATAACGGTCGTAGTGCAACAGATCAGGTTTCTGTTATGGTAACTATTCCAGATACAGTTAATGCAGGTAGAGATACTATTATTTGTAAAGGAGATACCATACAAATAGGAGGGAGTCCAACAGCACCAGCTGGAGCATCTTTTTCTTGGAACAATAAGAGTTCATTAGACTTTGATACTCTAGCTAACCCCAAGGCTTTTCCAAGTTCAACAACGACTTATATTGTTACAATGACGGATCAAAATGGTTGTACAAATACCGATACTATTACTGTGTCCCTTCTAGATGCTACCGCTTCTGAAAATGGATCTATATTAACTGCAGATGTTATAGGGGCTACTTATCAGTGGATAGATTGTAATGGAGGAGATACTGCAATAACAGGAGCAACTGAACAGACCTATACAGCAATTTCTAATGGGAGCTACGCAGTAGAGATTACTGTAGGTAATTGCATTGATACCTCCGATTGTATTAGTGTTATTTCTGTGGGCTTAAATGAAACAAAAGAGGAGTCTGTATTTGATCTTTATCCCAACCCTTCAAGCGGAGAGCTAATAATAAAATCAAAAAGTCCATTTACTGTTGCTAAATCACTTTACATATACTCAGTGGATGGAAAGTTGGTATATCAAAAGGAGTTGATTAATACTAGTTCTATATTAAACTTGGATAAGTTAAACAGTGGTATTTATTATATCTATTATCAAAATCAAGCAAAGAAATTTGTTATTAATAGACCTTGATGGTATTAAATTTACTTTGTGAAGATTTATAGACTCGGTCTAGCATTAATTATATATACCCTTAGTTTTGATGTTAATGCACAATCCTTTCTGCTTACACCCATCTCTGGAGATTATGGTAAGGATTATACTATTGTAAATTATGTAGACTGGGCATTGCAAGGCCATCAAGATGCCTATTGTGGAAGCAAATCTTACGATAGTCATCAAGGAACAGATTTTGTGATTCGCAGCTTTAAACAGATGGATAGTGGGGTTTATGTTTTAGCAGCAGATACAGGCATCGTTACTTTTATACAAGATGGACTCTTCGATCGAGAAAAGGTATCGGATACGGCTAAAGGTTTCGGCAATTATATAGCAATTGAACATTCAAACGGTTACTATACTTATTATGCTCACTTAAAAAAGAATAGCATACTGATACAGCTTGGAGATACGGTTATAGCTGGTCAAAAAATGGCAAAAGTAGGGAGTAGTGGGAATAGTACAGATCCTCATCTGCATTTTGAACTGTGGTTTGATAGTTTATATGTGGTAGATCCTTTTAGAGGAGATTGTGGTAATGATTCTGCCTTGTGGATTGATTCTTTGGCATATGATACTTCTTTAAGTGTTTGGGAACATGGATTATACTTGAAGAATATTAACATCAACACCTTAAGAGAAAGAGATTCGTCAAATATTTGTTGCCCCTATGAGATCGTTCCAGCTTCAGATACATTAAGCTTTTGGACTCATATGTATGGGATAAGAGAGGGAGATACACTAACCATAGATTGGATTGACTCTTCTAATGTTACACAATTCTCTTATGATTTTGTTACGGATAAAGACCATTGGTATTATTACTTCTGGAGTTATATTTTAACTGACAGTTTAAAACTTGGGAATTGGCAAGTTGTATTATCACGAAACCGAAAGGGGATTATAACTGAAACCTTTGAAGTTAAACCTTCAGCTAGCACTTCATTATATGAATACATGCCTAAATATGAGAATTGTATTCCTTATCACTTAATTGTTTCTGGTTTATGGCGCTCATTATTAGAGAGAGATGCAATAACGGTTTATCAATTAAATGGAGTAACAATTGGTGTTGATCGTTTTTTTTCAAATCCCAAAGCTGAAAACCAAACTCCAAATATTTATATCATTAAGACTTTGCAAAAAGATCAGATGTGTACCTATAAAACCCTTTTCTAATTTTACTGCTCTAGTCGATAAGCTTCCTTTTTTAGAGCCTGAATTAATCTCCCACCTTCTTCGGCAGAGAAGTAAGTTGAGTTGGTATCGTTAAATAAATAGATGAAATCGGTTGTATCGTTTATAAGAATTTGTTGTTTGCCCTTTAAATCCCAGCTATTGGCAATTTTTTGATTAGATTTTGTTATAGCCTCACTTAGGTTTTTAGTAAGTATATCAAGGTATTCACCATTGAAAATTTCAATTGACTTAGGGTTAGGGTAAATAGGAGTTGCTAGAGTATTAGTGTCTTTAAAATTGAAAGACATGTATTTATACGTTATTCCAGCTTCAGCTTCACCAGAGATAAACTGCAATTCTCCTGCTTTAGATTTCCATAAATTAACCGTATCCTGCTTTAGGTCTTGAGCGATAGAGTTAATGCTTAGGATACATAAAGTAAATAAAATAAAGGATCTCATTTTTTACTGTAAAAATACATCTTACTATAGTTCTTAGCCTTAACAATACCCTTAAAAGGTTATAAAAATGCCTTTGGTAGGGGATTGATTATTGAAAGTTACACTCATATCTTTGGTTGGCTAACCTCAAGAATAAATTATTATAGATATGAAAAACAAGTTGATATTGAATTATGTATTTATAATAGGGATCTTGGTGTTACTACTAAATGATCATATTCTTAAAGATCAATTTGGGAATTGGTTTACAGGTAAACTATCAGATTTTGCAGGCTTAGTTGTTTTTCCGTTGTTTTTAAAGTATGTATTCTCATTTTCAGGCCGAAAAGCGGTTCTACTTACAGTAGTTGGGTTTGTTTTTTGGAAGTCACCAATTTCTCAACCTTTTATTGATGGCGTTAATTCATTGTCAAATTACAAGATTAATAGGGTCGTAGATTATACTGACTTTATCGCCTTTATTTCTATACCATTTACCACCTATGTACTTAATAATATAGATGGGTTTAGAATTAAAATTGGCAATAATAGAAGACTGGCTACCAATACAATTACTCTAGTAGCTATATTTTCTTTTATTGCTACATCACAAGATGATGAAGGGTTTTTAGATACTCAAAATGAATATTTCGTTATCAATAGTTCAACCCATGAAATTTCTCTATCTCGATATAAGGGAGGAAATTTAGACAGTACTTTAGCAGCAAGACCAATAGTGAATCAAATACACCCAAATGATACATTATTTTTTGGAGGACCATCAAGTCCCTTTTATGCAATCTCTTCATTAGATTCAGCAATTATTATTTATGATGACTCTATATCTATTTCATACCTAAGTAATCAAGATAGGCAAGACTCTTCTAGGAGCTTTCTTGATATTATTAATTGGGAAGGAGGGTTAATAAATGACCTCTATTACAGTTATAAGTTTACCATTACTGACGGGGATTATGAAGTAGCGAAAAGACTTCAATAAGTTTGACTTTGTTGGATTGAGTCATGCTAAGAGAATAATGTCAAAAGATAATCTATTTATAGGTGTTATTTTATTAAAAAAAGTAGATTTATTCGGGGCACAATACTTATTATTGTAATCAATAAAGTCGATTATTTTAGTCTAATGAAAAGAACGATTAGTCTATTATTTTGATTGTTTAGATGGATTTTATGATGAGCTGAAGGAAGTTGTCGTACATTAGGGGCAACTTATAATTATGTATCTCGTATTTAATCTTTTTACAACCGATTAATGAATTTTTTGGTGATAACTAAAACAGTTAAATTTTTCATCTTTTCCTTGCTTTGTTGTTACTGTGGGTCAATGTTTTCGGCAACAATAAAAAATGTAGAAACTGAATCGAATAATTCTTTTAAAAGCATTGAGTGCTTCAATTTTCAAACTAATACCTTGCAGGAGGATATTAAGGTTCCTGAATTGTTAACACCAAATGGGGATGGAAAAAACGATGTTTGGGAAATAAAAGGGATAGAAAACTATGAAAAGAACAAGGTTACTGTTTTTAATAGATGGGGAAATAAGGTGTTTGAAATGGAACAGTATGATAATAGTTGGGATGGTGAATCAAATGCAGATTTGGCCATAGGGGACAGTAAGTTACCAGCTGGAACTTATTTTTACATTTTGGAGTTAGATAACATTCCTATTAAAGGATTTTTATACATTTCTAGATAATTGATTTAATGTCATCTTATTCTAAAAAAAGATATAACGTTGAAAATTGGTTCTGTAAGGCATCCATCATTATGGGGCTACTTATATTGTTGACTCTTAAATCTGAAGCTCAACAAGATCCTTTGTATTCAAACTATGTTTTTAATCCTCTGACCTTTAATCCTGCTTATGCAGGTTCTAGTGAAGCTTTATCTTTTGTGTTTTTACATCGGTCGCAATGGACAGGTTTTAAAGGAGCCCCAACAACCAATACAATTACAATTCATGCACCAATACCAAAGTATGATCTAGGTGTAGGTTTAACTTTAATTCAAGACGAACTAGGTCCATTAAAGCAAACTGGGGTATCAGCAGACTTTGCTTATAAGGTGAAGGTGAATGATAGATCGGAGCTTTCTTTTGGATTAAAAACTACAATTAATAGCTATACGGCCAACTTTGATGATTTGTATGTTAATGACCAGGAAAGTAATGGTATGGAAATGGGGACATCAAATAACGTGCGATTCAATACAGGAGCTGGCTTATATTATAGTCATGAAAAATATTATGTAGGGTTATCCTTGCCAAAACTAATACACAATAATATTTCTGATGGAAATGGAAATAGCTTGCCCAAAGAAAAAGGTGATTTATTCATTAATGGAGGCTATGTGTTTGAAATTCATCCAGGATTTCAATTTAAACCTACAACCTTATTAAGGTTAGTAAATGGGGCTCCACCATCAGTAGATATAGGAGTGAATTTTTTCTTTTTTGAAAAAATAGGAGCAGGAGTATACAATCGATTAGGAGATTCGTTTGGAATGTTATTCAACTATTGGTTCAGCAATCAATTAAGGATTGGATATTCATATGATTATTCAATTTCTCTATTATCTGATTATAACAATGGTTCTCATGAGATTGTAGTCACCTATGATCTTTATTATAAAAACAGCAAAGTCAAATCCCCAAGGTATTTCTAAGTATTAATTGCATGAAATTTAAATACTTCCTCTTTCTTTTTATTTGCATTGCTATTTCCATGGCCTCTCAGGCTCAAGTTACCTTAGGTGTGCTGTCAACTGCTGATAAAAAATACGATGAATTTGCTTATCCTGAAGCAATTAAATTGTATGAATATTTGGTAAAGTCTGGAGATTCTAGTGCAAATGTTATTCGTCGTTTAGCAGATAGTTATCGTTTAACAAATAATGTAGAGAAGGCTGAATTTTGGTACGCCTATATCGTTTCAAAACAGAAATGTAATTCCAATGACATATATAACTATGTATTGTTATTGAGAGGAAATGAAAAATACAGCCTAGCTGATAGCATTTTATCTAGACTAGAATATAAATTTAGAAGGGATTCTAGAATTGAAAAGTACAAACAACTTCCACCGAGTTACATTGATACACTAAAAAATGAGGAGGCTAATTACACCGTTAAGTTGCTTGAGATAAATTCTGAGTTCGAAGATTTCTCACCTACATATTATAAAGATCAATTGGTATTTGTTTCCTCAAGAGGGGAAAAGGTTGGGGTGAAAAGAGAATACAATTGGACAAAGGAAGCATTTCTAGACCTGTATTCATTTAAAATTCCTACTTCAGCTAAAGAGGCTAAAAATATAAAAGTCACTCCTTTCTCTAAGGAACTAAATTCAGCTTTACATGAAGGACAATTGACTTTTTCTGGAAATGGGAAAGAAGTTTACTTTACATCCAATAACATTAAAAGAGGAATAAATTTTAAGAGTTCATCCGGGGTATCGCATTTAATGATTTATAGAGCAGACTTGGTAGATGGTGTATGGAAAAACATTAGACCAATGCGTTTTAATGTTCAGGAGTTCTCTTTTGCTTACCCTACACTTTCAGCTAATGGTAAGGTGCTGTATTTCTGTTCTAACCGATCAGGAGGTTATGGTGGTGCAGATATTTACAAAGTAGAGCGTAAAGATGCAGCATCAGATTGGAGTGGTCCAGTTAATTTAGGGAATGAAATTAATACAGAAGGAGATGAGGCATTTCCTTTTATTCACTTAAGTGGAGAATTATATTTCTCTTCAAATGGACATACCGGTTTAGGAGGTTTAGATGTTTTCAAAGCAAGCAATATTGATAATAAAATTGTTGTAGAAAATTTAGGCTATGGAATTAATGGGCCAAAAGATGATTTTGGTCTGATAATAAATGAAAGGAAAGATGTCGGTTACTTTTCTTCAAATCGAGATGGAGGTAAAGGGAAAGATGATATTTATGGGTTTACCTATTCAAAAGCACATTTTGAAAAATTACATTTAGTGAAGTTGGCTGCAATGATAGATTCAGTGTATACTTTAGATGTAAATGATCCTAGTTTATTAGATGATCCAGGTTTGGTAGCGCAGTTAAATGATTTAGGATTTGTAAAAGACGGATTTATAAAGATTAAACCCAGTGATATTAGTGAGATTAAAGATGAGAAGTTGAGAGAAAAGCTGAAGAAACTTGGCATGTTCGATAGTGAAACACTGGCAATAATGTTAGACGATAATAGTCTTCAGGCCAATGAATTTAAAAGAAAGAAGTTGCAAAAACTAGGTATGCAGAGAGACTCTCTTTATACTATTGATTTAAGTGATTCCGAATTGTTAGATGATCCTGATTTAGTAGCTCAATTGACTGAGTTAGGCTATTTAGATGGAAATGTATTGAACATTAAAGCTAGTGATATTAGCAAGTTGAAAGATGAAAACCTAAAACGAAAATTGAATGAGATTGGCTTGTTTGATACTGAAACCTTGGCTGTTCAAGAGAAAGAGCTGGCCATTAAGGAGGATGAGCAAAATTCGAAAAAAGAGGAAATATTAGGCTTGAAGAAAAAGCTGACAAAACTAGCCATGATTAAGGATTCTCTTTATACGATTGAACTTAATGATGAAGACTTTTTAAAGGATCCAGATCTTTTTGCTGAATTGGAAGAGATGGGCTATTTAAATGGTTCAGTGCTTAAAATCAAAGCAAGTGAGTTAAAGAAATTAGATAGAAATATCAAAGAACGTTTAGCAAAGCTCAACCTTTTTGATAAAGAATTATTGGGAATTGAGCCAATTGCAGCACCACCAATTGTTAAAGAGAAAAAGCAAGTAGATTATGATTATTTCATTTTTATGGGAAGTGTTCAAGAACATAATTCCATCAATAAACTAAGAGACGTAAAGATCTTAATAAGAGATAAAAAAGGAGAAAAAGGACAGTTTGTTGGAAAAACTGATGATGAGGGAATTTTTAGGGATACTGTTAGAGGTTTTCCACCGAGTGGTTTAGTCTCTTTATATATTACCCTCAAAAAGAAGGGCTATATCTCAAAGTCTTTTCTTTTTGAAGAACATCTAGATGGTTATGGAGAAATAAATCTTGATGAGTTTTTAAAGAAAATTCAGATGACCAAATTTGATATTAATGTAGAAATTGGATCAGCAGCAAATTTAAATCCTATTTATTTCGGATATAATCAATGGGATATTTCTGAAACGGCGAAAATAGAACTTGATAAGCTAGCTGAAATCTTAATTGAAGAGCCTCGTTTGTTGATTGAATTAGGTTCACATACCGATGCTAAAGGAAACGATGAATACAACCTTAGTTTATCCGAGAAAAGAGCAAATGCTACAAAAGAATATGTAGTTTCAATGGGGGTAGAGGCCTTTAGAATTAAAGCTGTAGGCTATGGAGAAACTAAGTTAAAAAATCATTGTGCTAACGATATAGAGTGCAGTGATGAAGAGCACGCTATCAATAGAAGAACAGAGTTTAGAGTGATTGGATTAAATTAATCCACATCCTATTTTCCATAGAACTAATCCAATCAAAAGCGATAATTAAAAACCTGTAGTGATTGAAACTTTTTGAGTTTCACTAAAATTCTCATTCTGGATAGTAATAACATAGATCCCTTGTGGTAAACCTTCTAAATCAACTTTTGTTGTTTTGGTATTAAAGGTAGCTTTTTTGATTAGCTTTCCTGACATATCTCTTAGATAGAATCGGTTGAGATTTTGTTGTTCTGATTTTACAACTACATTAATATAAGAAGTAGCAGGATTAGGAAATAAGGTAAAAAAGCTTTCATTAGAACTACTTGAGGAGCTATTAATTTCATCTATACCAACGCCTCTTTGCGCAATGAGTAGCTTTATTCCTCCAGAGAAACTACCAATTACTAAATCTATCATTCCATCATTTGTAATATCAGCACCATCAATATAAGAATACCAGCCATAATTTGGCAAGTAGTTTTCATCGTATAACTCAAATGTATCCTTAGGGTTTGTGCTATTTTCTATATTGTTGTAGAAGTGAACTTGGCCAGTTGAAGAACCTAACAATAATTCAATTTTACCATTCTCTCGATAGGGGTAAGGCATTGGGGTAGATAAAAAAGTTAGACTTTCACTTAAATTACCCCAACTTCTATCAAAAAATGTTAGGTAAGCATCTGTATTGGTTTCATTGTACTTAGAGTCAACAGCAGGAGGAGAACCAATTGTATTTCGACATTCAATGTAATTTTCTTGCTTATTAATAGAAGTAATAATCAACATAACAAAGGTATTGTTGTTAGGGTCGTTACCATTATTAACAGAAACTGAATCACCAACCTTAAAAAGGTCGAGGTTAGGTTGATCCTCAAAGTAATAACGAAAAACACTGTTGGCTTGAAAAATAATAGAATCTAACTTGATGTTAAAGATTGGGTTAGTTTTAGTGCCAAAGTTTAGGTAATAGTTAACGACAGGACTTCTGTCTGAAACCAATAAATCCAAAATCTCATCGCCATTAATATCAAATAAGCGGGGTGCATTTGTTTGGCCCAAACCATCTATGTTTAAACCAGAATATGGGGTAGGGTGTAGTTTGAAAGCAGCCTCATTTCCCATTGAAGACGTATCTTCAAAAAAGAAAATATTATCATGTATATCTCCTAGCAATAGATCTTTATCACCATCGCCATCAATGTCACCAAAAGTTGGAATGATGTTTCTGGTAGGTGGTCCATTAGGTATTAAGTTTAATGCTTTAGAAGGTATATCTAAATAGTTAGAATCAACTAATTCAAATTTTGGAGTTGTAGCTGTACCAATGTTTTTAAATAGTTCTAAGCGACCTACTATTTTATTAGAAGACTCTTCTATTAATATATAGCCATCATTGCCAACTACTAAGTCCATTAAACCATCCTTATTGTAATCAAAGAATACTGGATAAGCGCTTAGACCAAAGTCTAGCGTTTGCCCTATTAGGAATTTCTTTTGTTGAAGTTCTAATCGAATGCTTTGATCTGTAGATATATTTTTGTAATAGTAGATATCATCAACTGCTAAATTGAAGCCAGCAAAAGTTTCCACTGTATTTGGTGAAGCAACCATGTCTTTCTTGCCGTCATTATTTAAATCCATAAAGAAAACTGCAGGATACAATAGATCTATTGATATATCGTAATTAGGAAAAGAGTCGATGGCTTTAAATATTCTTGAATCTACATATGGAGCAATAGAATCCTCATTCAGTAACAGGGCCGTTTTATAGTTGTCAATGTCAGAAATGATTAGATCTGTGCTGCCATTTCCATCAATATCAATGGGGGTAATCATTGAGCTAATTCCATGCTTAGATTTTGGTTCCTTAGGTTTTGTAGGAGCTTTGTCCAACTTCAATTCGTTTTCATTTTGAGTATTAGGATCAATTATTTCACCACCAGGAGGTACTCCATCACAATCATCTAGTACAAATGTTCCATTGTTATCGTAAAAGTCACCCCAACAATTATTCCTTCTCTCAAAATCTAAGTAACTGCTGTTCCCTCTTTCAACAGCTAGGTTTCTGTGGTATTCTACAGTAACTCCATTACTACTGTTGATGGTAAAAATATCGATGTCTCCATCTTTGTCAATGTCATATAACCCTGGGAGGCTAGTGCTATTTGAAGCGATTTTAATGGTCTGGTTGTCAGTGGAATTATAAAGTGATTTAAGATCACCAATTAATTCAAACTTTAAACCATCAGCAATTGTACTCTTGTTTTCCCATAACTGCATTCCAGATTCACCATCAAAGAGGTCCATTTTTCCATCTTCATTATAATCAGCAGTTAACAACCAACTTCTCAGTTTCGGAAATTTGCTTGCATATTCAGCTTTGTACTCATAAGCTACAGAATCCTGAATGCCTAGATTAACATATGGTCTAACCTGTCCTTGAGAACGATCATAAACCAATAAATCCATAATGCCATCTTGGTTCAAATCAAATTCTGAGAACTGAACCGTATTGTAACCAGAAGTAAAAGGAGCTTCAAGTGTTTCTCCATTTTTTATAACTTCAACATTATCAGCTTCTTCGTAAATGTATTGTGCATTTACGATGTTGATGAGAAAGAAAGCTATTACGAGAATGAAGTAGCGTGTCATATGTGATTTTACTATTATAACGGTTAATAACGTAAAGGTTGCTTTATCAGCATATCAAATTTAACAAAGAATATGCCCTTTGAAAGCCATAAAAATTAATTAGTTCTTATATAATTAACTGGCATTGGAATTTAGCTTTGGAAATTCTATATTTGCAGGCTTCAAAAAAGACAAAAAATTTATATAAAAAAACATGCAGAATAAGGGTTTAATTTGGACATTCATTGTCTTATTGTCATTAGCTTGTATCTATCAGTTGTCATTTACATGGGTAGCTCAAGGGGTAGAAAGCGATGCAAAAGAATTTGCGAATGGATCAACAGAGTTAGAAGATCAATATTTAGATTCAATGGCTGGAGAAGCTGTTTATCCAATTTTTGATTTTTCTTATAATGAAGTAAGGAAGAATGTGTTAAATCTCGGACTTGATTTAAAAGGGGGGATGAACGTAACACTTGAAGTTTCTGTAGCAGATGTAGTAAAAGCACTGGCATCAAGTAATATTAAGGATGAAGGATTTAAGGAAGCTATAGCTTTAGCTAAAGAAAAGCAAAAGAATAGTCCAGAAAACTTTGTTGCTCTTTTTGAAGAAGCTTGGAGCGAAACTCAAGGTGATAGAATGCTAACAAGCATTTTTTATAACATTGAAAATAAAGACAAGCTTAAGCAAGACACTCCTAATGAGCAGGTAATTGAATTTATTACTGAAGAAACTGATGCAGCATTTGATAGAACATTTGAAGTATTGAGAACTAGGGTTAATTTGTTTGGTGTAGCACAGCCGAATATTCAAAAGCTTGACGCTTCTGATAGAATCTTAGTGGAATTACCAGGTGTGAAGGATAAAGCAAGAGTACGCCAGCTGTTACAAGGGACTGCTAAGCTTGAATTCTGGGAAACCTACGAAAATGCCGAAGTATACCCTTATTTAGCTCAAGCAAATGATAAGTTAAACTTAATCTTAAGTGGAGAAGAAGTTGAGATTGATTCCACTAAAACTGATTCAACTATAGTTAACACTGATGAAGTGGAAGGTTTGGTTGATGATCTTGAAATTGCTGAGACTGATGTTGAAGAGGTAGTAGACTCTTTAGCCAATGATTCAAATCAAGTTGAAGATGAGTCATCTTTATTGGATCAGTTGACAGATGAGAATGATACTGCAAATGCAGCAAATGCAGCTGCTGATCAATCATTCGAAGAGTTTTCAAAAGATAATCCATTATTTGCTGTGCTTTCTCCATCTATTTATCAAACAAAAGAAGGTAGTTATAGTCCAGGGGAGGGTCCAGTCGTTGGTTATTCAGCCATAAAAGATACTGCTAGAGTAAATAAATATCTAAGAATGCCTGAGGTTCAGGAGATTTTCCCTAATGATATGAGGTTGCTATGGACGGCAAAGCCTTTTGATGATGATGAGAAGTTTTTACAGTTAATTGCAATAGAAGTAACAACTGGAGATGGTAATGCAAGATTAGAAGGTGATGTGATTACAGATGCGTACCAAGATTTTGGGCAATTTGGTGGACGTCCAGAAATTACCATGAAGATGAATACCCTAGGTGCAAAAACATGGAAAAGGATGACTGGAGAGAATATTGGCTCTAGCATTGCCATTGTTTTAGATAACTATGTATACTCTTTTCCAAATGTAAATGGAGAAATTGCTGGAGGTATTTCCAGTATTGAAGGAGATTTTACGATAGAGGAAGCGAAACTAATTGCAAACATCTTAAAAGCTGGTAAATTGCCTGCTCCAGCGAGAATAGTTGAAGAAGCAGTTGTTGGACCATCTTTGGGTGAGAAATCAATTAGTGATGGATTAAATTCATTCATGGTTGCATTGGTTATTGTATTGTTGTACATGATTTTCTATTATGGTAAAGCAGGAATAGCTTCAGACATTGCATTGTTGGCAAACTTGTTCTTTATTATGGGGGTTTTAGCCTCAACGAATATTGCCTTAACACTTCCAGGTATTGCCGGTATTGTTTTAACAATTGGTATCTCTGTTGATGCAAACGTTCTTATTTATGAGCGAATCCGAGAAGAACTCAGAGCTGGAAAAGGAGCAAGATTGGCAGTAACAGATGGTTATAAGAATGCATATTCATCCATAATTGATGCCAACGTAACTACTTTATTAACGGGTATTATCTTATGGTTTTTCGGAACTGGACCAGTTGAAGGTTTTGCGAAAGTATTGGTAATCGGTATTATCACTTCTTTATTTAGTGCAATCTTTATTACACGTTTAATATTTGCATGGAGATTGGATAATAAGAAAAAAGTTACTGTGGCTACTAAAGCAACTGAAGGAGCTTTCCAAAATTTAAATTGGAACTTCATTCAAAAGAGAAAAACATTCTATATTATTTCTTCTATTATTATATTGGCTGGTGTTGCTTCATTTGTAACCAGAGGCCTTTCTTATGGTGTAGATTTTAAAGGAGGTCGTAATTATTTAGTGGCGTTTGAAAGTAAAGTTTCACCAGAGGATGTTAGAAGTAATTTAGAAGGAGCTTTCGAAGATGCAACAGCAGAGGTGAAATCATTTGGTTCAGATAATCAAGTTAAAGTAACTACAAGTTATTTGATTGATAGTGAAGAAGAAAGTGCTGATGCCCAAGTTGAAACTAAACTTGCTGAAGGTTTATCATCTATGAATCTGGACTATAAAATATTGAGTTCCCAAAAGGTAGGGCCAACCATTGCAGATGACATTAAAACTTCATCCGTTTGGGCAATTCTCTTTTCATTGATTATTATATTCTTGTACATCTTGTTAAGGTTTAGAAAGTGGCAATATGGTCTAGGAGCAGTTGCAGCTATATTCCACGATGTATTGGTGGTATTGGCAGTATTCTCAATAGCACATGGAATCTTGCCATTCTCATTAGATATTGATCAGGCATTTATTGCAGCAATTTTGACAGTTGTTGGTTATTCTATAAATGATACAGTGGTAGTTTTTGATAGGATTAGAGAGTATTTAGGTTCTTACAAGAAAAGAGAGATGAATGAAGTAATAAATAGTGCATTGAACAGTACATTAAGTAGAACAATAAATACTTCTTTAAGTACATTCTTTGTATTGTTGATGATTTTCATCTTTGGAGGAGAAGTGATTAGAGGTTTTGCATTTGCATTATTGGTAGGTGTAGCTGTAGGAACTTATTCTTCATTATGTGTAGCAACTCCGATTGTTGTTGATTTAACTAAAAAACAAGTAGAGAAGGCTAAAAAATAATAGCTCTCTTATAGATATTGAAAAGCCCTATTCCAGTTTTGGGATAGGGCTTTTTGTTACTTTTGCACAAAGCTTATAGTTTATGGTTTTCCTTTTCTTATCTACGCAAGAAATTTTCTTTGTCATACTCATTGTGGTACTGTTGTTTGGATCTAAGAAAATTCCTGAATTGGCAAAAGGTTTGGGTAAAGGAATACGAGAATTTAAAAATGCAACAGGAGATATTCAAGAGGAAATAAGAAAGACCTCTAAGGAAATTACAGACCAAGTTGATGTAAGTAAGCAAGCGAAAGCTAAGTCAAGCAAGAAATCTGAGGATAAATAGTGGAGTTTCTGTTTTTAATTCTAGGCCTAGTAGCTTTAATAATTGGTGGAGACACTTTAGTTAAGGGTGCAGTAAGCATTGCGCTAAAGGCAAAAATATCTCCCTTAGTAGTTGGAATGACTGTCGTTTCTTTTGGAACATCAGCACCAGAATTGTTGGTTAGCTTAAATGCTGCCCTTAGTTCACATCCAGATGTAAGTATAGGAGCTGTAGTAGGGTCTAATATCTCTAACTTAGGTTTGGTGCTGGGAATAACAGTTTTAGTTTTTCCAATATTAGTAAATAGAGATAGCATTCGCATAGATTGGCCAATCATGATGATTGCCACGGTTCTATTTTTTCTATTTGCTAAGAATGGAGAGATTGAATTCTGGGAAGGAGTAGTTTTTGTATTGATTCTAGCTCTTTTTACAACTTGGCTGGTTGTTCGTTCGAGAAAAAAGGGAATTGCTCTAGCAGCTGAAGAAGAAGTGGAGGAGCTTGGTTCTAAAAATCCCATTGGTAAAGATTTAGCATATATAGCAGTAGGTATGCTAGGTTTATATTTTGGAGCTGAATGGTTAATTGATTCTGTGGTGTCTATTGCGCAATCGTATGGGGTAAGTGAGAAATTGATTAGTGTAACTGTAGTTGCTTTTGGAACAAGTGTACCTGAGTTAGTTACTTCCTGTGTAGCAGCCTTAAAGAAAGAAACAGATATATCTATAGGGAACCTAATAGGGTCTAATCTTTTTAATATTCTGGCGATCTTAGGGATTACAGCAATTGTTCACCCAATCAAAGTTGCTGATTCAATTAACGAATTTGATGTGTATTATTTATTGGGAATATCTCTCCTTATTTTACCTTTTATGCTACATCAAAAGAGAATTGGTAGGGGAAAAGGGTTTTTTTTAGTAATATCTTACTTAATTTATATTTATTTCTCCATATCTGGAGAAATTTAAAGGGTATCTTCTGTAAAATAGTAAAAAAAATAGATGCACCCCCTATTTTTTAAATGGTTGTTGAAAAAAAGAGAACTTTTTTAATATTTAGTTGCATTGTCTGACTTACTTTTGCAGTCTAATTTTTAAAACCCAAAAATGTCTACGATTAGATTCAAAGCACTGGAAGCTTCAATGTCTCGCTCTCCTAGAGAAGTTAATCCTCCTTCACATAAAATTTCAGATTACTATGGTAGTAGTGTATTTGATAAGAAGGCAATGGCAGAGTACATGCCTAAAGAGATTTATAAGCAGGTAATGCAAACAATTGATGAAGGGAGTAGAATAGATAGAAAAATCACCAGTAATGTAGCAGCTGCAATGAAAGCCTGGGCAATGGAGAAGCAGGTAACTCATTATACACATTGGTTTCAACCCTTAACAGGAACAACAGCTGAGAAACACGATGCCTTTTTTGAGCCTTTGAATGACAATAATGTAATTGAACAATTTGATGGGGGGCAATTGGCTCAGCAAGAACCGGATGCGTCAAGTTTACCCAATGGAGGTATTCGAAATACTTTTGAGGCTAGAGGTTATACTGCTTGGGATCCTAGTTCACCAGCTTTTATTATAGGGAAAACACTTTGTATACCAACAATATATATATCATATACTGGTGAGGCTTTAGATTACAAAACACCTTTATTAAAGGCGCTAAATGCTGTAAATGCAACTGCTGTTGATGTATGTAGATACTTCGATAAAAATGTGGATAAAGTAAATGCTACCTTGGGTTGGGAGCAGGAATATTTTTTAGTAGATAAAGCACTCTATGCAGCTCGACCAGATTTAGTAATGACTGGGAGAACAGTTTTTGGGAATAATCCAGCTAAAGGGCAAGAATTGGATGATCATTATTTTGGATCGATTCCTGAAAGAGCTCAAGCCTTTATGAGTGAATTAGAATATGAATGTATGAAATTGGGTATTCCATTGAAAACAAGACACAATGAAGTAGCTCCAAACCAATTCGAATTTGCTCCAGTTTATGAAGAAGCAAACTTAGCGGTAGACCACAACCAGTTGTTGATGGATATGATGGACAAAATTGCTATCAAACACAACTTTAGAGTGTTATTGCATGAAAAACCATATGCGAAGGTTAATGGCTCTGGAAAACATAATAATTGGTCTTTGTCAACTAATACTGGAGTTAATCTATTAAGCCCAGGAAAGACTCCTAAGTCAAACCTACAATTTCTAACTTTCCTTATCAATACAATTAAGGCGGTACATGACAATGAGCGTTTATTAAGGGCAGCGATTGCAACTGCAGGGAATGAACACAGATTAGGAGCGAATGAAGCACCTCCGGCTATTATTTCTGTATTTATAGGAGAGGAATTAACAAAGATGTTGAATGAATTAGTCTCTAAAGTAAAGGAAGATAAACCGCTAACAGCAGATGAAAAGACTCAGTTAAAGTTAGATATTGGTAAGATCCCCGAAATTCTATTGGATAATACAGATAGAAACAGAACATCTCCATTTGCCTTTACAGGAAATAAATTTGAGTTTAGAGCAGTAGGTTCTTCTGCAAACTGTTCTTCAGCTATGGTTGTTATTAACACCATAGTAGCAAGACAGTTAAGACAATTTAAAAAAGATGTTGATGCCCAAATAGAGAAGGGAATCAAAAAAGATGAGGCGATATTAAGAATACTTAAAAAGTATACGATTAGTTCTAAAAATATTCGTTTTGAAGGTAATGGTTATGGAGATGAATGGATTGTTGAAGCAGAAAAAAGAGGCTTATCTCATTTAAGAACTTCAGCTTTAGCAATGGAAGAACTAGCTTCTGAACAAACACTAAAATTGTTTGAAGGAGAGAATGTGATGTCTAGGAGGGAAACATTGGCAAGACAAGAAATTGCCTATGAATTGTATACGAATCTTATCCGAATAGAATCAAGAGTGGTAGGTGATTTAGCTCAAAATCATATTCTTCCAACTACATTGAGGTATCAAAACGAACTCATTAAGAATGTGCAAGGCTTAAAAGATATTTTTACAGATAAAGATTTCAAAAAAGCAGCATCAGTTCAATATGAAATGATAAAGAATATTTCAAATCACGTGACGATCATAAAAGAAACGACAGAAAAAATGATTGGGGAGCGAAGAAGGATAAATAAATTAGAAGATCCAAAGGAAAAAGCAAACCAGTATTGTGATTTAGTGAAGCCTTTATTTGACACAATACGCTATAGTGTTGATAAATTAGAATTGACCGTTGATGATGAAATGTGGCCTCTTCCTAAATATAGAGAGTTATTATTCAATCATTAAAAAAACATAATAGTGTATACTTTTACTATTATTAAGTAGAGATTAACTTTATAATTAAGAAGTAAAAATTGTTTATTTTAGCAGCCATCGTAAATTACACCAATTGCAAATGAAAATATCTAGAGTTGTTGGATTAGTCTTTCTAATCAATTTGTTTTCCTTACAACTTGTAGCTCAAAAAAGTTTTTTAGATGATGCTGACCATGCTTTATATAAGGAAGAAAAGTATTTTGAAGCCATCGAACTTTACAAGAAAGCCTATGTTAAGGAGGATGGAAGAGATGTTAAAGCGGAAATAATTTTTAAAATTGCTGAATCTTATCGTTTAAGTGATCAAGCAGAACAAGCAGAAGTTTGGTACGAAAAATCCATTATTGCTCAATATGCTGACCCTTTAGCTCAGTTGTATTTGGCAGATGTTAAAATGCAGAATGGGAAGTATGATGAAGCTTTAGTAGAATATCAAAAATATGTAGCTAAAAAACCTACTGACCCAAGAGGTAAGATGGGAATAGAGGCTGCTGAAAAGGCTCAAAAATGGGCTGATAACCCTACTAAGTTTATTGTAGAGCCAGTTGTGTTGATTAATTCTGAATATTACGATTACAGCCAGGCAATATCAGATAAGAAAGGAAATGAATTGGTTTTTACATCTACTAGAGAAGGTTCTATGGGCTCTAAGGTTTCAGATGTAACAGGAGATAATTTTCCAGATTTATATACCACAAAAAGAGATAAAAAAGGAAAGTGGAGTGAACCAGTTTTGGTTGAAGGGGATGAAGTGAATACTGAAGCAGGAGAGGGAGCACCGATCTTTAACTCTCGAAAGAACATAATGTATTTTACACGCTGCCAGTTCCAAAAAAATGGTTATTTCGGTTGTCAGATCTTATCTGCAAAGAAGCAAGGGACAAAATACTCCACACCTGAAGTTCTTCCTATAGCATCAGACAGTATTATAATAGCTCATCCAGCATTAACACCAGATGATAAGATTTTAATCTTTGCATCAGATCTTAGTGGAGGACAAGGCGGAAAAGATTTATGGTACATCCGACAAGAATCAAGAACTAAATGGTCAGCACCTATTAACCTTGGTCCAGAGATTAACACAAAAGGAGATGAAATGTTTCCTTACGTTAGATCAAATGGAGATCTTTATTTTGCCTCTAATGGCCATGTTGGAATGGGAGGTTTAGACATTTTTGTAGCAAAGAAAAAAGGCGAAGGGAAATGGTCTAATGTTAAAAATTTACAATCACCTATTAATTCTAATGCAAATGATTTTGCAATTACTTATGATGGTGATGCTAACCGTGGATATTTTGCTTCAAATCGTGAAGGAGGAAGAGGTAAAGATGACCTTTGGAAATTTAATGAACCACCAATCTTATTCAAGTTATTAGTTGAAGTAAGAGATATAGAGACAGGGGAGTTGTTAACTGCTGCTAAAGTAAAATTGGTAGGTACAGATGGAACCACTGCTGAAAAAGAGACTGGTTCAGATGGTAGAGCAGAATTTGCTAAGAATGGAGACAAAGATTATATCAATGAAAACACTTCTTATTCAATTACAGTTAGTAAGCCAAATTATTTAAATGCCAAAGGGAAAGAAACTACAGTAGGTATAGTAGAATCAAAAATATTTGCTCATTTATATGAATTGCAGCCAATAGGTACTGACCCTATTAAACTTCCAGACATTCTGTATGAATTTAACAAAACAGGATTAACTGATCAAGCGAAGGATTCTTTAGATTATTTATATAAAATATTGGTTGATAACCCAACCTTAGTAATTGAGTTAAGAGCGAATACGGATTCTAGGGGTAGTGTGCCTTATAATAATCGATTATCACAAGGTAGAGCAGAATCGGCTGTTAATTACTTGGTTAGTAGAGGAATACCTTTAGCTAGAATGGTGCCAAAAGGATACGGAGAATCTAACTTGTTAATCTCAGATGCTGAGATTAATAAATTAGCTACTGAAGAAGAAAGAGAGGCAGCACACCAATTGAATCGTAGAACTGAGTTTAGTATTTTAAGAGATGATTACGTTCCAACAGATGACGGTTCATCTGATGGAGGTGTTAGCAAGGAAGAAATTGCACTTCCAAATGCTTCAGATGAAGAAATTGAAGATGCTAAGAAAGAGACGTTGAAAGAAGAAGAACAATAGCAACATAATGAGACATTTTAAAACATCCATTTTCAATGAAAGTGGATGTTTTTTTATTGATAGAAATGAAAGAAAGATACCAACAAAGAGGCGTTTCTGCTGACAAAGAAGATGTACATGCAGCAATTAAAAATGTAGATAAGGGACTCTTCCCTAAAGCTTTTTGTAAGATAGTTCCAGACTACCTTAGTGGAAGTGAGGAGCATTGCTTGGTAATGCATGCTGATGGAGCGGGAACAAAGTCCTCCTTGGCTTATATGTATTGGAAAGAGACAGGTGATCTTTCAGTATGGAAAGGGATTGCTATGGATGCCATTGCCATGAATCTTGATGATTTATTGTGTGTTGGAGCTATAGACAACATTACTTTGTCCTCAACTATTGGAAGAAATAAGAATTTAATTCCAGGAGAGGTAATATCAGCAATTATTAACGGTACTGAAGAAATTCTAGAGGAACTGAGGTCTCACAATATTGGAATATATAGCACCGGTGGAGAAACTGCAGATGTAGGTGATTTAGTAAGAACAATAATTGTTGATTCTACTGTAAATTGTAGAATGAAAAGAGCAGATGTTATTTCTAATTCGAACATACAAGATGGAGATGTGATTGTTGGCTTAGCTTCAGCTGGACAAGCTTCGTATGAAAATGAATACAATGGTGGAATGGGAAGTAACGGCTTAACTTCAGCACGCCATGATGTTTTTCACAATTATTTGGCAACTAAATTCCCTGAATCTTTTGACCCTACTGTACCTAAAGATCTAGTATATTCTGGTAGCAAAAAATTGACAGATGCCACCAATACATCATTAGATGCAGGTAAGTTAGTGC
>Ga0316204_10004921_pt1 | contig 23070 bp, 15 predicted proteins | sample 6monrhotite_MG_2_FD_205661 | JGI IMG/M metagenome (GOLD analysis project Ga0316204, IMG submission 205661) | Microbial mat bacterial communities from mineral coupon in-situ incubated in ocean water Damariscotta River, Maine, United States -... | ecosystem: Environmental > Aquatic > Marine >... | reverse complement strand
TACTCGTTTTGCGAGGCGCAGTAGCTGGTGTGTGCCAACAACGGGAAGAGTCGGCATCGCGGAGCCCGTCCCCATCGGCAGACTCTCATGGGGACGCCGTCGATGATGTGTCGCGAGCTGTCGAAGGCTCCCAAAGCTTGAGGCGTCGCTCTCTGCCTGTCAAAGCTGTCCAGATCACGCTCTCAGCCCCTCCTCGTCAGTTCCTCGTCAGCTCCGCAGAAACTTGCACACGGGGTAAGCATGGGCGCGATAGCCCTGCGTCCTCGGGCCGCCAAACTGATAGTCGAGGGTGAACATCAAGCATGCAGGCTCCTAAGGGATTGTTTGGTGCCAGGGGACGAAGTCCCCCCCTTCGCAGGGATACCCTGGCGCTGCTCCAATGTGAGAGCTTCTGAGTGGTTCAGCCCTCCAGCCCCTTCTGAATCGCCTTCTGCCAGGGGTGCACCGCCAGCGCCGCCTGCCCCTCCTCGCTCTGATCCCGCAGGATGTTCCGCAGCAGCGACTCCGCCATCTGGAAGAACTTGCGCGCCCGGTCCTTAGCGTTCGCCTCCATCGCATACCGCGCTGACGCCAGCAGATACTCCATCCGCACCAGCCTCGCCGGCTCCCGATCCAACCACGACAGCACCGGCTGGAAGATGATCTCAGGATCCTCCTTGTGCCCCAGCGCCCGCGCCCGCGCCGCGCAGGCCTCCGCCAGCGGCGGCACATGCCCCGCCCGGTCCAGCCGCCGGATCGCCTCCGAGAGGTTCTCAGTCCCCGCCTTGATACGCCGAGCGCCGATCTGCGCCTCCCCCAGATAGGCGCGCAGGTGGGAGGCCAGGAACTGCATGTCCGCCTCCTCCGTCGCCCTCACCAGCGGCTCCAGCAGCGGCAGCACCGGCCCCGGATCCCGCGAAGCCAGCGCGATGCGAGCCCGCGCCAATCCCAGCGCGCCACGAAACAGCAGATGCTCCGTCCCGCCCAGCTCGGCCTCCAGCGCGTCCAGCCGCTCCCGGGCGCGGCCCAGCCGGAACAGCTCCGTCTCGATCTCCGCCGTGTTGAGCACCAGGAAGGCGTAGCGGTTGCGCGCCCCGGACTCCCGGGCGGGCTTCAGCTCTGGCAGCAGATAGTCGAGCGCCTCGGTGAAGCAGGCCCGGTGCCTCAGGATATCGGCGAGGTTCAGGGTCGCGTGCCACTGCCCCTCCCGGTCACCGAGCACGCGGTAGAGCGAGGCCGCCTCGCGCAGCTCCTTGTCCGCCTGGGCGAGCCCGCCGGTGGCGATCCGCACCACCGCGCGGCCCACCAGGGACCGGGCGAGGTCCGGCACGACGCCGCCGTCCCGGGCGCTGGCCATCGCCTGATCGTAGCTGCGGGCCGCCGCCTCGAAGGTGCCGACGTGCCAGTGCAGGCTGCCCAGCTCCAGCTTCACCCGGGTCTGCAGCGTGGGCTCCCCGCCCTGCGCCAGGCGGCCGGAGGCCCGATCCAGCAGGTTGCGGGCCTCGGCGAGCTCCCCTCGGGTGACGCGCACCTTCGCCTCGTACAGGTCGACCTCACCCTTCTGGGCGGCGGTGACGGCCAGGGCGGTGGCGCGGCGGAAGGCGAGGTCCACCTCCTCGCTGGCGGGCCGCAGGGCGCCGATGGCGCGGGCGCGGAGCAGATGGAAGTAGGCGCGGTCGGTGCGGGCCAGCCCTTCGGCGCCGCCCATGGCGTGATCGACGTCCTGCAGGACCGGCAGCACCTCCAGGGCGCGCGCGTCCTCCAGCAGCGGCACGGCCCAGGTCACCGCGTCGCCCACGGCCTCGGTGATGAGCCCGGCGGCCGCGAGCAGGCGGATCTTGTAGGCGCTCGGCGGCGCCATCAGCATGCCGTTGGCGAGGCGACGCCGGAACACGTAGCGGCGGCTGGGCCGGGTGCCCTCGCTCACCAGCTCCCGGGTGAGGCCCAGCGCGAAGTCCCACTGCTCTTCTTCGCCCCCGCTCGGCACCAGGAAGCGCTGCTGGGAGAGCAGATTGAGGATCTCCTCGATGCCCTCGATCGGCTGGTCCAGCCCGTAGGCGAGCACGGTCGCGTCGGTCGCGCCGCCCACGACGGCCAGGGCCTCCAGCACCCGCGTCTGCTCGATGGGGAGCGCGCCCAGCCGCAGCGCCAGCGCCTCGCGCACGGAGCCGGGGATGGCGATGGCCCCGCCGGAGCGGTCGACCCAGGCGACCCGCTCGCCCACGGTGCGGGCGACGAACTGGCGCTGCTGCACCATCGCGCGCACGACCTCCTCCACGAAGCCCGGCATGCCGCCGGTCGCCCGGTGGAGCCGCCGGGCCAGCTCGGGCTCGGGGGGCAGGCTGCCCAGGAGCACGCCCACCAGCTCGGCGATCTCCTGGGGATCCAGCGGCCGCAGCTCCATGCGCCAGGCGTCGGGGAAGCGCTGGCGGATGGTCGTGCCGGGGAGGTCCGCGTCCAGCGTGGTGCTGCACAGGAGCAGCACGGGCACCTCCGCCTCGCGCAGGCGCAGGCGCAGGTTGACGATGGCGTTCAGGGCGCCGGGAGACGCCCGGTGCAGGTCGGCGAGGCTGACCACCACGGGCGCCTTGTCTTCGCGGCTGCGCTGGATGAGCACCCGCGCCAGCACGTCGTAGATAGCGACGCGGGCCTCGGTGTTCTGGCCGCCCTTCGGGGCGGAGTCCCGCAGCCGGCTGACCGCCGCGTCGAGCTTGGGATCCGAGCCGCTGGGGAGGCTGTTCCAGGTCTCCTCGGCGACCTTGGCCAGCGCGTCCAATCCCGGGCCGCCCACAAAGCGCCCGCCGTACACCCGCCAGCCCCGCTGCCGCACCTCGGCCACCGACGCCCGCAGGAAGCGCTCCCGCCCGGAGCCCGGCTGCCCGACCAGCATCAGCATGCGCCCGGGGCGGGCCTTGTCGAGCGTGGCGCGCAGGGCCTCCAGGTTGCTGTCGCGGCCGACCAGCCGCACGGACTGCAGCCCCGCCCGCCGCCGCTCGCTCACGTCGGCGACGCGGAACTCGGGGCTCTGGAGCATCTGGATGACCACCCGGGCGGAGGCCGGGCGGGACTCGGGGCTCTTCTCCAGGAGCTGCAGGACGAGGTCGTTCACGTCGCTGGGCAGAACGCGGACGCGCTCGCGCGGGGGGATGGGAGCCTGGTGGCAGTGGAGGTTGGCGATGCCGTGGGGGGTGTCGGCCTCGAAGACCTTCTTGCCGGTGACCAGCCGATAGAACAGCGCGCCCAGTGAGTAGAGATCGGAGCGCGGGTCCAGGGTCTGCCCCCGGATCTGCTCCGGGGAGGCGTAGGCGAAGGTGCCCACGAACTCGTTCTGGCGCGTGATGCCCTGGGTCGCCCCCAGGAAGCGGGCGGTGCCGAAGTCCAGCAGCTTCACCCGACCATCGGAGAGCACCAGCACGTTGGCGCTCTTGAGGTCGCGGTGGATGATGCCCCGGTCGTGCAGATAGCCCAGCGCCTCGGCAATTTTCTCGACGATGCGGAGCACCTCGGCGGTGCGGCGGGGCGTCCCCGGGCGCCCCTGAGCCTTGGCGTGGACCTGAACGGGCACGCCGTCGAGGAGCTCCATCGTGAGATACGGGCAGTTCTCGTGGAGGCCGTAGCGGTAGACCCGGACGATGTTCGGGTGGTCCAGGCGGGTGAGCGCCTCGTACTCCCGCCGGAAGCGCGGCGCCGCCAACCCCCTGTGAGTCAACAACTTCAGCGCCTGGTGCTCCCCCGTCTTGGGGTCCACCACCTCGAAGACAGCGGCCATCCCGCCTTGCGCTACCGGTCGCAGAACCTGGTACGGCCCAATGGACTCCGGTGTGGGGATGCTGACAGGTTTCAAATCGACCCCTGAGACCCTTTTTCGAGGGGGGGCTCATGATTTTTCCAGACTATCCGATCCTGGGGTTGGTGGCTGGCGAGGCTCCGCTCTCTTGAGGGCGGAGAGGGACTCGCGGCGATGTCAGCGTTTGCAGGGGACCTCCTTCCTGCGCGGGCGGCGCTGATATCGTGGGCCGAGGTCCAAGTGCGGGTGGACCGGGCCCACCACCCCCTTTCCCCGGCGACACGGTCGCCGGTGGGGAGGGGGGCGCCCCGAGCAGCGACGCCCCCGAGCAGCGACGCCATCGCGTGTCAAACTCCGTCTCATCGGCTGTCCGATTTCGACGCCGCGGAGCCACGCGATTAGGTGAGAGATTCCGCCTTCTGGGAAGATCTCCATGACCTCACTGCTCCTGCTCCTGGCTTGTACCACCACCGCGCCCGACGGCGCGACGACCGCGACGCCGGCCGCGACCAACACAGCCAACGCCGCGGCCCCCGCGTCTGCCGCGAGCAGCAACAACGAGCTCTCCGACGACCACGTGGTCGCCAGGTGGGACGGCGGCCAGATGAGCTACGGCGAGCTCCGCGTGGACATCGACACCCAGCTCGCGCAGCTCGAGATGGAGTACCTGCAGAACCGGTACCGCGCGCAGCTCCAGGCCGCCGAGGGCTCCGGCATCCGCGCCATCGTCGAGGCCGAGGCCGCCGCCCAGGGCAAGACCGACGAGGAGCTGATCACCGCCGAGATCGACGCCAAGATCGCCAAGCCCACCGAGGCGGAGATCGAGGAGTTCTACCCGGTGGTCAAGCGCCAGCTCCGCGGCGCGCCCTTCGATCAGGCCAAGGGTCAGGTCGAGGCCATGCTGCTCGAGCGCCGCCGGGGCGAGCTGCTGCAGACCTACATCAACGATCTGCGCACCAAGTACACGCTGGAGATCGACGTCCCCTACCCGGACCTCCCGCGCATCAACATGTCCGCGGACAACGACCCGGCGATCGGCCCCGATGACGCCAAGATCACCATCATCGAGTTCGGCGACTTCGAGTGCGGCTACTGCGCCCGGGCCTTCAGCACGGTCCAGCAGCTCCGCGAGAAGTACCCGGACGACGTCCGCATCGTGTACCGGGACTTCCCCCTGAGCTTCCACCCCCGGGCCGTGCCCGCGGCGGTCGCCGCCAACTGCGCCGGCGACATCGGCGGCGAGGCGAAGTACTGGGAGGTGCACAACTCGCTGATGCAGAACCAGAGCGCCCTCGAGGACGACGACCTCAAGGCCGCGGTCGAGAAGGCCGGGATCGACATGGCGAAGTGGTCGACCTGCATCACCGACGAGGCGCAGCTCGCCGAGATCCAGAAGGACTTCGAGGAGGGCTCCGCCGCCGGCGTCTCCGGCACCCCCGCCTTCTTCATCAACGGCATCTTCCTGAACGGCGCCCAGCCGATGGAGCAATTCGAGGTCATCATCCAGCGTGAGCTCGGCGGGTAGCCTCACAGGGAGACTCAGCCTGATGTTCTCAGCGTTCCTCTTGGCGAGCGGTCTCGCGAGCGCGACCGCTGGCGAGTGGGAGTGGCGCGGCGCCATCGCCGCCCAGATCGACCCCAGCCCCCACGGCGTCTTCGACGTGGGAGCAAGGCGCGGCGCCTTCAGCGCCCAGCTCCTGACGGACACGCTGGACGTGCGCTGGGCTCCGGAGCTGGACCGCGGGCGCTGGTGGGTCGCGGCGCGCGGCGAGTTCGGCGCCGCGGGCCTCTTGATCTCCCCTTGGAGCGACGGGGCTCCCGATCCCTCGCGGGCGCTCACGGCGAGCTACGGCGGCGTCGAGGGCGGGGGGATCCGCTACCTGCCGCGCGGGCTCTACGCAGGCGGCCAGCTCGCGGCCCGGTACTACCTGTTCAGCGCGATGGACGCGACGACCGCGCCGGTGCCCGAGGCGCGGCTGCTCTCGACCCCGGAGGGCATCGTCGGCTACTGGCAGGAGTCACTGCAGGGCTGGGTCCGCGGCGGGGCCAACGTCGGCCCGGCGCTCTTCTCGCCGCATGTCGCGGCGGAGGTCAAGGCGCGGCCGGACTGGACCGTGGCGCCCAGAGTCGAGCTGCGCGCGGGCGCGGGGATGGACCAGGACTACCTGACCAGCACCCGAGTCGGCGGGCTGAACCCCTACGTGGTGCCCCTGGCGGGCGCGGGCTGGGCGGAGTTCTGGGTGGAGGACTACGCGGCGGCGCGGGTCGGCCCGGAGGGTCGGGTGCCGCTCGCCGGAGGCGCGCTCGTGCTGGGGGCGATGGCGGATCTGGTGGCGTTCCGGACCTTCGAGCAGGAAGAGGACGCCGCGGTGGGGCTCGCGGCGACCGCTCAGTGGCGCAAGGAGCGCTGGTCCGTCGAGGGCTCCTGGGGCTACGCGCCGTGGCTGGAGCGCCAGGAGGGCGTGAGCCCCATGGCCGGGTGGCTCTCGGTCGGGATCGACTTCCCCTGATCCAAAGAAAAAACCCCCAGACCTTTCGATCTGGGGGTTGTCGGCATTTTGACTGGTTTGCGTCTCTATAGAGTCTCAAGCAGCCGGTGATCTATCGTTCCAGTGCACGGAAACGAGGTCTCTCTTGAAGTTAGCCGGACCTTCAGGGTTCTTGGAATCGTTTCACCTTGCGATGCTCCGTTTCCACACACGTTGCTGTAGCAGGTCGTTGGTCTTTCCTGCGATCCTCCCTGACCTACGACCCGTTACCGGGCTGGCCTTCGAGGTTTTCCAGAGCGTGTTCTGCCCCTCATGGTCTTAGCTTCTTCTTCAGAGACTCGAGATCATCCAGCGCTACCTCTTGCGAGGTTCCTCTCTTGAGCTTCGCGCTCCCCTTCACCGGTGCACCATCTTGCTCGTCTACTCCCGGTAGGATTGCAGTCCTACCTTCGGCCTCCCGGCACCATCCGTAGAGGTCATGTTCCACCTTCGCGGTTTCTCACCGCCATGGTGGCTTGCTCCGAGCAAGAGCCGCGGGTCTATTGCACCCCGCAACCGGTCCTGGGGTTCGCCGTGTTTCAGGTCACCTTCCGCGCCTGACCGCGAACGGTCTGATGCTTCTAATGTCCATCCCCTACAGCGAGGATACCCTTCGGAGTCTTCCCTTCATCGACAGCCGTACCGCGTCACCGCGGCCGATACCTTCTTGACGTTGCCGTCCAATTACACACGCGCTTTGCGAGGCGTAACTTCCTCGCGCGCGGCTCCTCACGAGCGAGACCGCTGTGTTTCACTGCTCCTCACCGTCCTCCCTGCAAGCAAGGACTCCAGCTCGATGCTGCTCTTCACTGCATCTCGAAGACCACCGCATCGCCAGTCGGTAAACCGACCAACACCCGGCGGACCTCCACTCCCTTTCCTACAACACCGCGCCCGCTCCCCTGACCTCCTGTGACTGTCGGCGAACCAACAATCCCATTCAGCGTCCGGGAATCCTCTCAGTCCTCCGAAGAGTCCCGAGGTTCGCGCTCCGATTCCAGCGACGTCGCGGCGAACCGCTCCATCTCCTTCCTCCTCACACGCAGACCCGACATCACCATCGAGTGAGTGACATCGCTTCAAACCTTACAACCTCTACCCGTGCTCCAGCGTATGTCTGAGACTCACGTTGGCTTCACCCTGAGGGTCCACCTTCGCGCTTCCCGGCGACAAACCTTTTGCTCGGGCGCCTTGGCGACTGACACAGCCACACTCACTCCGGTTTGCTTGCGCTCCCCTTCCGTGCGGTCGGTTCATCCGCGTCCCTCCCGGCCGAAGCCGCTTGGTTCACTTCCGTCCCTTCCATGTGATGGATTAGAGTTCCTGCTCTCTTCGACGGGCAAGCCCGCTTCCGTTCGCTCTCTCTCCGACCCGGCGGAGGCATCCACGCTTGCGCGCTTCTTCCATCCGGCGCTTCGCATCCTTCAAAGTTCCACATCACCGAGGTGATGCTTTCCCTTTCTGGATACAGTGCGCAGCATCTCTGCTCCCTGCACTTCAATCATGCCAGCGGCTTGTGGGGCGACGCGCCTGCAAGGGCGCCGCTGGTTTCTCAACGCTGTCTGGTTTCTGTACGCAGTCCCGCTCGTGGGCCGAGGCCCGTTCGCGTTCTCCGCGGCATCTACCAGCAATGGTTGAGTCACCGTGACCAGGCGTTTGCCTGGAGCTGGACTTCTCTGTCACGAGTGCCGTTCCGTTTTGGATGACTCCACTCTGACCGAAATCAGTTTGGTGCCTCCCTCACGTTACGGAGGGTTCTGCGGTGCGCTGGTGACCTCTCCCCGGCCGAAACCGACTTGATGTCTCCATTACCCTGCAGATGTCCCGCTTCTGCTCCTGCTGCTTACACCGACCGAAGCCTGCGCTCGCTGCTCTCACTTCCGGGGACACTCCGCGCTCATCCGTTCCCGCTGCACCAGCCGAGGCCAATACTTCGTTCCCTTCCGTTGCGCGAAAACCGCTCAGAACCAGTGTCTTCCACAGCCGAAGCTGCTTCCAACGTCTGTCCTTCACGGGGTGGCCATCGCTCGCTTCCCGCCGCTCCCCGAAGGTTGCGTTGTTCTGCTTGTTCAGACCTCAGCTGACTCACCCTCAGCATCCCCCGCTTGCGCGGCTTCAGCCTCCGATTCATCAACCTACGTGACGTTGAACCCGCCTCCAGCACCTCTCGACAACACCAGCAAGTGGCGCCATCGGTCTCGCTTCCTGATAAGGCTCTCTCAGAAGACTGCGTCCACTGGCACGAAGCTAGCGGTTGCGACTCCTCTTTGATTGTCCATCATTCTTCGAGCGGTCGCCGTTCGAGAAATCTCGAACGACCAAGGCTGATTGGCATCCCACCTCTAACGATGGGTTGGAACTTCCCTCGACGCTACCCCCTCTCGGGGACGCCGTTAGCTGTTGAATTCCTGGCTTCGCTGAGGCCTCCCCTCGGAAGGGTTGGCGTCGCTGGGCCCGGTCGTTGTCTCCCACCTCCACAGCTCCCGTTTCCGGTCACAAGCTTCAGCGCTCGACACTTCAGAACAGCCGACTACAAGGTTTTGCTCCGTCGACGAATCCGTTGCACACGTCATCGTTTCCGATGAGCATGTGCTCGATACTCCCATGGGCTTTAAAATCCCTCTGTTGTCTGACCACTACTCCTCCCCGGAAGGGGGCTCGCCAGTGGTCGCTGACTACGTTGGGAAATGTGACGTCAAAGAGCGTGTCCGGATTGTTCTTCTTGGTCGAAGAACCAGCCATCCGGCCGACAGAAGAATGTATATGCAGGAGGCGTGCCAACTCTGAAAACGGCCATTTCAGGGCATCTACGCGTTTCTTAGTGTGAGATGAATTGCACAATAGTTTCCACAAGGGGTGGGGGCAAGCTGTGTGTAACTGCAGAAAGTGTCTGAAATTACTTGTGGATTTGATTCGAGATCGACGGTTCAGCTTGGGAAGTTGATTTCCCGAGTGTTTCCTTGCTGTCACAGAGCCTGGGAAACGCGTGACCCCCAATAAAAAACGCCCTGGCTCCGAGGAGCACAGGGCGCTTGCTTTTGGGGCCACACAGGCCGGCGGATCAGCGGTTCTTGAAGGACGCCGTCAGCAGGTCACGGTTCATGCGCGCGATGTTCTCAAGGGAGATGCCCTTGGGGCACGCCGAGGCGCACTCGCCGTGGTTGGTGCAGGTTCCGAAGCCCACCTCGTCCATGGTCTCGACCATGTCCACCACGCGCTTGTACCGCTCGGGCTGGCCCTGGGGCAGCATGCCGAGGTGAGCGACCTTGGCGGAGGTGAAGAGCATGGCGGAGGCGTTGGGACACGCGGCCACGCAGGCGCCGCAGCCAATACAGGCCGCCGCGTCGAAGGCCTGGTCGGCGATCTCCTTGCCGATGGGCAGCGCGTTGGCGTCCTGGGGGGCGCCGGTGCGTGTGGTGACGTAGCCGCCGGCCTGGATGATGGCGTCGAAGGACGAGCGATCCACCATCAGGTCGCGGATGACCGGGAAGGCCCGGGCGCGCCAGGGCTCGATGGCGATGGTGTCACCGTCGCTGAACTCGCGCATGTGGAGCTGGCAGAGGGTCGTGCGGGACTGCGGCCCGTGAGCCACCCCGTTGACCACCGCGCCGCAGGCGCCGCAGATGCCCTCACGACAGTCATGGTCGAAGACGATGGGCTCGTGGCCCTGCTCCATGATCTGCTCGTTCAGGACATCGAGCATCTCCAGAAAGGACATGTGCTCGCTGATGTCCTTCGCGTCGTACTCGGCGAAGGCGCCCTGATCATTGGGGCCCTTCTGGCGCCAGACGATGACCTTGAGGTTCATTTGTAGCTCCGCTGGCTCGGGGGGACGTACTTGAAGGTGTAGGGCTCCTCGTGGCGGATGGGCTTCTTGCCTTCCCCCTGGTACTCCCACACCGCCCCGTGGCAGAAGTTCTCATCGTCGCGCTTGGCCTCGCCGTCGTCCGTGATGGACTCGGCCCGGAAGTGCGCCCCGCAGGACTCCTTGCGGGTCTTGGCGTCGAGGGCGAGCATCTCGGAGAACTCAAGGAAGTCCGCGACGCGGCCGGCGCGCTCCAGCACCTGGTTCAGGTGCTTCTCGTCGCCGACCACCTTCACGTCGTTCCAGAACTCGTCGCGGATCTTGGGGATCTCCTCGAGGAGCAGGTCCAGACCAGCCTCGTCCCGGCCCATGCCCACCTTGTCCCAGACGATCTTGCCGAGCTTGCGGTGGAAGTAGTCGGGGGTCTTGCTGCCCTTGATGCTCAGGAGCTTGTTGATGCGACCCCTGACGTCCTCTTCGGCCTTCTTGAACTCGGGGTGCTTGGTGTCCGCCCCCTTGCCCGCGTCGACCTTGGCCAGGAAGTTACCGATGGTGTAGGGCACCACGAAGTAGCCGTCCGCGAGGCCCTGCATCAGGGCGCTGGCGCCCAGGCGGTTGGCGCCGTGGTCGGAGAAGTTGGCCTCGCCGATGACGAACAGCCCGGGGATGTTGCTCTCCAGGTTGTAGTCCACCCACAGGCCGCCCATCGTGTAGTGGGAGGCGGGGTAGATCTGCATCGGGACTTCGTAGGGGTTGTCGCCGGTGATGCGCTGGTACATCTCGAAGAGGTTGCCGTAGCGATCGGCGACCGCGTCGCGGCCCAGGCGCTTGATGGCGTCGGCGAAGTCCAGGTAGACGCCGTAGCCGGTGGTGCCGACGCCGTAGCCGTCGTCGCAGGCCTTCTTGGCGGCGCGGCTGGCCACGTCGCGGGGGACGAGGTTTCCGAAGGCCGGGTAGCGGCGCTCCAGGTAGTAGTCGCGCTCGCCCTCGGGGATGTCCTTGGCGCTTCGGGTGTCGCCCTTCTTCTTCGGCACCCACACGCGGCCGTCGTTGCGGAGCGACTCGCTCATCAGGGTGAGCTTGGACTGGTAGTCGCCCTTCACCGGGATGCAGGTGGGGTGGATCTGCGTGAAGCAGGGGTTGGCGAAGCCCGCGCCCTTCTTGTAGGCGCGGAAGGTCGACGTGACGTTGCAGTTCTTGGCGTTGGTCGACAGGTAGAAGACGTTGCCGTAGCCGCCCGTCGCCAGCACGACCGCGTCGGCCACCCAGGACTTGATCTCGCCGGTGACGAGGTTCCGGGTGATGACGCCGCGAGCCCGACCGTCGACGATGACGAGGTCCAGCATCTCCATGCGGGTGTGCATCTTCACCTTGCCGGCGTTGATCTGCGCCGACAGCGCGGAGTAGGCGCCCAGCAGGAGCTGCTGACCCGTCTGGCCCCGGGCGTAGAAGGTCCGGGAGACCTGGGCCCCGCCGAAGGAGCGGTTGGCGAGGTGACCGCCGTACTCCCGGGCGAAGGGGACGCCCTGACCGACCGCCTGGTCGATGATGTTCACGCTGAGCTGACTCAGTCGGTAGACGTTGCCCTCACGCGCGCGGAAGTCACCGCCCTTGACCGTGTCGTAGAACAGCCGGAAGACGCTGTCGCCGTCGTTCTGGTAGTTCTTGGCCGCGTTGATCCCGCCCTGGGCGGCGATGCTGTGGGCGCGTCGGGGGCTGTCCTGGTAGCAGAAGCAGTCGACGTTGTAGCCGAGCTCGGCCATCGTGGCGCTGGCGGAGGCACCGGCGAGGCCGCTGCCCACAACGATGACGTTGTACTTCCGCTTGTTGGCCGGGTTCACCAGCTTCATCTTGAAGCGGTGCTTGTCCCAGGCCTCCTCGATGGGGCCGTCGGGGATTTTGGATTCGAGGTTCATTCGTTCCTCTTGGGACGCCTCAGCCGATGATGCCGGCGAGGATGGCGATGGGCATCGAGCAGTTGCCGATGAAGATGAGTCCAGCGAAGCCCATGGCGGCCTTCTTGCGAAGGTCGTTGTACTTCGGGTGGTTGAGGCCCAGGGTCTGCAGCATGCTCCAGACGCCGTGGTAGAGGTGCATCGACAGCGCGACCATGGCCGCGATGTAGATACCTGCTGCCCAGGGCCAGACCTTAAAGCCGGACACGACGTTGTGGTAGACGTTGCCGTGGATGAAGTCCGGGTGCGCCACCCCCACCGTCAGGTGGAGCAGGTGGAAGATGATGAAGAGGAGCAGGGCCAGTCCACCCCAGCGCATGTAGCGGGAGGCGGCCGTGGACTCCTTGTGCTTCAGCCCCTTGGCGTAGGCGTTGGGGCGAGCCGCGCGGTTGGCCTTCGTCAGCTCAATGATGGTGTAGACGTGCACGAACAGCACGCTGAGCAGCCCCAGACGGGCACCCCAGAGGACGCCTGCGTTGGACTGCAGGGTCGCGGCGTAGCCGTTGAGGGCGTCGGGGCCCGCGAAGATGAGCAAGTTGCCGATCATGTGGACCAGGACGAAGCCAAACATGGCGGCGCCGGTGACGGCCACGATGGCCTTCTTGCCAATCGACGAGCGGTAGAGGGTCATGACTGCGTTCATCGCTGACCTCGATCTTTTCGAGCGGTGGTGGGCACAGCCCATAGTCCAGGCAGGTTCCGTATGCAACACTACGCAGCCCCCCCACGCACCCCCTGGAGCAGCCCATGAGCGACGCCAATCGACGATACGAGAACTTGCACGTACTGGTCAGCGGAGGCGGCACCGGTATCGGACGCGCGGTGGCCCTTCGTCTGGCCCGTGAAGGCGCCGCGATTTCCCTCGTCGGGCGGCGGGAGGCGCCGCTGCGGGAGACGGCGACGATGCTCACCGAGCTCGGCGCTCGCTCGAGCGTGCAGCCGCTGGACATTCGCGACCGGGCGGCGGTGGACGCGGGCTTCGCGGCGGCCGCGGCGGCGCTCGGCCCCCTGCATGGGCTGGTCGCCAACGCCGGCGTCGGCGGAGCCAACGTGCCCGGCGAGGAGGATCGCTTCGAGGAGCTGATCGACATCAACATCAAGGGCACGTACTGGTGCCTGCGCGCGGCCCAGCGGCACCTGTCGGAGGGCCCCGACCCGCGACATCTGGTCGTCACCGCCAGCGTGCTCGGGCGCATCGGCGTGCCCGGCTACACCGGCTACTGCGCCTCGAAGACCGGCCTGCTGGGTATGGTGCGGGCGCTGGCGGTGGAGCTGGCCGGTGAGAACGTGCAGGTGAACGCGGTGCTGCCCGGCTGGGTGAACACCGAGATGGCCCGCTCGGGGCTGCGCGGGCTCGCCGAGGACTGGGGCATGACCTACGACGAGGCCCACGCCCAGGCGATGAGCCAGGTGCCGACAGGGCGCATGAGCGAGCCGAAGCACATCGCGGGGTTGGTGGCCTACCTGATGAGCGAGGACGCCACGGGCATCACCGGGCAGAGCATCGACATGAACAACGGCGCCTGGATGGGCTGAGGTCTGTGGCTGCTTGGGGCGGGTCTGGTTCGCGATGCTCGAATCACGAATCACGCTGACGGTAGAGGATCTCCTCCAACAGCCGACGGTTCGTCCCCAGCAGATCCGCCAGCAGCCCCGCCGATGCCAACAGCAACCCCGCGATCACCAGCACCGCCGCCAGGATCAACGACTGGGTGTGCCCCGCGTCATCCAGCGTCAGGTGGTACCAGACGAAGCGCAGCCCCAGCGCCCCACCCAGCGCGAGACAGGGCACGGCCGCGGTCAGGAACGTCGCCAGCGGCCGGTACCGCGCGTACACCCGAAGGATGATCGCGGCCTGCCGCAGCACATACTCCGGCGTCGATCGAAACAGCCGCGACGGGCGTGTCGGGGGGTTCGTACCGACGGGCACCGACGCCACCGTCATGCCGGATCGCCCTGCCTGAATCAGCGTCTCGATGGTGTAGCTGAAGTCCGAGAACACCACGATCCGCCCCGCCGCCGCGCGGCTGAACGCCCGGAAGCCGCTCGCCGCGTCCGGCACCTCCGTGCCCGAAGCCCAGCGCACCACCTGGCTGCCGAGCCGCTGCAGCAGCCGCTTCGCGAGCGAAAAGTGGGCGTTCGATCCCACCCGTCGATCGCCCACCACGACGTCCGCCCAGCCGTCGACCACCGGCGCCACCAGCGCGGGCAGATCCGCGCCCCTGTACTGATTGTCCCCGTCCGTGTTCACGATCACGTCGGCGCCCATCGCCAGCGCCGCCTCCAGGCCCGCCGCGAACGCGCGCGCGAGCCCCACCGTGCGCGGCAATCGCAGCACCCGGGCGACCCCCAGCCCCTCCGCGACCGCCGCCGTGCCGTCGTCGCTGCCGTCGTCGATCACCAGCACGGCGATCTCCGTGATCCCGGGGATCGTCGCCGGGAGAGCCGCGACCGTGAGCGGCAGGGTCTCCGCCTCATTGAGGCATGGGATCTGCACGACCAGCTTCAACTTCGCTCCGCCACACGGTGCCCGGACATACTCACACGCAATGAAATCAACCCGCCCAGCAGCGTCATTACCAGCCCGATCCACTCCTCCGCGCGCCAGCCGTAGGAGAACACCACCTCCCCATCTCGCGCCGGCACTGACATCAACATCGGCTGCCCCTGCGCGTGCACCTTCACCGGCGTGATCGCCACCTCCTCTCCCCCAGCGGTCGCCGACCACCGCACATACTCCGCCCGGTGCAGCACCAGCCGCGCCCCGGGCTCCACCCCGGAGAGTCGTATCCGCACCGACTCCCGCTCGAACGCCAGCACCTCAACCCTTCCGGCCACTTCCTCGCCGCCCTCCCCCTCCAGGTGCGCCCGCGCGGGGCGCCAGGGGCCATAGCGGTACACGTGGTACCGCCCGAAGCGCTGCAGCGGCGTCAGCTTCCGCTTGCGGAGCAGCTCCCGCGGCACCTCATCCAGCTTCACCACGTAGCGCATGGACAGCCGCTGGTAGATGCGCGGGTGGATCATCTCCGGGGCGTGCTTGAAGAGCTTGGCCGGGGTGTAGCCCGCCTTGTAGATCGGCACCCCGTCGTGGATCGGCGCGGCCATCAGGCGGTGGGAGTGGGTCGTCTCCTCCAGGGCTACCCGGTAGAAGTCGTCCACCTTCCCGTGCTCCTCCAGGGCCCAGCGGGTGTACGCCTGGAAGTCCCGCCACCACTCCGTGTCCGCGGTGGTCGTCATCGTCACCGGCATGTCCGACTTCGCGAGCACACCGGACGCCGCGCCCACCCCCACCAGCGCCGCGGCGCCGGCCATGGCCAGCGGCCGTCCGGCCCCCGTCAGCGCCTTCGCCATCCCCCAGAGGGTCACCCCCGCGTAGCCGGCCAGGGCGAACAGCCCCAGCTTCATGCCCAGCGTCAGCCGCTCGTACTGGAGGTAGGAGAACGACTCGGAGAGGTGGGCCGAGAGGAAGCCGGCGCACTGCTCGGTGGTGAAGACCAGCAAGGCGATCCAGAGAGCGCCCATCGACACCGCCAGCGCCTGCCGCCGAGCGATGGCGAGCCCGAAGCCGATCGCCGCGGCGAGGCTCACCCAGCGCGAGGTGTTTGTGAACAGCCCGCCGGTCAGCAGCCGGCCGCTCAGCTCGCCCAGCGGCGCCCAGGGCTCGCCGATGTTCACCGTCCAGTCGCTGCGCTGGGTCATCGGGAACAGCCACCACGCCGACAGCAGCAGCCCCACGCCGCCGACCAGCGCAGCCCTCCGCAGATCGCGCTTCCAGTCCGCCCCCCCGATCAGCGCCCGACACCCCAGCCACAGCGGCACGATGAAGCCCATCAGCACGAGGTTGGTCGGGTGCACCACCAGCCCCGCCCCCAGCCACGCCGCGCCCGCCGCCGCCTGTCGCCCCCGCCCATCCTCGAGGTAGTCACCCAGGCGAGCGAGGCCGAACAGCAGGAAGCCCATGGCCAGCGGCTGCCCCCAGACGCCCCAGTAGAGGAAGTAGCTCCAGCCGCCCTGGCGAAAGGCCCCCGGGTCCAGCAGCCACAGCGCGCAGGCGATCAGCGCGGCGGGTGCACCCAGCGGACGCTTGAGGAAGGCGTAGACGCCCGCGCCCACGAAGCCGAAGGCCCCCGCCAGCGCCAGCGCGTAGGTGGCCTCCCAGCTCAGCACCCCCAGGGTCAGCGCCCGGAACAGGGCCACCCAGAGGTCCGTGCCTGGCGGGTAGAGGTCGCCGGCGGGGTAGCCGAAGAACCAGTAGTCGGACCAGCCCCGGAGCTGGCCGCTGCCCAGCAGCTCCGTCCAGTAGAACCACGCCTTGTGGAGATGGACCGGGTGGTCCTGGGTGAGCGGCATGCGCCCAAGCGCCAGGGGCCAGGTCGCGAAGACCGTCAGCAGCGGGATCAGCAGGCGGGCGATCCAGGGGTTCACGCCGGCCTCCCCGCGCGGCGCAGCGACCAGCCGGCCGCACCCAGGCCCGCCAGGGTCAGCACAAAGCCGATCCACTCCTCCCGGCGCCAGATGTAGTCGAACACCACCTCGCCGTCGCTCACCGGGATGGTCATCAGCAGCTCTCTGGGGTTGGGCCAGGTCTTTCCGGTGGTGATGGGCACCTCCTCGCCGTTCACCCGCGCCCGCCAGCGCGGGAAGGCCCCGCGGTGCAGGATGAGCCGGCTCTCCGGGGTGGTCCCGGTCAGCCGCATCTCCACCCGCTCCCGCTCAAAGGCGATCTCCTCGACCTCACCGGGGCCCTCCAGGGTCCAGCGCCGCGAACGATACCGCGTGAAGCGGTAGACCTTCAGCGTGCCGAAGCGGCGCTCGAAGGTCAGCCACGGTCGGTGCTGCGGCTCTCGGCTCACCACGTACTTGACGCCGGCCGCCTCATAGAGCCCCTGGCCCACCACCGACGGCGAGTGCCGGTACAGCTTGGCGGGGGTGTAGCCCACCTTGTAGATGGGCGTCTGGTTGTAGATCGGGGCGTCCATCAGCCAGTGGTCATGCACCGTGGCGTCCCAGGCGATGCTGAAGCGCGGCGAGGTGGCCTGCTCCCTCGCCGTCCACTCAAGGAGCGCTGTGTAGATCTCGCCGCGCTCCGCCCGGCGCGGCTGCAGCGACAGCTCCGAGCGCGCCCCCCACCAGGCCCAGCCGAAGAGCCCGACCAGCGCGACGCCCACCAACCCGCCCGACGGCCCCCACCCCCGCGCGCGACCGAGCGCCCAGGCCTCGCCCGCGGCGTAGCCAGCCAGCCCGAAGAGCCCGAGCTTCAGGGGCACGCTCATGCGCTTGTACTGGATGCGGGAGAAGGTCTCCGACACGCGCTCCTGGAGGAAGGCGCCGGTCTCTTCGCCGGCGAAGATGAGCCACGCCGCCGCGAACAGCGCGAGGAACACTGCCCCGGTGTGGCGACGGCGGACGCCCAGCGCCGCGCCGAGCACCGCGAGCCACGCCGCCGCTGGGGGGGTGGCCTTGAAGAGCTCCCCCGTCGCCAGCCGTCGAAGCAGCTCGCCCAGCGGCGCCCAGACATTGCCGATGTCCGTGGTCCAGCCGCTGCGGGCGATCATCGGCGCCAGCCACCACGCCGCCAGCAAGCCGCCCAGCGCCCCCGCGTCCGCCAGCGAGCGGGTCATCATCGGGCTGCCCGTCGCCGCGCGGGCGATCGCCAGCAGCGGCAGCGCGAAGCCCATGACGATCAGGTTGGCCGGGTGGACCATCAGCCCCAGCCCCATCCAGATCCCCGCCCGGGTCGAGCGGCCGCCCTGGAGCGCGGCCACACCGAACAGAAAGAAGCCCAGCGCCAGGGACTGACTCCACACCCCCCAGTGCGCGAAGTAGGTCCAGCCGCCCTGCCAGTTCCAGCCAGGGTCCAGCATCCAGAGGGCGCAGGCCACCGCCGCCGCGGGCGCGCCCGCCAGCGCGCGCACCGCCGCGTACACGCCGCCGCCGACGAAGGCGTAGGCCGCCACCAGCGCGAGCCCGTAGGTGGCCTCCCAGCTGAGCAGCCCCAGGGTGAGCGCCCGCACCATCGCCACCCAGGCCTCGGCGCCGATGGGGTAGAGGTCTCCGGCGGGGTAGCCGAAGAACCAGTAGTCCGACCAGCCCCGGAGCTGGCCATGGCTCAGCAGCTCCGTCCAGAAGAACCACGCCTTATACAGATGGACCGGGTGATCGCGGCTGCCCGGCATCGCCCCCGACGCGAGCGGCCACAGCAGCGCGACGCTGGCCAGCGCAATGAGGGCGGCGGGGATGAGGGCGTTGGCCGACCGCAGCCGCGCGCTAATTGCACCACTCCCAGATGCCCAGGTCGTCGTAGTCGACCTGCTCCCGGGAGGAGGCGCCGGCGTTCAGGGGGTGCCACCACTCCACCCGGTTCTCCCCCTGCCGCCAGCAGAGGTAAGCCTCCTGGCCATTTCGCAGCGCGGGGAAGTCGAGGAGCTTCTTGGCGATGCCCTTCACCTCGACGCCTTGATCGGTGATCTCATCCAGGATCTCCTGAGATTCCCGCCGCAGCTCGTCAGCCTCCACGGCGAGGCGCTGCTCATCCCGGGCGCCGCCGGCGCGCAGGGTGACGATCACCTCCTGGTAGCGCTGAACGCACTCGACGAGCTCGTCCAGCTGAGACGCGATCATCGGCAGGAGGGCGTTGGCCTCCTGGGGCGTGAAATAGCGCACGCGTCGGGATCGGACGAACGGGTTCTGCACCGCGAGAGGATACCGCACACACCCCGCTACAAACCAAATTGAGGTGCTCAGCCTGTGGGATCGAGCACCACTTTCAGCCGATCCGGGCGCCGCGCCTCGGCCAGCGCGGCGACCCCATCGGAGAGCGAACGGCGCGCGCTGATCAACGTCGTGGGATCCACCAGCCCCGCCTCCAGCAGCCGAAGCGCCGCGTCGAAGGGGCCGCAGCGTGATCCCACCACGGTGATCTCGTCGACGACCCAGCGGGTCGGGTCGAAGTCCTCTGGATCCTTGATGGTCGTCTTCAGCACCAGCGTGCCGCCTGGACGCACCCGGTCCGTGGCCATGGCCAGCCCGGCGGCGGCCCCCGTACACTCCACCACCACGTCCGCCAGCGGCAGCGCCCCGGCGTCCGCCAGCGGCACCGGCGTGACGGAGCCCGGCAGCGCGTCCAGCTTCCACAGGCTTCGGTTCACCACCGACACCCGGGCCCCGGTCAGCGCCAGCACCCGCGCGCAGAGCTGACCCAGCCGCCCCGCGCCCAGCACCACCACCGACATCCGCGGGCTGATGTGCACCTGCTCCAGGATCTGACACGCCGCCGCGAGCGGCTCGACGAACACCGCCGCCTCGTCCGAGACCCCGCCTGGAACCTCGTGCAGGTTGGCCACCGGCAGCGAGAAGCGCTCGGAGAAGGCGCCGTCGCGGTTCAGGATGCCCAGCACCGACCGGCTGGGGCAGTGGTTGCCGCGCCCGGCGCGACACGCCGGGCACGCGCCGCAGGGGCAGTTGATGTCCCCCACCACCCGCCGCCCGATCCAGGCCGCGTCCGGTGACTCCTCGACCACCCCCACCCACTCGTGGCCCAGCACGCCGGTGAAGCCCATGTAGCCCTTCACCAGCTCCAGGTCCGTGGCGCAGACGCCGCCCAGCGACAGGCGGATTCGCGCCTCGCCGGCCCGGGGCTCGTCGGGGATCTCCCGGATCCCCGGCCCGCTCGACGACAGATACAGCGACTTCATCAGCTGGCTCACAGTCTGACCTTCCTGTCCGCGATCACGACCAGCAGATCACCGAACTGGACCTCCAGGTCCACCGGCGGGTTCACCGAGACCTCTCTGTCCGGGCCCTCGCCGCGCTCCCAGGAGATGAGGATTGCGTTGTGCTTCCGCTTGATGATGTCGTGCAGATCGCCCACGCTGGTGCCCTCGAAGCGGCGCCCGATCTTCACCTTGAAGAAGGAGTTCCCGCTGGTGCTGGTGAGCAGCTCGTCCAGCACGGTCACCATCCCCAGCGTGCGGCCGGCGTTGGCCAGCACCACCCCGGCGTACCAGTTGCCGACCACGATCTCCTCGACCCCGGCCATCTTCAGCAGCTCCTCGTTCTGCCGATCCGTCAGCTCCGCGCAGCAGAAGATGCCCTTGTTGAGCCGCTCGATGGTGAGCGCCGCCAGCACGGTGCGGGCGTCCCGATCCGTGTCCGAGCGCTGGACGCAGGCGTCGGTGAGCAGGATGGCCACGTTGGCCTTCTGGATGCCGATGCTCTCCAGGACGGGCACCCGCGTGTAGTCCCCGCTGACGTGGTAGATCTGCTGCCGGGGCAGATCGTCGGGGAAGGCGTCCGCCGGGGGACTCTCGCCCTCGGTCACGATCACCACGGCCTGATCGTGGCGGCCGTGGCCCAGCACCTCCCGCAGCACCGTGGGCCCGGAGCGGTTCCAGCCGCAGATGATCAGGTGCTCCCGCAGTTCGTCCAGCTCCATCTCGTTGGCCTCCATTCGCCGTGACAGCGCCACCCCCATGGTGGCTGAGATCGTACCCACGGCCACACCGAAGATGGTGAGCCCTCCCAACATCAGCCCCAGCGTCACCGCCCGCCCGAGCTGGTCGTGGGGGAGCCCGCCGATGGGCTCCCCGCCGATCAGCGTGAACACGCTGAACCACAGGCTGCCCTCCAGCCCGGGATCGTCCAGGATGACGCTCCCCCGCGCGAAGTGCACCGTCACCGCGCCCACCAGCACCATCGTGGTGGTGATGGTCGCGACGTAGAGCAGATCCCGCAGCGCGCCCCGCAGCATCTTCCGCAGGAAGACCACCCGCCGGTTGACCAGAACACCGGCCCGGAACAGCCGCAGCAGCAGCAGCACGCGCAGCAACCGCATGGGCCGATACAGCGGCAGGACGGCGAGAATATCCGGCCAGTAGCGCAGAAAGAAGCGGCTCTTCTTGGGCGCGACCCAGAAGCGGATCAGCAGCTCGACCACGAAGACCCAGGTGAAGGCGTCTCCGACCCCCACCAGCATCTCCCGTATCCGCAGATCGTTGCGCAGCGCCGCCTCAGTCATCAGCGTGCCCACCGACAGCAGGATGAGGGCGATGACCACAACGTCCGTCACCGGATGGTGGATGAACCAGTTCGCGCGATCCCGGAGATCTTCGTAGAAGTCCCGGAGGCGGTCCCCGATCGTTCTCGTGGGCTTATGGTGGGGCGAATTCATCTCGGGTATGGCTGTAACGTCAGAACAAAAAAATGCGTAAAGGAGAGGGATGGGACGCCTGAACCTCACGACGCTGCTTGCGATGAGCCTCACACCGCTCGTGAGCTGCACCCCGAAGACCGCCGACACCGACAGCGGTGACGGCACGATCGAGATCATCGGAGGCGTCGAGGACGCCGACGGAGACAGCATCCTCGACGAGCACGAGGGCACCGACGACGCGGACGGCGACGGGCTCTCCGACACCGACGAGGCCGGCATCTACGGCACCGATCCCCACGACCGGGACTCGGACGGCGACGGCTACACCGACGGCGCCGAGGTCACCGGCGGCTCCGATCCGCTGGACAGCGGCTCGGACCTCGGCCTCGCCTGGGTGGTGATCAACGACTGGGCAGCGACCGAGCACATCCTCTCCGTCGAGCTGGACGTCGAGTATGTCGACCTCGCCTTCGTGCTGGACACCACCTGCTCCAACGCCGGCGTGCTCACCAGCGCCGCCCTCGGGTTCGCTGACATCGCCGCCGGCCTGGGGGCTCGGGTCGACAGCCCAATGTACGGCGTGGCCACCTTCGACGACTACAACTACAGCGGCATGGGCTCCAACGGCGACAAGCCCTTCACCCTCAATCAGCAGATCACCGACGACGAGGGTCTGCTGGAGTCGACCCTGGAGGGCCTGGGCATCCACAGCGGCCTGGATGCCCAGGAGTCCGGCATGGAGGCGCTCTACCAGGCCCTCACCGGCGCGGGCTACGACCAGGACTGCTACGGCAGCTACACCAGCAGCACGGACGTCCGCCCCTTCGTCGCTGATCCGAAGGATCCCTTCGGGGGCATCGCCGGCGGCGCGGGTGCTCCCGCGGGGGTCGGCGACATCGGCGGCATGGGCTTCCGTCTCCACGCGCTGCCGATCCTGCTGTACGCGACCGACACCTACATCCGGGATCCCGACTCCACCAACTCCACCCTCGCGGTCACCCCCGGGGGCTGCCCCATCGACGCGGCCTCCAGCGACGTCGCGCGCGCCGTGGCCGCGCTGGGCGCCTACCTCATCGGCTTCGACATCAGCGGCGCCAGCACCCTCTACGGCCCACTGGAGCAGATGGAAGCGCTGGCACTGGCGACGGGCTCTCTCGCGGACATGGACGGCGACGGCGACGCGGATGATCCCCTGGTCATCAGCGCCAATCAGAGCCTCGACGACTTCGCGGTGACCTTCAAGGAGGAGAGCCTCCTCGCCTTGGAGCGGCTGCTCGACAGCGTGGTCTGGGGCACCGTCGCCGTGGAGGTCACCAACGACCCCGCCGGCCTCGTGACGAGCGTGTCCCCTGAAGTCTACAGCGACGTCGAGACGAGCACGCTCGACACCCTCGACTTCACGCTGTCCCTCGACGACGCCGCCGCCCCCGCCGCCGAGGACGATCAGCACTTCCTCCTGAGCTTCTACGTCATCGGTAATGACAGTGTGCTCTTGAACACCTACGATGTTGTCCTCACCGTCTCTGGCGCTCCCTGAGCCGCCGCCCGCCGCCATTGGCAGATTGCCATCGGAGAGTCTGATGATCCGCTCGAACCTGCTCGCGCTCGCCCTGAGCCTCAGCGCCGCCTCTCTACTGGGCTGCGAGCTGAAGTCGGACGGCTCGACCGCGACAGATACGTCCGCGACCACAGAGGACACGGCGACGGAGGTCGTCGAAAACGACACAGACGGGGACAGCATCCTGGACATCCACGAGGGCATCGTGGACACAGACCTCGACGGCACCCCGGACTACCTGGACGAGGACTCGGACGACGACGGCATCCCCGACAGCGTCGAGGCCGGCGACTCGGATCCAACGACC
>Ga0316204_10004919_pt1 | contig 23074 bp, 18 predicted proteins | sample 6monrhotite_MG_2_FD_205661 | JGI IMG/M metagenome (GOLD analysis project Ga0316204, IMG submission 205661) | Microbial mat bacterial communities from mineral coupon in-situ incubated in ocean water Damariscotta River, Maine, United States -... | ecosystem: Environmental > Aquatic > Marine >... | reverse complement strand
TAAATGGTTCAATAATGTACCATTCATCATCTTGAGGAATGTATTTATAAAAGTCACTTTGGTATCCAAAATCTGATTGACCACAACCGACATATCCCTCAGAATCTATAACGAAAGAGCTTGCACCTCTTCTTGGGTTTCCAGGGTATGAAGCAATTGCCTGCCAAATATTGAGTTGTGGTACGTATCTGTAAAAATCATTGTGATAGTTGTCGTCATCATCTTCACCTAAGCCCACATAAGCAAAGCCATCAATAGTGAAAGCGGTAGAGTGGTATCTTTTTCCGCCTCCAAAATCAGCTATTTGTGTCCAGCTGTCTGAAGATGGATCATACTGCCAATAATCTTCGTGATAAGTACTTATTCCAGAATTGATATGGCCGCCGCCTATATATCCCTTGTTTCCAATTGAAAATCCTGTTGTTCTATGTCTTCCAACCCCGCCAAAATTCGCTTTTTGGGTCCATTGCTCGTGAGAAAACCCATCAAATGAAGCCATGCAAAAACATAGAAAAATAATATTGAAGTAGTGCTTTTTCATTTTCCAAAGTACAAGATAGTAAAAAACGCACTTTTTTAGCAGTCTAAATCGTTAAAAAGGAGAATACAGTTTTTATTGTTTAGCTCTATTTGAGATAACAGTATGTAATTACGTAGTCTTTGAATCTCAGACATTTGAACAGGTAGTCATGCTTAATTCCATTTTTTTCAACTGAAATGAGACCTAGTTTTTCAATTGTGTTCACAATCATGTCATCTTTGAACCTTAATCCTTCAATATCTTCAAGTTTGTATACGGCCTCTTTGATGCTCCAAATAATCGTGAGAATATCCGTGTCTGAGGTGTCGAAATTTCGCTTCTCAAAAGGAGCTAAAAATTTGTGTTTAATTCGGTGAATTTTTTCTTTATAAAACTCGATATCGATTCCAAGATTATGGTGTTCAGAAAGACCAATAATGATCTTGTTTTTTGAGTGGGAAACGCTTATGTGTCCTTCGTTAATAATGGGTTTTCCACTTGCTTTATATTTTATAATGATCTCAGTGTTGAACTCCAATAATAAACGTCTAGTATAATAAAACTCAAGTCGTCTTTTGTTGCTCAAAAAGTGGTCATATTTATCACGGTCTATTGGACTCAATATTGACAAGTCTAGACGCGCCACATCTTGGTCAAAATAGGTGAGTTCTTTGATTTCCAAATCAGCTTTGCTGACGATATTTTGAATCTTAAAGTCCAATTATGGCAAATATAGGTGCAAATTAGAAAGGAGTTTTGTATTTTTGCAGCTGATTTAAAAGAAAATACGAATAAAATGAGCGATACTCAAGAAAAATTAAATTACAAGGTTAAGGATATTAGCCTTGCAGATTGGGGTAGAAAGGAAATTAGATTAGCTGAGGCAGAAATGCCGGGACTAATGTCATTGAGAGAAGAGTACGGGGCGTCTAAGCCTTTAGCTGGCGCTAGAATCGCAGGTTGTCTTCACATGACAATTCAAACAGCTGTTTTAATTGAAACTCTTACTGAATTAGGTGCTGAGGTTACTTGGTCATCATGTAATATATTCTCAACTCAAGATCAGGCAGCTGCAGCAATTGCTGCGACAGGAGTTCCTGTTTTTGCTTGGAAGGGAATGAATGAAGAAGAGTTTGATTGGTGTATAGAGCAAACAATTAAAGGGTTTGAAGGTGGTAAACCACTAAACATGATCCTTGATGATGGAGGAGATTTAACAAACATGGTGTTTGATAGATACCCTGAATTAACTTCTGATATTAAAGGATTGTCTGAAGAGACTACAACTGGTGTTCACAGACTTTACGAAAGAGTAAAGAACGGTACGCTTGTAATGCCAGCAATCAATGTTAATGACTCTGTTACTAAATCTAAGTTTGATAACAAATACGGTTGTAAAGAATCATTAGTTGATGCAATTAGAAGAGCTACTGATACAATGATGGCAGGTAAAGTTGCTGTTGTTGCAGGATATGGTGATGTAGGAAAAGGTTCTGCAGCTTCTTTAAGAGGAGCGGGAGCAAGAGTAATTGTTACTGAAATTGACCCGATTTGTGCATTGCAAGCTGCAATGGACGGGTTTGAAGTTAAGAAAATGGATGACTGTGTGAATAGAGCAGACATTGTTGTAACAACAACTGGAAATAAAGATATCATTGTTGGTCGTCATTTCGAAAAAATGGGAGATAAGACAATCGTTTGTAATATCGGTCACTTTGATAATGAGATTGATGTTGCTTGGTTAGATGCCAATCATGGTTCAACTAAAGATGAGATTAAACCACAAGTTGATTTATATAACGTAAACGGAAATGATATCATTCTATTAGCAGAAGGAAGATTAGTGAATTTGGGATGTGCAACTGGTCACCCTTCATTCGTAATGTCTAATTCATTCGCGAATCAAACCTTAGCACAATTAGAGCTTTGGAAAAATTCTGATAAATATGATAATGATGTATACATGCTTCCAAAACACTTGGATGAAAAAGTAGCTAAACTTCACCTTCAAAAGATTGGTGTTGACTTAGAAGAGCTTTCTCAAGAACAAGCTGATTATATCGGAGTTAAAGTTGAAGGTCCTTACAAGCCTGAGCACTATAGATACTAGTCAAAAAAAATAATTGTAATCAAAAGGTCTCTTCGTTTCGAAGGGGCCTTTTTTAGTTCCAGATGCTAACTGTTGAGGCTCCGTCCCAGCTTGTATTGTAGTTCTTTAATCCCCAAACTGCAGGTCCTTCTATAACGACACCTGAGATGATGTCGTATTTTGATCCACTACATGAGTCTACCAATTGAAAAAAGTTGTCTGGATTCACTTCTACCACTGCACAAGGGTCTTCCCAATTATAGGTAGAGTGCCTGTCAAGAGCTACGAAGTTGTCAAAATTTCGGTAAATCACAATTCCTCTAGATCCTCCATTAACATAAGCCCAGCCTGAAGGTGCGTTTAGAGGTTGGTAAGAAGGTAAGTCCAAATTTATCGTTAAATTTACGGGTACATTGGGCAAAGGATATTGATCATCTTTACAAGATGTTAATAAGAAAGGCACAAAAATTGTGCAATAAATAAGGAATCTTGAATATATTTGAATCATGAACAATCGATTTCTCTCTATAATAACGAAGTTAGCAATTATTATTGCATGCCTTGTGGTGATGCCGTCTGGTTCTTTTTCTCAAGATAAAGGAGCTAAGACTGTTAAAACAGGGAAGTCTAAAAGCCGAGCTAAGAAAGTTAAGCAAGGAAAACGTTCAAGAAAGAAATCATATAAAAATCAAGATAAGGCTACCCGTAAGCGCATGAAACGCGCAGCCAAGAATGCCAAAAGAAGGCAAAGGGGCAAGCCAATGAAGAATAACCGATTGACTTAAAGCATTTTAAATAGACTTGTATATTTTCTCTGAAAAACAAGTCTATTTTTCTTTTTAAACAGTTTGTTCTAAGCTAGCTTTGTAAGCGAATCTTTTTGATTCATTTTTTGTTAATTTTATTTAACGCGTTCGAGAATTAATATCTATATTAGCGCGCTATTGTATTTTAAGATTTTTTAACAAATACACTTAACTTATGCTTACTAACCTAAGATTTTTGCTAACCGCCCTACTATTTACGGCAGGTTTTGCTTATGCTCAAACTGGAACTGGTTCTATTAAAGGAGCTGTTACCGATAAAGAAAGTGGAGACCCCCTCCCGTTTGTGAAAGTGGTCGTTATGCAAAACGGTCAACAAAAAGGATTTGCCTCAACTGATTTTGATGGTAAGTTTCTTATTTCTTCATTGTCTCCAGGAGAGTATGATGTTGAAGCTAGATTTGTTGGTTATCAACCAATTCGTCAAGAAGGCGTAATTGTAAGTTCTGATCAGTATACCATTTTAAAAGATTTACAAATGGGTAACTCTGCTGAGATGTTAGATGTGGTAGAAGTTATTCACTATGAAGTTCCTTTGATTAATAAAGATGGTGGTGCTTCAGGTGCGACTGTGACAAGAGATGATATCTCTAAAATGCCAACTCGTTCTGCAACAGGTATTGCACAAACGGTAGGTGGTGTTTATTCTTCTGAAGGTTCTAGTGGTTTATCTATTAGAGGTACTCGTTCAGATGCAACATATTATTATATAGATGGTATTAAAGTAAGAGGTTCTTCTTCTTTACCTAAGTCTGCAATTCAAGAGGTTGCCGTAATTACTGGTGGGGTTCCTGCCAACTACGGAGATTTAACTGGTGGAATTATTTCAATTACTACAAGAGGGCCTTCAGCAAGATACTTCGGTTCTTTTGAAGGTGTTACTTCTGGTTTCTATTTTAATGGAGCTGATCCTTTAGGTTATGACGGAAAAGTATTCGGAATGGATCAATATGCTTACAACTTAGTTGAAGGTATGATTTCAGGTCCTTTATTAATGAAAAAAGATTCAACGGGTAAAAAGACTAAGCCAATTTTAGGATTCTTCCTTTCTGGAAACTTTACAGATGTATTAGATGGTCGTCCATTTGCAAATGGTGGAGCCTGGAGAATTAAGAAAGATGCAAGAGATTCATTATTAGCTAATCCTCTTCGTCCAACTGGTTTAGGTCAGGGTACTTATTATAATGCTGAATTCTTAAGAGCTGATTTCTTAGATGATGCAAATTCTGATTTCGAACAAGTGAAGTATAGAATGAACGCAAGAAACAGATCTGCTTCTGCGGCTGGAAAAATTGACGTGAATGCTGGTCCAAACATTAACTTAACATTTGGTGGTTCATTTGCTTGGAGTCAAGGAATGAATTATGATTACAATGGTTCATTAATGAACTTTGATAACTTCGGTCAGTCTACAAATCTTGACTGGAGAGTTTATGGTAGATTCACACAAAGATTCAACAATAACGAAGAAGGTTCAACTTCTAAAATTAAGTCGGCTAACTACTCTATTATGATTGATTATTCTCAATCTCATAGTAAAGCGCAAGATGTTCGTCACGAAGATAGAATCTTTAATTATGGACATGTTGGAACATTTACTACTGAAAGAGAAACAACTTATGAGTTTAACCAAGCAGGTGATTCTTTAATTCACAATGGTTTCAATGATACAGTAGTGTACTTTACTCCTTCTACTACAAACGAAGCCTTTGCAGCATTAACTTCTCAGTACTACCAAATCTATGCTGGTCAAACTGAAGGTAACTACGAAAACTTATTTCAAATCCAACAAGGTGGAGCTTTAAGAAACGGAGATTTACCTCAATCAGTTTATGGAGTTTGGAATAACATGGGTACTCCTTATAACTTCTACGGATATAGTCAACAAGATCAATTCCGTGTTACTGGTTCAGGATCTATTAACTTGAATGACCACTCAATTTCTTTAGGATTTGAGTACGAGCAAAGATGGGATAGAAACTATGGTGGTTCACCAAATCCAGTAGGTGGAGGAGCAGGACACAATGGTCTTTGGGCAACTGCACGTCAATATATGAATAACCATATTTTAGAGCTTGACAAGTCAGTAGCTGGAACTTCTTTTGATTACTACGGTACTTTCCCAAGAGTAACTTATGACAGATTAAATGCTTCTGAAGGTGAGTATGCCGGACAAGAAGGAAATGATGCTCAATACTTCTTTGATAAGAACGTAAGAGAAAAATTAGGATTAGATGCTGATGGAACTGACTTTGTTGATGTTGATGCATTAAACCCAGATTTCTTTACAGTTGATATGTTCAATGCTGATGAGTTATTAAACTCAGGTGGAACATTATTTACTTGGTATGGGTATGACCACACAGGTAACAAAGTAAGAGGTAACACTGATATCAATGATTACTTTACTGAATATGATGAAAACGGAAACTTCAGAAGACATATTGGTGCTTTCCAACCTATCTATATGGCAGGATACATCATGGATAAGTTTGCATTTGATGACATCATTTTCAACGTAGGTTTACGTGTTGATGTATTTGATGCTAACCAGCCTGTATTAAAAGACAAGTATTTATTGTACAATGCTAAAACAGTTGGTGAAGTTGACGATTTAGGTGAACACCCAACTAATATGGGAGAGGACTATGTGGTATACGTTAATGACGTAAACAACATTAACCAAATCTTAGGATATAGAGATGGTGATACTTGGTATAATGCTGAAGGTGTAGAGGTTGCTGACCCTGCAGTGATTGAAGGTTCAAAAGGTATCGCGCCTTACTTACAAGATCCTTCTATTACTTCTCCTACTGCTGAATCATTTACTGATTATAAGCCACAAGTGAATTTCATGCCTAGAGTTGCATTTTCTTTCCCGATTTCAGATGAAGCTTCATTCTTTGCTCACTATGATATCTTAACTAAGAGACCAACAACAGGAAACAGATTTAATCCAATTGATTTCCAATTCATGCAAGATAGAAACGTGATTATTGGAAACCCTGATTTGAAACCAGAAAGAACAATTGATTACGAGATTGGATTCCAACAAGTACTTTCTAAAACTTCTTCTCTTAAGATTTCAGCTTTCTATAAAGAGCAAAGAGATCAAGTACAGTTAGTAAACGTATTCCAAGCTTACCCTAATACTTACCGTTCTTATGGTAACAGAGATTTCGGAACTGTAAAAGGTGTGACTATCTCTTATGACTTAAGAAGAACAGGAAACATTAGAATGACTGCAGCATATACTTTACAGTTTGCTAACGGAACAGGTTCTGATGCAACTTCAGCTTTAGGATTAGTTAACTCTGGAGAGCCTAACTTAAGAACTATCTTCCCTTACTCTTACGATCAAAGACACGGTTTCAATATCGTATTTGATTACAGATACGGAACTGGATCTGATTATAACGGTCCTTCAATCGGAGAATTCGAAGTATTCGGAAACACTGGTCTTAACTTAGTTACTAACATTGGTTCAGGAACACCTTATTCAGGATTGAAAAATCCTGTTGGAGATGCCTTATTATCACCTAACGCTTCTCAATTAGACGGAACGTTAAATGGTGCTAGAAAACCTTGGACTTACAGAATGGATCTTCAAATTGACAGAAACTTCGGTTTAGAGTTCGGAAAAGACGAAGACAAAAAGAAAGCGGCATACTTAAATGTTTACTTACGTGTGACGAACTTGTTTAACATCATTAACACATTGAATGTATATAGAGCAACTGGTACTCCTGATGATGACGGATATTTAGCAGCTGCACAATATCAAAATTCAATTCAAAGCCAATTAGATCAACAATCGTTCAGAGATTACTATAACCTGAAAGTTGTAAATCCATACAACTTCGGTATTCCGAGAACAATTAGACTAGGTGTAAAATTTGATTTTTAATTAGAGTATTAATAATTAGAAATCCAAAGAAAAAATTATGAAAAAGGTAATTTTAAACATTTTAGTATTAGGATTAGCGAGTTCTTCGTTTGCTTACAAGAACTTCAATCATCACGGTCCTAATCATGTACCAAATGACGATTCAAGAGCGGCAAATTGTGCGCCAGCAAATGAGCGTTTGTTCATTGAGTTCAATAACGTTAGAGCGTTAGTTGAAACGGGTGGATCACTTTGGCAAGATAGAGCCAATGGTTCAGCTTCATATGAAATTCCAAAAAACTCAAACAAATTTGTGCTTTATTCAGGTGCTCTTTGGATGGGTGGAGAAGATGTGAACGGTCAATTAAAACTGGCAGCACACATGTTCCGTCAAGGAAATGACTTCTGGGCTGGTCCTCTTGGTGATTTGATTTCAGGAACTGGTAATTATGATCCTTTTGCACCACAAACTGCCGAAAACGAACTTTTCAGAGATTATGGTGCTGCTGAGATTATTCCGTCTGAGTGTTTGAAGTATGATAGATTCTACACGATTAGAAAAGCAGAGGTAAAACAATTTATTGCTTGGTGGAATTGTGACCAAGGAATTTTTGAAAACGAATCTGATTGTGATGGTGTTGAACAACCATCTGATGAGATCTTAGATAGAATTATCAATTGGCCAGCACATGGTGATCCGTCATTAGGTCAAGATTTTTACCTTGCTCCTTTCTATGATAATGATACTGAAGGAAAACCTGCAAACGGAGTTTATGATCCTATCACTGATGGTGATTACCCTTGGTATGATATTGAAGATGAAGTTGATTGTAGAAATGATCGTAGAGTAACACTATTTGGTGATGAAACTCACTGGTGGGTATTTAACGATAAAGGAAACATTCACACTGAGACAGGTGGTGATCCAATCGGAATGGAAGTTAGAGCACAAGCATTTGCTTTTGCAACTGATGATGCAATTAACGACATGACATTCTATAACTACGAGTTAATTAACCGTGGTACTCAAACTTTACAAAACACATACTTCGGACAATGGGTTGATCCAGATATTGGAGCAGCAAACAATGATTTCGTAGGTTGTGATGTTGGACGTGGATTAGGTTTCGCATATAATGGTGAAGCAACTGATAACGGTCAAGGTGGTCAAGATCCTTACGGAGCATCACCTCCTGCAATTGGAGTTGATTTCTTTGAAGGTCCTTACCAAGATAATGACGGAGAAGATAATGCATTCGGTATTGGTGCTGGAGAAGCATTAAACGGAATTGGTTATGGTGATGGTGTTGTTGATAATGAGCGTTTCGGTATGAGAAGATTCGTATATCACAACATTAGTGGGCAAGGACCTGGTCCAACTCAAGATCCATCAAATGCAACTGATTACTACAGATACCTACAAGGAATTTGGCAAAATGGTCAAGCTATGACTTACGGAGGAAACGGATTTAGTTCTGGTTCTTCTCTACCAACTGATTTCATGTTTCCAGACGATTCAGATCCATTGAACTGGGGAACTGGTGGTGTTGATCCAGGGGAAGATTGGTCAGAAGTTTCTGTAGGGAACAGCCCGAATGATAGAAGATTCTTACAATCTGCTGGTCCTTTTACATTGGTACCAGGGGCGGTAAACAATATTACTGTTGGTGTAGTTTATGGTAGAAATACTGCTGAAACTGATTTAGAAGCTTCAGTAAGAGCAATGAAATCTGCCGATTCAAAAGCACAAGCCTTATTCGATAACTGTTTCGAATTAGTTGAGCCGCCAGTAGCGCCTCTATTAACTATTCAAGAAATGGAGAATGAGTTAATTCTTTATTTATCTGAGCCAGCTGGTTTTGATGAGCAAACTTGGTTTGAAGAGGATAAAATTAATATCGTAACTCCAGATGATTTAGTTCAACAAGGTATTTTTTATGATGACACATTCAGATTCGAAGGTTATCAAATTTACCAAATGGCTAATTCAGATGCATCTGTAGCTGATTTAGAAGATATTGAAAAAGCACGTTTAGTTGCTCAATGTGATGTTCAAAATGGTGTTGCTAAATTGGTAAACTATAACTATGATGAAGAGCTTGATATTACGATCCCTTCTGTAATGGTTGATGGTTCTGATGAAGGAATCAGACATTCATTCTCAATCAAAACTGATTTATTCGCGACAGGATCAAGTCAGTTAGTAAATCACAAGAAATACTACTACATAGCTGTGGCTTATGCATATAACAACTATAAAGATTACGATCCAGCTGACCCTGATTTCTTAGATGGTCAAAAATTACCTTACTTAAGATCTAGAATTTCTGGAACTGGTCAAGGAATTGAGGCAGTAATCGGAATTCCTCACGATCCTGCTCCTGAAGCAGATGGAACTGTGTTCACGACATCTTACGGATGGCAACCACAAATTACCCAAGTTGAAGGAATTGGAAATGGTGGAACAGTGTTACAATTAGATTCTACCTATAGATCAGATGTATTGTTAAATGCTTCACAAGCTTCGCCAGTTTATGAGAGTGGTTCAGGACCAATAGATGTTTCTGTAATTGATCCATTAAACTTAGCGGGTGGAGATTACACCTTAGGATTCCAAAAAGATTCTGGAGATGTGGATGAGTCAACTTGGTGGTTGGCAAGAAGCTATACAGATGATAATGGATTTGCTCAAAATGACACTGTATTCTCTGATTACTTAGTTTCTGAGAGAAATGAGCAATTGATTTTAGATTGGGGTATTTCTGTTAATGTGAAACAAGAATTCTATGAAGGAACAGGAAACTGTGTTAACAAATTCACTGAGCCATTGGAGGCTACCTTAACTTATGCCGATTCATCTAAAGCATGGTTAGCTGGTGTTCCAGATAATGACGGTAACTATCCTACAAACTGGATTCGTTCAGGTTCAAATGAGAAGTCAACAGATTGGGATGCAGCTGTGGATTGTGACCCCGATAACTGGTTCTCTGATCAATGTCATTACTATGATTATACGCTAGATATTGAACAAAAGTATGAGAAGTTATTGAACGGTACTGTTGCTCCATTTAATAGAGTTGGTTACGGAACTTACGGTCTTCCATTTGGTTTACCAGGTGAGGTAACATCTACTCACTGGCAAGCTACGAATGATTCATACTTAAATTCTGGTGCCTTAAGTTTCATTAGAACTAAAGCTTCATTCTGTGAGTTACATGATGTTGATGTTGTAATTACTTCTGATAAAGCGCTTTGGACGAAATGTCCAGTGTTAGAGATGAACGACAACGAAACTCAAACTGAGCACGGAGATGACATCATAGAAATGAGAAGTGATCTTTCTGTGAACAAAGAAGGTGCTGCTGACGGAACAGGTCAAACGGGTATGGGTTGGTTCCCAGGATATGCATTTGATGTGAATACAGGAAAGAGACTTAACATGTGTTTCTCGGAGAACTCTTGGTTATTAGGAGAAAACGGAGCAGATATGATTTGGAATCCAACATCAAACTTTGCTGATCAAGTGGGTAACCCATTATTTGGAGGTATGCACTACGTTTATGTATTCGCAGAAGATGTTGCTGGTTCTGGTTGTCCAACATATGATGGTGGAAACTGGTTGAGAAGTAAATTCGATCGTACTGGCCTTTCTGATAGTGAAAAGAGAGAGAACTATAAGGATATCTGGATTAACTGTCAGTGGGTTATGGAACCAACATTGATTCCTGGTGCTACATTGTTAGAAACAGATGTTGAGTTGAACTTAAGAGTTAAGAAACCTTATGAAGAAAGAAATACTACAAACGAAAACGGTGGTTTCCCTTTATATAGATTCTCAATTGATGAGCCAACTACTAAAATGGATGGTGCTCAATTAGAAGACGCTTTAGACAGAGTAAACATTGTACCTAATCCTTACTATGCGTACAGTGATTATGAAACTTCTAAGTTAGATAACAGAGTGAAAATTGTTAATCTTCCTGAGAGATGTGAAGTAACAATCTTCAATATGCAAGGTGCATTGGTTAGAGTATTCCAAAAAGATGATCCAACTACGATCATTGAGTGGGATTTGAAAAATCATAAAAGTATTCCGATTGCTGGTGGAATGTATATCATTCACATCAAGGCTCCGGTTGACGGAACTGGTGCAACAGCTCCGGAACAAGAAAGAATAATCAAGTGGTTTGGAGCATTAAGACCACCAGATCTTGATAACTTATAATAGAAACTTGATTAATCACATTGAAATTATTCGAATTATGGAATTTAAAAGAGTAATAAAGAATTCAATTCTAGGAGCAGCTGCAGTGATGCTTTCTGCGCCAGCTTTTGCTGGTAACGGAGATCGTGTTGGATCTGCTGGAGCAACTGAACTTTTAATCAATCCTTGGGCAAGATCTGCTGCTTGGGCTGATGCAAGTGTTGCTTGCGGAACAGGACTAGATGCTGTATATACTAATATTGCGGGATTAGCATTTACTGACAAAACTCAAATCAGATTTGATAGAACAAACTGGTTAGGTGGAGCAGGAATTGCAATTAATTCTGCAGGTTTGGCACAAAGAGTTTCTGAGAACTCGGTGATCTCGGTAACTGTTATGGCAATGTCTTTTGGAGATATTGACATCACAACTACTGATTTGCCTGAAGGTGGAATAGGATCATTCTCACCAACGTATTCTAACTTCAATGTTGGGTACGCTAGAGAATTTACCAATTCTATTTATGGTGGTATTAACCTTAAAGTTGTAAATGAAGCTATCGCTAACGTAAAAGGAACGGCGATTGCATTAGATGCGGGTATTAGATATGTAACTGGTGAAGAAGATCAAATGAAATTTGGTATCACACTTAAGAATATCGGACCTACAATGGATTTTAAAGGTGATGGTCTTGCGATTCAAGTAATGTACCCAAACACTGGAGGTTTAGCTACACTTGAGCAAAGATCTGCAACTTTTGAAATGCCTTCAACTTTGAATATTGGTGGATCATATGATTTCAACTTTACTGATACTCAAAAGTTAACTGCAGCATTAGCGTTCTCTGCAAATTCATTCTCAAATGATCAATTTAGATTAGGAGTGAATTACGGAATGGAGCTTGACAAAGCAGCATTCAATATCATGGCTGGATACACTTACGAAAAAGGAGTATTCTCAAGTGATTTTGATTTAGCTTCAAGAGTAACTGCTCTAAGTGGTTTATCTGCTGGTGTATCTGTTGATGCAATTGTCGGAAAAAACAAAAATAGACTTGGTGTTCAGTATGCTTACAGGCATGCAAATCCATTCTCTGGCATCCACACAATTGGATTGACTATAGAGATTAAGTAAAAAAAAATTCATACTTTTAAAACACGAGTCTTAGCTTAGCTAGGGCTCGTGTTTGTTTTTATAATAGAATAAGATGTCAGATTTAAGTTATTACACAAAAGAAGGACTTCAGAAGTTGAAAGATGAGTTAAAGCATTTAACAACGGTGGAGCGTCCTCGTATATCACAACAAATTGGTGAAGCTATAGATAAAGGTGATTTATCTGAAAACGCAGAATATGATGCTGCAAAAGACGCACAAGGTCTTTTAGAAACAAGAATAGTACACTTAAGTAATATCGTGGCGAATGCTAGAATTATTGATGAGTCTCAAATGGATAATTCAAAAATTCTGATTCTATCAAAGGTTAAGATCAAGAATGCCGCGAACGGAATGGAACTTACTTATACCTTAGTTGCTGAAAATGAAGCAGACTTAAAAGCGAAGAAAATCTCTATTGATTCACCAATTGGACGTGGTCTTCTGGGTAAAGCGGTAGGTGATGTTGCAGACATTGAAGTTCCAAACGGAACATTACAATTTGAAATTCTTGAAATTTCAAGATAATGGCATCCATTTTTACTAAAATTATTAATGGAGAAATTCCTTGTCACAAAGTTGATGAGGATGCCAATTTCCTGGCCTTTTTAGACATTTCTCCACTTCAAAAGGGACACACCTTAATTGTTCCTAAATATGAAATCGATTATCTTTTTGATTTGGATGACGACCTTTTGGCAGATATGATTCTGTTCGCGAAAGGAGTTGCAAAGAAAATTAAGGCAACATTTCCATGTAATAGGGTTGGTATGACTGTGATTGGTTTAGAAGTACCTCATGCTCATATTCATTTGATTCCGATAAATAAGGAGCCTGATATGAATTTTCATAGCCCAAAGTTGAGTCTTTCAACTGAAGAACTTGAAAGTATTGCTAAATCAATTTCAAATGCTTAGCCTTTCTTAACCCTACTTGGGTTATCACTCATAAAAGCCTTCCAACTTCCTGATTTAGATTTGTTGTTCTCGCCAATCCCACCTTGAAAGTGATGACATACAGCTGCAGCTAAACCGTCTGTCGCATCCAAATATTTGGGCATCTCTTTGATATCGAGTAATCGCATCAACATATGCGCAACTTGTTCTTTTGATGAATTTCCTGAGCCGGTTATTGACTGCTTGATTTTTTTTGGAGTATACTCTTCAATGGGCATATCTCTGTTTAAGGCTGCCGCAATGGCTACTCCTTGAGCCCTTCCTAACTTCAGCATGGACTGAACGTTCTTACCGAAAAAGGGAGCCTCAATTGCCATTTCATCTGGCTTATATTCCTTTATCAACTGATCAACTCTTTCAAAAATTCGCTTCAGTTTATCAGGCTGTGTTTTAAGTTTATTAAGTTGAAGAATACCATAAGTTATCATCCTCATCTCTTTGCCTTTGACGTGAATGATTCCGTATCCCATAACTACAGTTCCTGGGTCAATTCCTAAAATGATTTTGTCAACCTGCGCCTTTTGTATCATGCTAAGTTGATTTTTGGTGCATAAGTAGACTTTAATGTGGCTTTATTTGTTTCAAGCTGATTCCATTCTCCAATATCAATATCAAATTCAACCATCATCCCTGTGGTCATTGAGATACTGTATCTCGCTAATTCAGAAGCCAGTCTTGAAATTCCGAAATTGTGACCGACATATAGAACATTTTCACCGTTCGCATTATCCTTGATGAAAGTTAAAATGCTGTATTCATCAGCCAAATAGAGATCTTCAGAAGAAATTAACGCTTTTATTGATAATTGTTGATTTGCAATTTCAGCCGTTTCTTTAGTTCTCTTGGCAGAAGAGAGTATGAGTTGATCAAACTTGGGGTAATTCTTCTGTAAGTACTGTCCTTGCTGATTAATTTGAGCAATTCCCTTTTCGTTAAGAGGCCTGTCAAAGTCTTTTTCACCAGCTTTTGGAGATGATGCTTTGCCATGACGAAGTAAGAACAGCTTTTTCATTTTAAAAAAAGTGGGTTTTTTTCCAACCCTAAGTTAATTATATTCGTTTGTATTATTGAAATGATTATTGTGGTTTTTGGGTTTACCGCAATAACAATGAATAAAACTACTTATTCAGGCCGGTTCCCTTCTTGTGGGAATCGGTCATTTTTGCCCAAATAAGAATCTATGTTTGACGAAGCTAAAATAATAGAAGCCTGTAAAAAGAACGATCGTAGAGCTCAAGAAAAGCTCTATGAATGGTGCTACGTCAAATTAATGCCCACTTGCATGCGCTATCATAAGAATGAAGAAGATGCAAGAAATGTCCTCAACTTAGGTTTTGTAAAAATCTGTAAGAATTTAGACAAACTGAAAGAAGGAACTCCTTTTGAAGCATGGGTAAGAAGGATTATAATGAATTCAATTATTGATGAATTCAGAAAGAATAAAAATTATTTGAAGTTGGTTGATCAAAAAGAAACTGACAGAGAATTAGAAATACACGGCCTATCTGTAGATAATGGAGTTTGGTCAAAATTAGAAATGGATGTTTTGATGGGATTGCTTAAGCGATTACCTGAAGTTTCTCGAAAGGTGTTTAATCTATATGTAATAGACGGATACTCTCACAAGGAAATAGGTGGTCAATTGGGAATTTCAGACGGAACATCAAAATGGCATTTATCTAATGCAAGAAAATTGCTTAGAGAGATGGTATATAAATTAAGAAAGTCAGAGGAATCTGCACTTTGGTCGGGAGAATGAGCGAGGAGAATAAACATATGGATGAAGCTTTTAGAAAAGCTAGTGGTGAGACAAAAGCTGTCTACAACTCTAGTTTTTGGACAGAAGTTGAGGCTAAATTAAATGACGCAAGTCTTGATGATGCCTTCAGAGCTGCGGCCCTAGGTGCTGTGGCTAGTCCTTCTTTTGTGCCAACTGATGCAATTGAAGATATGTTTATGGATTCTGCATTTGTTGAAGCATCTTCTGAAACAACTGTAGCTTATAATCCATCATTTTTTGAACAGTTTAAAGCTTCTGAGGCAAATCTTGAAATGGATTCTGCTTTTCAAGCAGCTGCTGCAGCAAGTGTTGTTGATTACGCTCCTCAATTTTGGAATGATGCTGACAAAGCACTTCAAAAAGAAGGTTTGCATTACGAATACCAATCAGCATATTGGGGTGAAGCTAAAAAGTTACTTGATAAATCTGATAGAAAAGGATTCTTCTTACAGTGGTCTGCAGTTGCAGCACTTCTAATTACAGCTTCTTTCTTAGTTGGTATGTTAGGAATGAATGTTGATCCTGCAATTAGGACTGAAGGTTTGGCATCTTCGTCTCAGTTGGATATTGACAATAGGTTAGCACAGTTTGATTTAGATGTTAATCAAGAAAACGGAAATGCACTTGATGCTTCTGAGAACTTCAATCTATTAGCTGATAACAATAATAATAACGACAATTCACAAAATCAATATTCAAATGATTTAGTGAATGGAGTGAATGAAATTCATAATCTAGGAAATGCTCCAAGTATTAACCTTGCGCATACAGTTAAAAAGAGTCCAATATTTAGTGTTGACGAGCCGACTGTAAGCGGCATAGACTTTACAGATTTAGATATTCTTGCACCTCTTAGACTTAATGAAGATATTGCTCATGTAAATTTTGAAACTTCAAGATCATTAAATTTCCCTCCATTAGAGATTAACAAGGGACAAGATAAGCCTAGAGGCGTTCATTCAATATCAGTGATTGCCGCCGTTGGTGGAGGTAATCAATGGTCATCTTCAAGTCTTATTCCTTCTCAAAGATCTTCTTTTGGAGCTGAGTACTTATTCTCTCCAACAGGAAAATTGAGAAACTTTAATTTCGGAGCTAGATTTAATGTGAGTCATGTTCAGCAAAATGGATTACTTAAAAATCAGCAGCATGTTCAATATGATATTAACGGAGGAGCTGATAGATATTTTTACATACTTCAATACACTGATCTGTTTTTTACAAACTTCAGTTTTGTAACCGATTATAGAATTGCTCCAAAACATAAATTCACTGCAACTATTGGTTTAGATTATTTAGCTGCGGCAAGAAGTAATATGTCTTACAAAAACTCACCTCACTCAGCTGACATAAGCACTGTGAATGATAACTGGGGAGTTAAAGACGGATTAAATCAGTTTGATTTCAGATTAGGAATAGGATATGAATTCCAGCTTACTAATAAGTTTGCGATCCTTTTACAAGCTAATACAGGTTTCTTAGATAGAACTAATAACGATTTCTTTGAGAATGATTTTAAAGACATTGAAGGCAGGTTAATGCTCGGATTGAAGTATAATATTTTTAGAAAAATCTAATGAAAAAGATCTTTCTATTCATAGCAACCCTGGCTGTCTTAACAGCATGTAAAAAAGAGCCTCTTCCTGATTTACCTGAAGATAATACACCATTTTATTTAATAAATGGGCTTATGAATGATGACTCACTTAGTCTTAGTGTTGGTCAAGAGGGGATTACTTTTGCGCAAGGGACATCTACCCATAATGGTATTGATTCTTACTTCGGTTTAATTAATTCACCTTCTGATAATATCGAAATTAGAATGGATTTCACAAGGCCGCAAAAGCCAATGACGGCCTCTGGGGTTTCTGTTTTTGATTATTCTCAATTAGGATATTTGGTAGATAGTCCAGGTTGTGTAGGATTCTCATTTGGATCAAACCAATTACAAGCGAATTATTTAGAAATTAAGGATGATCAAAACAATTTTGAATCTGCTACCGAGATAGATTTTGATGAGTTTGGGAAATTTGATGTTGACATGAGGTTTTCAAATTTTAGCCAAGAAGTTTTCACTGTTCCTGTAAATTATGGATTTGAAGAAAATCAATTGAATCCTACTTTCTATATGATACCTCAAGGTGATTCTGTGCTGTTTTCACCTGGTGAACAAGATGGAAACCACCAGTGGTTTGTTGATGGGTCATTAGCCAGCAATGAATCTACGCACACTTCAGCTTACACTATTGGAATTCATACTGTAGAGCACAAAATAAGAGATCAGTATGGTAATGTTTCTTCTCATTTTACATTGATGCGTATAACAGATTACGTATTAGATTGGAAAATGGATATGAACCCTTGTGCGTCTGCCCCAGTTAATAATTACGGTAAAGTAATAATTACTCTTGTAAAAGACGGAGAAGAGTACACCTCAAGATCTACTCCAATAAACTCTAGCAACACATTTTCAGCCTCAAATCTTGAATTTGTTAGTAAACAATCAGGACAAGAACCTACATGGGCCGTATTTGATTTTTACTTTAATGCAACTCTTGTGAATCAAACGAATACAGATTCATTATCTTTAGAGAACATGACCGGTACTTTTAACATTGGTCTTTAAGATTCTAACACATGAAATTTTTTACTTTCCTATTGGCTTCAGTTATCTCTGTTGCCTCTTATTGTCAAATAACAATAACAGAATCAGACTTTGCTGATGGTGGCGATACCGTAATCGTTTCTTCTTCAAATGATACCTCTCTTGATTTTAATGCTACAGGTGCCGATTTTAGTTGGGATTTTTCAATGATTGATATTGAAACTCAAAGAATTGATACTTTTCATGACATAAGTGGTGCTGAATTTCTTTATCAGGCCGTTTTTAACAATGGATTTACCAATCCAGATTATGAGTCTGATTATTTCTTACCATGGAGTGATGTAGACTTCTCAATGGGACAACAAATTGGTCTTTCAATTGAAGATCCTGTGGCTTTCACTAAAAAATCGTCAACAAAAATAGAAGGCGTGGGTTTTGGAATTAAAGCAAATGGATTTTCGATTCCTGCTTCATCAGACACAATTGACGTGAAGTATGAACTTCCAATGACTTTTAATGATACTTGGACATCCAATTCTTACACTGAGTTAGATTTGAATCCTGCTTTTGATGGAATTTATCTACGATATCAACAAAGAACTTCTGTGGTTGATGGATGGGGCCAAATTACCACTCCATTTAAAACCTATGATGTAGTAAGAGTGAAATCTAATATTGAATCACAAGATTCTGTATTCGTTAATTTGTTTGGAGGTCAGTGGATAGAACTCCCTGTGCCTGCATCAGTAGAATACTCTTGGTTCGCAAATGGTGAGAAAATCCCTGTGTTTAGCATTGTGACACAAGACATTGGAGGGGAGACGATCACCTCTGTTGAATTTAGAGATAAGAAAAGAGATTTTGCTTCTATCAGCCAAAGTGAAAACTTAGAGCTTTCGATTTTTCCTAATCCTACCGATTCTGAGTTCTTTATAAAAACAGATCAAAAAGTGAATTCAGTTCAAATTCTTGATGTTTCAGGAAAAGTCGTTTATAACGAGATGAACCCAATACTGACTCAAGCGGTATCTATTTCAGATTTGAAAACTGGAACTTACGTATTGAGTTTAGAAACTGAGAGCGGAAAGGTAAATAAGCTCATTACGAAGAAGTAGTTATTGCTTTATGATCTTAAAGTAAGACACTTTCATTTCCGATTCAATTCGAATCAGGTAAGTCCCAACTTCGAAGTTCTCAATCCCTTTTAGTTGATTGTTTTCAACCAATAATTCACTAAGGACTTTGCCTTGTAGGTCAAGCAGATGCGCCGTTTGAATGATTTCTGAATTGCCATTGAAATAAACTTCACCTCTAGTTGGGTTAGGATAAAAATCAAGTGCTACTCCTTCAGTTTCATTTAGTGAAACATTTGATAGATTCGCACATTCTGTTGTATCTGTACAACCGTTATAAGTGATTTCACAAGCATAGTTTACACCAACAGTTGGTGTGAAGCTTTGAGACGTTTCTCCCGAAATCACGGAATAAGAATTATCGCAATTTAACCACTGGTAAGTTCCGCCGGATTGCACTGCGTTAAAATCAGTTCCACTCAATTGAATATTGTCATCAATTTGATTAAGAGTCAAGTTAATTTCAAGAATACTATCACAGCCAAAAAACGAACTTAAGGTGTCATAATATATACCACTAGTGGTATAAGTTGTGTTGCCACTAGGTGATAAGTAAGTTCCACATTCAGTCAAGCTTAATTGGGTGATTTGGTTTGAACAGTTCTCCCATTTAGTGACAAACAAATTGAAGTTTCCGTTTGGTGAGAAATGAATAGATTCTGATCCGCTAAAGTCAAAATCAACTGAATCCTCAAAATATCCACCTAAAATAAGATCATTGTTTTGGTCTAACGCAATGCTGGTTCCAAATTCGCCTTGATCTCCGGTGATTTGCTGAGCCCACTGATAGCTACCGTTTGCATCTAATTTCCAAACGAATATGTCCTCAGATGTTGGGTCTAATATGTGGTCTCCAGCACCTAAGTCAAAGTCAACATTGAATTTAAAAAAACCTGTTGTGTAGATGTTACCTAAAGGGTCAACCGTGAGGGCATCTCCTTCTGAAAATGAAGTTGAGCCAGTATGTTTTACCCAAATTAAATTGCCTGTATTATCCAACTTTAAAACAAAAATATCTCTGATTCCCGTTGGGTTTGAATTGAATACCCCAATCCCCGTGTCAAAATCAATTGTGTTTCCAAATCCTCCTGTTAAATGAATGTTTCCTGAATCATCAACTTCTACATCTCCCACATTATCTAAATCAACTGAACCATATTGATTTACCCATTCAAAAACACCAGCATCACTCAATTGCATTACAAACATGTCTTCTAGTCCGTTTGTAATAAGAACATTTGAAGGTCCCGCAGGATTAAACTCAGCGGTTCCATCAAAATTACCGACCAAAACAACTTTACCATTGTTTACAGAGATACTTTCTGGGTTTAGCATTTCTGCAGATGACATAATATGTGACCAGATAAAATTCCCGTTTACATCTAATTTCACAATAAAAGCATCATAATTCGAAGCTGAAGTTTGAATGTCTGTTCCGGCGTTTGGGTCTAAATCTGTTTGGTTGATGAAGCTTCCAGAAACATAGATGTTTCCAAAATTATCAGTATCGACAGTTTCTATATAAGTGTGTCCATCTAACCCAAATTGCTTCACCCAAATGAGGTCACCATTGTCATCAAGCTTTAAAACAAATCCATTCGAATGTGCCGAGAAAGGAGATAAATTAGTTGCTCCCATGCCTGGATTGAAATCAGCCGCTCCAGTAAAGTAACCAGTAACAATGAGATTGCCATCTCCATCTACGACTATGTCATTTGCTTGGTCGCCATTAGCAGAGCCAATTGATTTCGCCCAAGAGAAGGTACCGTCAGAAGAAGTCTTCTGAATAAAAATATCTTCTGATCCCTGTAAAATAAGGTTTGAAGTTCCGCTTTCAAAATTAAAATCAAGATTGTCCTCAAAAAATCCAGTTGAATAGATGTTTCCGTTATTGTCAGTGTCAAGGGCGCGAACCAATTCATTATTGTTACTGCCAATGTTGAATGACCATTCATAATTTTGACTAAAAGCGAAGCCTGTGCAAAAGACCGAAACTAAGATTACAATACTATTCTTCATAATTAAAAATCTGATGCAAATTACGAATTGTCTGTAAATGAAATACTTAAAAAACACATTTATACATTGAAATTTTTAAACAAGATGTATCTTTGCGCTCGTAAAAGCAAACTGGCTTGTCGCTTGTTGCCTTTTGGTAATAAGAGGAAAGTCCGGGCAGCATAGAGCATCATACTTCTTAACTAGAAGGCTTCGTGAATTCGGAGACAGATAGTGCCGCAGAAAATATACCTCCTTCGGGGAAGGGTGAAAAGGTGCCCACCTTTACGGGTGGCTTGGAGGCGGAAACGCCAAAAAGGGTAAGAGCGCACCGCATTAATGGTGACATTGATGGCAGGGTAAACCTTATGAGCTGAAATATCATGTAAGCTAACATTTGAAGTCGGCTCGACTGAGTTAGTGGGTAGATAGATTGATCCTGAGAGTGATTTCAGGGCTAGATAAATGACAGGCATTCTGATTTATTTCAGAACACAGAACCCGGCTTATAAGTTTGCTTTTGCTTTTTGCTTTTTTTGAGCAGATAAAATGATTTTAAAAATGGAAAAAAAAGACACGGCCAAGCAGAAAAAGGTGCAAGATTTGATTTCAAATCTATCAGCAAAAGATTCGAAGACTGTAGTGAAAGCAATTAAAGCTTTAAAAACAAATGGCGACGAAACATCAATTGAACCACTAATAAGTTTGCTGTCAAGAACTGACTCTGAAGCTATCAAAAAAGAGATTGTTGATTTACTTAATACTATCAAGTCAACTGCGGTTCCGGCAGCTTTGATAGCATGCCTAAACAATCCTGAATATGTGAATGCAAGACAAGCCATGTTGGTGTCAATTTGGAGCACTGCCTTGAATTACAATCAATATTTCGGTGAAATAGCTCAAGCTACCGTTGATGGAGATTTGATGGAAGCTATTGAATGCATTACTATTCTTGAGAACCTTGAAGAAGGACTAAATGAAGATGAATTGATGGATGGAATCTTGATTTTCAAATCATATTTGGTTGATAAGAAAGCAGAGTCATCTCCTAAGAATGATATCATTATGGAGATTGTTCAAATGCTTCAACAAATGAACGATACTGTTTAATTATGGCCAAGCGTAAACTTCAGAGATTTGCAGATGTGGCTACAATGCCTTTTGTTGTTGAGCCGCCCATTGAAATGGTCTTAAACGACAATTCACCCATTAAAGGGAATTGGCATAAGGAAATGTTCAAAAATGACAATCCTATTGTTTTAGAGTTAGGTTGTGGAAAAGGAGAGTACGCAGTTGCAATGGGTAAAAAATATCCGAACAAAAACTATATCGGAGTTGATATTAAAGGCGCTCGAATTTGGTATGGAGCTTCAACTGTTCGTGAAGAGAAGATTAAAAATGTCGCTTTTTTAAGAACAAGAATAGATTATTGTACCTACTTTTTTGCTGAAAACGAAGTAGATGAAATTTGGTTGACCTTTTCTGATCCGCAGAGAAAAAGATCAAGAAAGAGGCTAACCTCTAAAATATTTGTTGACCGATATAAAGAGTTCTTAAAGCCGGGGGGAATTGTTCATTTAAAAACCGATAGCTCTCTCTTATTTGCATCAACTTTAGAGCAAATTGAGCTGCAAGGGTATGAATTAATCGAAAAAAGCTGGGATTTATACGGTGAGATGATTGATAATTTAGATCCTGATACCCAAGAAATACTGAACGTGAAGACACATTATGAGCAAATTTTCACAGAGAAAGGCTTTGATATAAAGTACGTTAAGTTCAAAATCCATTAACAGACCGCTCCTTTTCACAATTAAGTTGTGAATACCCAAGGGCTATTTTTTTTGCCAAACCGCTTACTTTCTAGTAAATTGGGGCAACCGTTGATATTTCTATCGCGTCTTTAAGACAGAAAAAAGAAAAAT
>Ga0316204_10004918_pt1 | contig 23087 bp, 17 predicted proteins | sample 6monrhotite_MG_2_FD_205661 | JGI IMG/M metagenome (GOLD analysis project Ga0316204, IMG submission 205661) | Microbial mat bacterial communities from mineral coupon in-situ incubated in ocean water Damariscotta River, Maine, United States -... | ecosystem: Environmental > Aquatic > Marine >... | reverse complement strand
ACCTGAAACCTGTGCAATATGCCCGGCTTTTTGAGGGGGCACTATGTTGATAACATCACCTTTGTATTTTTGCCCACCACTGGTTTGCACATTCATGGCGTCGGAGTCCACTTTTTTGACTTCCGCCTCCCCAACCCATTCAATCATACCATCGTAAGTTTTGGCCCAGGCTTTTTTAAATAGCGCGACTTCATCAGTGATTGCGTTGGCATCCAGGATTAATATTTTTGATTTGGGCTTATTTTCAGTAAAATAGTTAGCCACTAAACTGGCACGCTCATAGGGCGCAGGTGGTGCTCTAAAAGGTTTTTTAGGTACACTAATAAGATACAAGCCACCGTCGCTCATGCTCTCCAATTGTTTTCTCAGCAATAAGGTCTGGTCGCCCGCTTTCCAAGCATGGGGGATTTTTTGCGCGATGTTTTCATTGTAACCCTCAATGGCCGACCAATTAAACGCAACCCCAGGAGAGACTACTAATCGATCATAACTTAAGACCTTGCCACTTTTTAAGGTTATTTTCCGGCCGCCACCGTCAATCGCGGTCACAGTATCCTGAACCACTTTCACATGTTGTTTGTTTTTCAGGTCATCATAACTATGGGTAACATAGTCAATGGTTTTCAACCCACCAATAACGGCATTGCTGAATGGACACGTAACAAACTGCTTGTTCGGTTCAATCAAAGTGACATCAACGCCGGGCGCATAACGTTTAATATAATTGGCGCATGTCGCACCACCAAAACCACCGCCAATAATGACCACTTTACCTTTAATATTTGCTGATGCGATTGCTGGAACACCCAGCATACCGAAACTGGCCGTAACGCCCGCCAGCCCCATTGTTTTCAAAAAATCTCTACGTGAAAATTCACTCATCACCAGCACCTCTTATTTCTTCTTAAGGCTTACAAAATAATCAGCCAGTAATTGAATTTCTTCATCTGAATACGCTTTCATGTGTCGCCCCATAATGGTGGATTTTTCTGACCCGGATTTAAATCCGGTTAGGCTTTCCATAATATCATCCTTATCCAGATCTCTTAGTTCCGGAATTTTCCCTGCACCAACGCCATTGGTGCCATGACAGACGAAACACTGGTGAGCAAGCATTTCCGCTTTGGTAATATTCTCGGCTAAAGCCATCAATGAGGCTAAGGCAAACCCCAAAGCAGTAAACATACAGACAACATAACGATATTTGTTATTGCGCATTTATCCGCCCTCGTACGTAATTGCAACTTCGACAAATTAACTAACGCCACTATATACCCAAAGCGTTTGAGATTTAGGCTTTATTGCTGTCCTATTTCTGTCCTGGCGGCGTTGAAATTCCTCGCAATAGTCTGGCTATTACTCGTCATTTCGCCTTGCCAGAACAAAAATATAACGCGCACTAAATACCTAAATCCCAAACGCTTTGGGTATAAATCAAGGCGGTGCACGAATACCAAGTGCGCCGCCTTGCTTTGTGAATATCTATTACTTAGAAAGCAACATAAAACTGAAGTGTTATACGACTGTCTTTATCAGTACCGTCCGGCGCATCTACCTGGTCCCAGTACTCAAGATAGCCCTTAACATTTTCCTTCATATAATAGGTTAAATTCAGGGTCATATCCTGATAATCATCCTTACCGTCATTTTTTTCATAAGAGTCTATGCGAACAACGGGGACAAACGTTGGCGAGCCGTCCTTAGTTTTAAAGGTATGAAACCACTGGACGGAAAGCGCATTATTTTTTTCCTCGCCAGTATTCGTTGCATTATCGTCTGCCGCTGCAACGTAGGCCGCTTGTATTCGGGAATTTGAAAACTCACCCTGGAAGTCGAAACCACTTCGAGTATACTCACGTGTTGTCGCGGGCTGTTCACCGGTTAATGCAAACACACCGACCGTAACCATGTCGTTAATGTCATAAGCCACTTTAGCTTGGCCACCAAAAGTGGGTTCCTCACCTTCGCCATCTTCGGCAACGCCATTGGCAAGACCGACACTATAAAATAATGCATTGGCTCGACCGGTAACGTTTAACGACTGGCGATTACTACGAAGGGTCCCATCATTATCAGCACCACCAAACGACTGATCAATGACGCCAACGTGCCCACGCGTTAACCGAAAATGATCCGCAAGCAGTCCATATCCATCGCTCCAGAAAGCGGCGCCCCAAACAGCCTGCAGATTGACATAATCACTAAAACGATATGATAATGCGAGTGGCCCTATTTCAGGCTCAAAGCCGGTTTCATCCTCAGCTTCAATCTCAATATAACCGGAGAAATGTTTATCAATGGCACCAGCGATTAATAATTCCACTTCATGCACGGCACGAACCTTGGTTTCACCACTGTCTTTTTTATCATAAGGGCGTGAAATTAACATCCCGGAAATCGGAAAGGTGCCCTGCTCGAAATAAGGTGTTTTAGAAGACGTATCTTTCAAATCTTCTTTTAAACGATATCCACGCTCTTTAAAGTATCTGCCTTTTTTATTCAACTGTGGCCACGCAGAGTGACAGTATGAACATTTTTTTTCATATTTTGCGGCAAACGCTGGTATTGCATACGCATTGCCAAACCAAAAACTGCCCATCACAGTTAGTATCAGGCCAATTAACGCTCGATTGAATGTATTCATGACTTTTCCCGATTCTCGTATTTTTATTAAACAATATAAAGTGCTTTTTTAACAACCAACACTTTACAACTAACACTCAGACCATCACCACATGATCATTATTGACACGTAGCTCGCCCCGAACATTGAGCCGCGCACTATAGAGTGCATTTCTTAACGCTTCCTTAAGACAACTATTTAAATGGCACATACTTAAACTTAACCGCAAGTCTGTCAGGAATAGCGACTATCCATACTTCTTAGAATCAAAATATATTTTTTGCAACGTTATTTGAAACGCTATTTGTAACACTATTTACAGCATTATTTGCAACAAACATGGGGGGCTCGTTTTAAACACCGACCAACTACGTAGGTAAACACCTAGACCAGAGACACAATTAAATTATGCAGAGTAAGCTATGCGTTAAATAATCCGCCCTAAATGACACTACGCAATGTTGTCATTCGTGTTTAATGTTTTCGTTTAATATTTGTGTATAAAACTTTCACTTTAAATTTGCGTTAAAAAAACATCTTATTATAAAGCGCACAGTTAAAGCGTATTCTGTTAATATTAATAAAATGCTACCAACCATCAACGCGGATTTGATATTACGCTAAAAGAAAGCTTAGGGCGAGAGGAATAAATGTAAGAAGATTGCTATAGTGACTTCAGTCAAACTGAAACTTCTACCTGCATATTTTAATCAAGGAGTTTTACCCCTCGCGTTATTACTTTTTATTACCACCACACTACGACCAATGTATCATTATCAACGAATCATTATCACTGCATCATTCCCAACGAATTATTATCAATGCAGTGAAGGTGTAAAAGTGATCACCAGGCATCGACGCCAAGTTAATTGATCGCGCAATAACCTTGATGGCAATAAGCCTTGGGGTAATAGGCGTCGGGTAATTGGTTTTAGTAGTGATTAACGGTGTCAGACATGAATGCCATTCACGAATAGGTTCGGAAATATACAGCACCCCATTTTTTTCATCATTATTATTGTTCCGCTAAGGTTCAGGCTTAATCGTCGCAATAGTCGGTATCATCCAACTCTGATTGTCAGTCACATTATTGCGAACTCGGGTGTACCCCTGAAAGTCACCACAATGTCAATACGCAAAACCAGAGTCGCAACAATACCAGTAGCGGTGTTGATACGTTGCTTTATTTGGCTGCCATCGCCAGTCACACGTAGTCAGGCATAATAATTTTCTGTATATTATGACACCGGCATTTCACCCCCAAAACCACAGCACGTCACTAATCCACCAGCGTTAAGCATGAGGTAAAAGTAGATGAACATTGCATTTGTCATTGGTACATTCGTCGTTAGCGCGATTTTATGCCATTTTGTAGCAAAGAATAGAGGCGCTAACCCCATCTTTTGGGGCGTTATGGGCGTTATTTTCGGTCCGCTGGCGATTCCGTTTGTTTTTTTCTCAAAGGCAGGCGGCAATGACTGATAGGGTGAAAGTTGATGCGGCAATGATGAAGCGATACTTCGGTGCATTTAATACATAAATTTCTTAAATACCGGCGAAGTGCCGCTAAACAGGTTTATTACATTCTCTTTCTATCACCCAAGCTAATTTAACCGCCAGCGCCAGTGAAACCCAGCAACCGTAAGACCAAGGAACTGATTGCGTCCTGATTATACCGGCAATATGTCATCGCCAGTCTCCGATTTTTATAAACATGTGTGTAAATACGCGAGTTGCGTACAACTGGATGGCACCCTGCCCTTGCCCAACTGATACCGTTTACAACAGAATCGTGTCTCATGGAAAAAAGCAGGATGCCACAACTATTTAATTCAGCACTTCATCATATTATCGACAGCTGCGCCGACTATAACCCCGGGATACGTCTAACGTAACCGATGCTCCAAGTGAGCGTTGTGTACCTGCACCAGGCGTTTGGGTAACAACATACCCAGAACGCACACTCCGGCTGCATACATATCTTACGGAACCTACCGTTAACCCGGCCCCTTGAATGGCTGCCTCTGCAGTAGTGAGGCTTAAACCGACGACTTGTGGCACATCAACTAACGCGGGGCCGCTGGACACAACCAAATCCACCACAGTATCGCTGCCGGCAACGAATCCCGCCTCAGGCGTTTGACTTAGCACTTCGCCATCCGGCACAGTATTATTAGTCACACGATTGATAGTTCCGATACGAAGCCCTGCATTTAAAATCGTACTTTGCGCCTGACTTTCGTTCTGTCCCACCACGTTTGGTACGCTGATACCACTGGTCCCGCCTGCCGAAACCACTAAATTGATATTGCTACCCGTATTGACCGAGCCGTTAGCGCCTGGGGTTTGGCTAATCACGAATCCACTGGCGATAGTATCGCTCGTTACAATACTAACGTTACCCACCTTAAGTCCCGAACTCACAATGGTGCTACTTGCCACAGCTTGCGCCAGCCCCACCACATCCGGTACAACAACCAACTGAGCTGATGCCACGCCTGACGACACGATGATATCCACCGTCGCACCTGCGGCTAATCCGGCACCCGACCAGGGGTATTGATCAATCACTGTGCCGGCGGGCAATACACTATGGCTTTCGTATCCCACTAAGCCAAGGTTATAACCTGAAGCCGTAATAGCCTCCTGAGCTGCGCTACTGTCCAGCCACTTTAACGAGGGAACCTGACCAGCCAACGCACCCTTAGACTGAATCAAGTCAACAATCCAACCCGTGGAGCTGGACGCACCACCCACAGGATTTTGCGCAATAACCGAACCCGCAGGAACCGAAGGGTGTGGGCCATACGTTAAACTGCCCCGATTTAATCCCAACGCGGTCAGACTGGCTTCTGCCAATGCCGTCGTTGAATTTTTCACATCGGGCACAGTAACCGGGCTGCCCGTTTGCGCTGCCACCACAATCAGCACTACGCCATCCCCTACAAAACCTGCTTCACCGGCAGCGGGTGTTTGTTGAATCACATTCCCTGAAACATCCAGGTTAGTGGTGGAGTAATACACACCCGACACGGTTAGGTTCGCATTATTAATGGCCGTAACCGCGGCCGCTTTCGACATACCACTCACATCCGGAATAATGCGTAAATTAGGGTCGGGAATACCGGTGCCAGCAGCGATCCAGGAGAGCTTATTGACCAGCAACTGATATTGATTTTGTTGTGCCGGGGAACCACTCGATGACCCAGCGTAATCGTCCTGCGTAGCAGATATGATAATGCGACCAGCGCCAATTTCACCATAAAGGCCAAATGTCATAAGACCAACGGTAGCGTCGGTGGTATTCAAATAAGGCGATAACGCAGAATTCCAGTTGCTAAACCAACCGGCGGAGCCGCTAAACTGCCCGTTCACGTTGTCACTGATTCCAGGCACATTTAGTACATTCAAATTATTGTAATCAACATTTGACAATACGTGATCGTCACCAATGGTCACTAACCCGGCAACCGTTTGTGCCAGTGTTGGCGCCTCCCAGATCACATGCCCGCCACTTGCTAAGAAGGGATAGATGCGCGTTGTCCAGTTAATATTATAAAGAGCGGTATTAGTACCGGCTCCGACAATAACAACATCATAGTTATTGATAATATCTTCGGTAGTCAAATCACGGTAGCTTAACCAATCGGGTCGATCAATACTGCCAAGCAACTCGCCATTGTCGAACACCTGATTAGCGGCCTGATTTCCCGCGGCAATACCGGTATACAACACCCGCAATTGCGCCTGCAGGTTGAGCGAAAACAGACTCAACACAACAAATACCGTTAAAAGGTGGAATATATGTTTCAAAGAGTTTCGTGGAGATGGATTACAATTTTTCATCATTAAATACCTATCTGCTAATAAGTGGATTGGCACAGTTATGAATCATGCATATGACCATTGTGCTGTATTGTAAACGCGACGCATCATGGATTCCCGGCTAAATCATTTATCCATACCATTAGCATTATCAAGTAAATGCTTCCAATGTTGACGTACCGTTACCCACCTAACGGTTCGACAATGATGGTATGGGTAAAATCAATGAGAAAGATTAATATGAAAAAATCAAACTAACAAGCAGAGATAGATTCCTTTCAGCAGAACGACAGAACAGCGGCTAAACTAACCCATTCAATTTGCTAACGCAATAGTATTATTACTTTCAGCAAACGTTTCATTAAACATTTATTTAAAGCGCACTTTAAACCTATAACTAAAACTGTTATTAAAACGTGCACCTCTGTATTGTAAACAAACAAATCTCAACCACTGACACTGCTTACGTAATTCAATTCACCTAAGCGTTACACACAGCTTTTATGATTGCTTAACGCTAATAATCCATCATCCGCATTAGGAGGTATAAAATAATAATTGCTTGCAATAGATTCAACCAACGCATTACTTTATTACCTTTTCTACGGTCTATACCCAAAGCGTTTGAAATTTAGGTGTTTAGAGTGCGATCATTTTTGTTTACAGCTAGACGCGACGACGCAGCATAGCCATTCTATGTAAGGAGAAGCAACGACGCTGTGGACAAAAAGGGACGTGCTATAACACCTAAATCTCAAACGCTTTGGGTATATCCAATCGTGAACATTTAGCGAAGTTATTGTCAGACCAACGAGTAATAAAATTAACTGTACTTTAACCCAGGGCACATTTAAGATTCATTCACCGGTTATTCAGGCTTGCTTAATAGTTCTCACTGTATCGCAACACGTTTTATTAAAATATTGTTTCAACCGATACAGCACGAATCATTATCCAGTAGATTAACCTCGACAATGCAACATTTGTTTAAACGCTTGTTAACGTCTAATCGAATTAAGCTTCATCCATGAACGAACACCGTTTTCATATACCGCCATAAGAAATTCAAATAATTAACCAAACGGTAAACAAAGTATCATCATAAGGTAACCCCCACCCGCTTACTATCTCGAATGCATGCCCCCGTAAACCAACGTCGATACAAGGAGTATTTATGAATCTGTTAGGACACAAACTGTCAAGTGGTTTACTGAACATTACGCTGATCTGCAGTTGCAGCGTTGCATCAGCGTCCGATCTGTTTATTTCCGAATATATAGAAGGAAGCAGTTATAACAAAGCAATAGAGATATACAATGACACCAAATCCACCATTGATTTAAACACCTACGAACTGCAATTTTTCTTTAATGGCAGCACCAGTGCTGGTCGTACCATTGCCTTAACTGGCCCATTGGCAGGTGGTGATGTTTATATCCTGTCCCACAGCCATGCAGATGCCGCCATACTTACTCAGGCAAATCAAACCAGTGCAGGTATCTGGTTTAACGGTAATGATGCAGTTCTATTGCTAAATGCCGGCGCAACCATCGACGCAATTGGTCAGGTGGGTATCGACCCAGGCACCGGATGGATTAGCGATACCTCGAGCACTAAAGACAATACCCTGGTTCGTCGTAGCAACCGTTGTACAGGCGACAATGATGCTTATGATACTTTTAATCCAGCCACAGAATGGACTGGTGAGGCAATCGATTCATTTCAATTCTTAGGTTCACACAGTAATAATTGCGGTGGCACAACGCCAACCCAACCACCTGCGGGTTCCACTGATCTGTTTATATCCGAATATATAGAAGGCAGCCGCTACAACAAAGCGATTGAAATATACAATAATACCGGCGTGACGGTAGATCTAGGCCGTTACGAACTACAGTTTTTCTTTAATGGCAACATCAACCCGGCTCGAACCATTTCGCTTGCAGGTACTGTGACGCAGGGTGACGTCCACGTTATAACACACCATAGAGCCAGCAATGCGTTGCTTGCGCATGCAGACACGACCACTGGTGGCACATGGTTTAACGGTGACGACACTATTTTATTACTTAATGATGGCCTGGTAATTGATGCCATCGGTGAATTGGGGACTGACCCTGGCTCACAATGGGGCAATGATAACATCAGTACTAAAGACACCAGCCTGGTTAGAAATGAAAATATCTGTAACGGCGACACGAATGCCCGTAACAGCTTTGACCCAGGCGTTGAATGGATGGGTTTTGCTAACAACACCTTTGATTTTATTGGCTCACACAGCATCATCGATTGTACGAATTCACCGCCCCCCTCCGACCACACAAAGATACATGACATACAAGGCAACGGACTCGTCAGCCCAATAGTAAATCAAACAGTAACGGTAGAAGCAATTGTAATCGCCGATTTTCAAGGCATCGATGAACTAAGTGGTTTCTACATACAGGAAGAAAACACCGATGCCGACATGGATGCCGCCACGTCTGAGGGGATTTTTGTCAACAACCGCACAACCACGGTTAATACTGGTGACTTAGTCGCAGTGACAGGAACGGTTACAGAGCACTTTGGACGCACACAACTGGACGCCACTGCAATACTTGTTCTCTCGATTAACCATTTATTACCCAGCGCCACTAACGTTACTTTACCCCTTAACACCATCGACGACCTTGAAGTCGTTGAGGGCATGCGAGTGTTCCTGCCGCAAATCTTGACGATAACAGAAAACGACAACCTCGGTCGTTATGGCGAAGTATGGCTATCATCCGGTGGCCGTTTAATGAACCCAACCAACGTTGCCCAACCAGGCGCCCCGGCAATAGCGCAAAAGGCAGCGAACGCGCTTAACCGAATCCTGTTAGATGACGCTAGTACTACACTAAACCCGGATCCGGTAGTATATCCTGCGCCCGCACTAAGCGCAGCCAATAGCCTCAGAAATGGCGACACCACCAGGACCATAACGGCGGTAGTAGATTATACCTTCAGTAACTATCGCCTCCAACCCACCTCACCCCCTGTATTTACCGTAGCAAACCCTCGCACTACCGCACCGGAAAGTGTTAGAGGCACGCTAAAAGTGGCAAGCTTTAATGTCCATAATTACTTCAATGGTGATGGTAATGGCGCAGGCTTCCCAACCAGTCGAGGCGCTGACAGTCCTCAGGAGTTTATACGCCAGCATAACAAAATTGTTGCCGCCCTTAACACAATAGATGCAGATATAATCGGGCTAATGGAAATTGAAAATGATAGTTATGGAAACAATAGTAGTAACAACAGTGCCATCAATGAGCTCGTCGCAGGCTTGAATTCCGTATCCAGCCATACCTATGCCTTCGTGAATCCGGGGGTAACACAAGTTGGAACAGATCAAATTACCGTAGGTTTACTCTATAAAACCAATACGGTGGTTACCAAAGGCACTGCCAAGATCCTCGATACATCAGTGGATTCGCGGTTTAATGATAGTAAAAATCGCCCTGCCATTGCACAAACCTTTATTCAAAATACCACAGGTGAAACGCTAACGGTCGTCGTGAATCACCTGAAATCAAAAGGATCGTCCTGCAGCAGCATAGGCGACCCGGATATCGGTGATGGCCAGGGCAACTGCAACCAGACACGCACAAAGGCCGCGGCTGCATTGGTCGATTGGTTGGCGACAGACCCAACCGGCAGTGGCGATGCAGACTTTCTAATCATTGGCGATCTTAACGCCTACGCAAAGGAAGATCCGATTAGCACCATCAAAAACAATGGCTACAGTGACCTTATCGACATGAATATAGGCACTAACACAGCGTATTCCTATAATTTTTCGGGTGAAGCAGGTTATCTTGACCACGCCCTGGCAAGCCCATCGCTGACACCTCAAGTGACGGGCACCACCATTTGGCACACCAATAGTGACGAACCGGCGGTGCTGGATTACAACACTGAACTTAAAAGTGGAAATCAGATTGACACCCTGTATAACGCCGATGCCTATCGCGCATCCGACCACGATGCAGTGATTATTGGTATTAGTTTGAATTAATCTTTTACAACGGCAAGTAACCGGCATGGAAAGGTGAATGAGGCATGGCCTTTCCATGCCATTCCTATATACCCGTAGCGTTTAGGATTTAGGCATAATTGCACCCCCTATTGATTCCATGGCTGCGTTGTTGTCCTTGCAATAGTCCGGCTATTACGCGACATTTCGCCTTGCCATGAAATAAATATGAAGCACTCTTAACACCTAAATCTCAAACACTACGGGTATAGTTGGCGTTAGATATCTAACTTACACATATCCAGCGTCCAAGTATTTTTGATAGCCAAGCTGAGTCAGTTGCGTTAGCTCGTTGAACAATTCATCGTCCTTAGCTTTAAAATTAAAACACGATTTACCCTGCATTCGTTTTTTTAAGTCGGCCGATATTTCACCGCATAATTCAGGAAAAACATAAATTGGCATTAAATGATAACTAACGTAGGATTTATTAATTTTTACAGCAGCAAAAAACAACGGTTTTTTGTTTTTCATCATGTGTCGGGTGTTAAGGTAGTAAGCACTATCATCATCTTGAGTGCAATCCATCATTGGCTCATATTCGCGCAGGATTGTTTTTAAGGCTTTAAAAATAGCGTGGTGTTCTTGAAGGCTTTTCATAGGGCTGGCGGTTATTGGCGAAAAGTATTCATGATTGAGATAATCGCAAGGGCATTCTACCCTTTCTTAGGGAAACAGGCTGGTTTCCAGTGAGGCGATGTCCTTCATGGAGTTGCGCAGCCAATCCTGGGCGGGTGCATCACAACCTTGGGTGAATTCGGTTTTGAGCCACACGTCCACCATACCAATTGCCACTGGACCAGTGCTTACCATCGCCCCCAGTGTTAATATATTTGCATTGTTAATGGATCGGGATTGTTCAGCGGTGTAGGTACTTTCACATACGGCAGCATAGATACCGGGGTGTTTGTTAGCGATAATGGCCATTCCCATACCGGTTCCGCACACCAGAATGGCACAATCACACGTTTTGTTGGTAACACTCTGAGCAACCTGGGATGCAATAGCATAATAGGGAGTGGTATCTTCGGCGCTTTGCACGCCCACATCCTGTACCGTATAGGCTTTGCCTACCAAGTGTTCCTTAATAATTTCCTTTAAAGGAAATCCACAATCGTCTGCACCCAATGCGATTTTCATGTTATCCCCTCCCCGAGGTTTTACTACATTGAGTTTTAATACCAGGAATCTTGATAGGAAGTATTTTCATGCTACATATACCCATCGGTATGCTTGCCTTATTGATTGGCAGCCGCTGCCTTGGCTTTTTTATTTAAATCAGTTTGTATTTTCAGGGTTTCTGCCGGCCAGCGGCTTTTAATGTAGGCGAGCACAGCCCAAATATCTTCATCGCTTAAGGTGCCTTTCCATCCCGGCATGTCAGTCTGGTAGTTCTCGGGCGCGTTGGGTGGTACTAAACCGAACTTTGTGATATCAAAGAGCACCTGATCCGCGTGGTGCCAGGTATGACCACTTTCATCATGGGGTGGCGCGGGTAATTTTCCATCCGGTTTACGTATGCGCCAGTCGGCTTGACCTTGTAAATCTCGTCCGTGACATAATGAACAAAATCTGAGATAGACTTTTTCTCCATGCTTTACTTGTTTGGTGTTTGTTGGGTCAGCAATTAGCGCCACCGGCGCTGCCGTTACCACGCTTACAGAAGATTGTGCAGTGATCACGGCTAGTAAAAATAGTTTGGCTAATAATGAGCTTTTGTTCAATTTTGTCATCGGCACTATAATCCTTTGAATTGCTCAGCGCAGTTTTTTACATGCTAGCTAAGGCGAATAGGTAATTGACGTACGGGTTTACCCGTTGCCGCGAATACGGCATTGGCAACGGCGGGCGCTATGGGCGGTGTGCCCACCTCCCCAACGCCACCAGGTGGCTCAGCACTTTTGATAATGTGCACTTCGATTTCCGGCATCTCCGGCATGCGCAATACAGGGTAGTCATTAAAATTGGTTTGTTCAACCCGGCCATTGTTAATACTGATGTTGCCATCAAGTGCCGCGCTTAACCCAAAGACAATGCCACTTTCCATTTGGGCCTCCACGGCATTCGGATTTATGACGATGCCACAATCCACCACACAGATCACCTTGTGAACCAGTACGCGCAGGGTTTTCGGTTGAATTGATATTTCGGCTATTTGTGCAACATAACTATCAAAGGACTTAACTAATGCGACCCCCTGATAATGCTTTGCAGGCAGGGTTCCACCCCAATCTGCTTTTTCAGCAGCCAATTTTAATACCGCCTGGTATCGGGATTGTTTACCTAACAGGTTTTGACGAAATGCCACGGGATCCTTGCCCGCCAACGCCGCCACCTCATCGATAAAACACTCCGTAATATAGGCGTTTTGTGAGTTTCCTACTGAGCGCCAAAACCCCACGGGGATACCCGCCTCCACCCTGGCATAACTAATCTTCTGGTTGGGAATTTGGTATGGCAGGTTGTCGGCACCTTCAATTGAGGTCGGGTCTTTGCTAAATAATAGACCCCCGAACGGCACCACGCGGGTGAGTATCGAGTCACCTGCGATGGCATGTTTCCAGGTGGTAAGTTTGCCATCACTATCGATGCCCGCCGATAATTTGTTATAAGTTGCCGGTCGGTAGAAATCATGTTGAATATCATCTTCCCGACTCCAGATACTTTTAACCGGTGCCTTCATAAACATTGAAAGCTGAACGGCGTCGGCAACAAAATCCTGCTCACCCCGACGCCCGAAACCACCCCCAAGAAAGGTAGTATGAACAAACACCTGTTTTTTGCTTAAACCGGATATTTTCGCGCCGGTTTTTTGGGTTGATTCCTGCGATTGCGTGGACACCCAAATATCGCAGCGGTCTTTTTGTACATGGGCAGTGCAGTTCATGGGCTCCATGCAGGCATGGGCGAGATATGGCGTTTCATAAACTGCTTCAAGCGTTTGTGCGGCAAGCGGAAGTGTCTGCTTTACATCCCCCTCTTCTCTTACGATTTTACCATCATCAATGGCCTGGATCATTTGTTCGCGGATTGTTGCACTACTGAGCTTGGCATTTTGGCCTTCGTCCCATTCGACCTTTATTCGCTCGTGCGCTTTGCGCGCTGTCCAATAGTTATCTGCCACCACGGCGATGCCCGAATCAATCTGCACCACATCACGCACACCTTTAAGTTGCTTTGCTTCACTGGCATCAACGCTTTTAACCTTACCACCAAACACCGGGCATCGCAGCACCGTGGCCACCAGTAGTCCTGGCACATTGACATCCAGGCCGTAAATCGCACTACCGTTAACTTTTTGTACTGTGTCAAGGCGGTTCTGCGCGGTGCCAATAATGTAAAATTGTGCGGGGGATTTTAATTTAATTTTGTCTGGCACCGATAGCTTTCCAGCGACGTCAACCAGCTCTCCATATTGCAATTTTTTACCGGTTTTTGTATGGATAACAACGCCGTTTTCCGCATAGCAGCTGTCAACGTCCACATCCCAGGTATTAGCGGCCGCCTGCAATAACATTTGCCTCGCAGTGGCTCCGGCTTTTCTCAATGGTTCATAAAACCCTCGGATGGAATTACTACCACCTGTTGTCTGACGACCGCTTTTTGGGTTTTCAAACGACGCATGGGCGGGAGCAAACTCTGGGGTTACTGCCGCAAGCTTCACGTTCAACTCTTCCGCAACGAGCATCGATAACGAGGTAATTACGTCTTGTCCCATTTCAGAGCAGGCAATTTGAAATACGATGCTGTTATCTGAGGATATGCGCAGGAAGGCATTGGGGAAAAATAAGCCCGCGGCGGGATAGGCTTGTGTCCGCGTTAATTCATTGGTGATTAGTGTTTCTGCGCTGTTATTACCACCGCAACCCGGTAATTGCAGCCCAAGTACCAGGCCACTGGTTATTTTTAAAAATTCGCGCCGGGATACCCCGGATGCATTGGTTGGCATCGACATAATAGACTAATCCGTTTTAGCGAGTTGCGTAGCGGCTTTTTTAATCGCCTTGCGAATGCGCTGGTAGGTGCCACAACGACAGATATTTCCGGCCATGGCATTGTCAATGTCTGCGTCGCTGGGGTTTGGGTTTTGTGTTAAAAGGGCAGCGGCAGACATTATTTGGCCGGACTGGCAAAAGCCACATTGAGGTACCTGCTCACTGATCCAGGCTTGCAGCACCGGATGCGCGTTGTTGCTTGATAATCCTTCAATGGTGATAATTGCCCGGTTGAAAACCGAAGATATCGGTGTTACGCATGACCTTACGGCCTCTCCATCGACGTGTACGGTACAGGCTCCGCATAAGGACATTCCGCAGCCAAACTTAGTGCCAGTAAAACCCAGGGTATCACGTATTACCCATAGGAGCGGCGTGTCGGGCTCCACGTCGAGATCATGGATTTTTCCGTTTATATGCAATCTTGATTGCGTCATTGTAGCGTTTGATTCCATTTTGATACCGGTTTTTGATACCGTTCTTTAGGTAATAAAAGGGGCGTGTTAGTTTCAGCGGAAGCGATCCAAGGGGCTCAGCCCAATAAAGCACAAACAATAACGAATCATAGATTTGTTTGCAAATGCTATCAACGTCTACCAGCGAGGTTGATTATCCTCCACCGCAAAAATAGCCTTGTATACTTAAAGACGTGGACGTCCTAACCTCGCCAGCTCAAACCGTGAGCATGCAGGGCTTGCGCAATGTCCCAGTCCACAGGGTCGTCGATGTCATGACTGTATACTGAATTCATGATTAGGGGCTGAGTTCGGGTGGGGTAAAAGTTCAATTCGCGCCGTAGTACATCGCTGCGTATTAGATACATAGCACCATTGGGAGTGTAGCAGGTTTTGACCGCCTGCCGACGACTAATTACCTCTCCGCTGTTTTCAAAGGCTTCGATGTAACCATTGTGTTCGTTTAAATAAAACAGGGTCTGCAATGAGCGTTGAATGGTTTTTACACCAACCACGGCATCAATATCGCTATTATTGTTATTTTCAACCATCGCTTTAAAAGCATCATCCAGTATGTGAGGTGGTCGAAAAGGTGATGTAGGTTGCAACCACATGATCAACTTGGCTTCCTGGCGGTATTGCGATTTGAACCAATCCAAGGCATGGAGCGCCACCTCAATCGCGCTTGCCTCATCGGTGGCCAATGTGTTGGGGCGCATAAATGGCACCTGTAATTCAAATTGCTTACCAATGCGTGCGATTTGCGGGTCGTCGGTACTCAGTATTGTGGTTGCCTGGTTTAAACTCGATTGTTTCACCGCCTGGGCGGTCCAGGCCACTAAGGGTAAATCGCCCAATTGTTTAATATTTTTACCGGGCAGGCCTTTGGAGCCACCCCGTGCAGCAATGATGATGAGTAAATCATTAACATTCACGGTGGTGAGTTAGCGGGTTGGCGTTTAATGGCTTCACTTGTTTGTCCAACTTACCTTATTCGACATACCTTATTCAACATACGCCATATAATGTATTATTTTAACGTACGATTTTCAATTATAGGTTTACGATAATTAATTGACGGCATATTTCGTCATTATCTTGCCAGTGCCACGGTGACCTGTGCTGTTTTTTTGGCATCGGCTTTATTTTGTGGCGGCCACTGCGGTGGTTCAAACAAGGTTGAGGGTGCCTCGTCAGCCACATTATGCGCGGTACGCCAGTAAGTCTCGTATTCCTTGATACGCTTGTAATCGAAATTAACCATCAATTCACGCAAGCCGAGTAATTCAACCGCATTGAAATTATGAGAGATAACGGCCGTAATACGCGTGGCATCCCCCAGGTCGAGAATATATTTTTCCAGATCACCATCGTACTGTTCTTCAATCTGTTGCCGGTAGACGGTAAACCACTCAGACCCCGGATATGGTGTTGCAAAAAACGGTTTTACCACAATGCCCAGTTTTTTCCACGCATCCATGTTGTCATAAATGGATTTAAAATCCTCATTGGGAAAACCAATAATTTGGTTGGGGATGGGGCGTATGCCTGCATCCAGGGTCCAGAAAAAACTGCGCAGGTTATGCTTTACGCCGGCCCCCTTACCGATGGTTTTTAACACATGAGGCGAGAATGACTCGTAACCGTACACCAGGTGAGAACACCCGCCTTTGCGCATTTCGGTTAGAATTTCAGGAGTACACAGGGTTGCGTGACTGGTGCCCGACCAGTGTACCCCCCGGCAGTGTTCATCATGGGGTACGCCGTCTCGAATACAGGTGGGTTGCAATCCAGCCTCAATCCACAAACGGATAATCTCTTTCATCCAGGTGCGTTTCGAATACTGGTCCATGGTCATTAAATTTTCATCAAGAAAGCCAATGAAGTCGATATTGTATTTGTCAAAGGCGTATTTCACCAGCTTAACAATATACTCGGGGCTGTGATAACGAATACTCCGGGTATATTCGCCAGGCTGATCGAAGACGATGTTGGTTTCTCCATTTTCACCTTGCTCATAACGCATGTCACCGGTAATCCCCAAATGGTAACAATATCGGCAAATTAACGAGCAGCCATAGCTGGCGTTGATATCAAGACGGCGTCTGGCTAACATGCCTTCCTCTGAAAACAACACCTGACTATTGGGAAAATACACCTCTTCCAGTGGAAACAATTCCCAGGCAGGATATGGCAGGGAATCCAGATCCGGAATGAGTTCCCGTTGTTTGGATATAGCAAATTCGCCCTTGGCATTACGTGAAATGGTACCATCAATCTGATGCCAGTCATCCTGTTTTAAATCCACTTTTGCCAGAATTTCCGGCAATGTGACAAATGCCTCGCCAATAACACCAATGTCCACTTGTGGCAGAAAAGTCATTATATCACTGGGGAGCGATGTCAACACGCCACCGCCCAAAACAATAAGCGCGTTAGGACAGTCCCGTCGCGCCTGGGTTACAATTGCCTTAATTGATCCGTAGGCCGTGGTAATACCACCCAACGCAATGACATCCCATTCATCGGCCTCAAACACTTGTTGAAGCACAGCCGGACCCTTGCGCCAGGCATTATCATCATATACCTGTACCAGATGACCGTTTTGCATTGCGATGGCGCTTAACAACGCAATACCATATGGCACGTGCCTGGGGTCATCCTCTTCACGTACTACAGGGTTGATGAATAAGACTTTCGCCATATTATGTACCTTTCTATCGACAATTTGCGATGCAGTTATTGTTGGATAGCGGTGCGCTGTCCGGTTAAAAATTGTTCGAGGGTAATAAACGCAATGTTATCACCAAACAATGTTCCACCCTCCGTGCAATTGTAAGTAATACAATCAGCTTCAGCGGCCATCTCTAAAAAACTGGTGCGATACCACATATAGGCCGGGTCAGTATAAAACCACTGCTGCAGGTGCGGGTTGAATAACCGTATATACAGGGAACCCAGATTTTCTTCGCCGACCAGGGCGAGCGCCTCTTTGTAATATTGAGTATTACGGTAAGGCGTTTCGGCATAATAACCAAAATCCATCCCGGTTACGGCCACATGCTTTTTACCTAACACGGCATGACTCATCATCCAGCAGGCGGAACCAACATTCCCCCCGGCATTTACACAGGGCAACTTGTTCATACCATAAAGCTGCTTCGTAACGCTGTCTTTCTCACCAGGGTCATCATACATAGGATTCCACCAGTAAATATCCATATCACACTCCAAAGCCCGTTGAACCACCTTCTTTGAAGACGAGCTGGACAATGCTATGCGTATTTGTTTACCGTACTTTTCCAGCAATTCAATAATCTGTTCATTGGCGCGGAGTTCATCAGAGAAGCTTATATCCATATCCTGGCGGGAAAAATAATCATCCGCGCGCAAATCAGCTTCGGTTAAATTCGGGTCACCAAACCAGCGCACTATGCGCGTAGCATGTGGGTCAAGCGTAACCACAAGGTCAGGAACGATGCCATGGCGCAGACAATAAAGCATGGAGCTTTCAGTGGCGATGATGGCACCCTTATAATTTGAGGCTAACAATTTTTCAGCAACGTTGGTACGTCGGATACTGGGGCCTGCGGATACCACTAATGCACTGTCACCCTCAGCAATGGATACGTCGCGAAGTGCCTTGAGACTTTGGCCCCGATTCAAATGCGGTAAGTTATTTTGCGCGTTCTCCACGCCTGAATTTTGTATACGTGCTTTGGTAATCTCGGGCATATTGGCAACCAGTTCCATTCCCAGTTGACCATCTGTTTTGGAATCATGACGATTTTCGAGATTTTCAGCGGTGATTGTCATTTTCAGTCCTTCTTGTCATCGTCGTCATCCCACATCACTTTTTGTTTCGACACAAATGCGATACTACCACCGAGTTTTTTTAGTGCCTCTTTTTCAAAACGTTGTTCCAGTGTTGTTTCCGTTTCGGTGTCTTCAACCGTTTCTTTGGTTGAAAAATTGCCTTTCAATAATTCGGTCATTATGTGCCTCCACGCCGGGGAATCGTTTTTTTGATCCAGAATTTTTATCGCTAGCGTATAAGTAGCTAAAATCGCTGTCTCTGCCTGATCCAATTGCGTGCAAATAATACGCCATCGTCATGTACCTCCTGCCGATTCATTATAAATATACCCAAAGCGTTTGAGATTTAGGTGTTTAGAGTGCGATCATTTTTGTTTACAGCGAGACGCGACGACGCAGCATAGCCATTCTATGTAAGGAGAAGCAACGACGCTGTGGACAAAAAGGGGCGTGCTATAAACGCCTAAATCTCAAACGCTTTGGGTATATCAATGCGTAATCCAAAATCAGGCGGCAGGCTGCAACACAGCCAGGCAATTTAAAATGACACATCCGGTGATGTTTCCCACCGTAATACCCACAAATTGCGAGAGATATTGTTACCAGGCACTCTTTGTTGATATACGATTTCGGCATCATCAAGCAGCGCCTTACCTGCAAAATTATTATGGGTGAATTGGAATCGCATTGGAGCCAACGCGACCATATAACGTAATCGAGCAGCGAAAAGTGAAAAGGCTTACATGCTACGCAAATTAAATCGTAACAAATTTCAACGCTCGTCGCTGGCCATGCGCAATGTAATGCACATCTGGGTAAACAAAATATACTTAAGGGTTATTATGATGCCAACGATAGTATTTGCACTGGCAACCCACGGGCCATAGGGCTTAGCTTAATATTGCGCAGGATACTATCAGTTAATCCCAAGACTCTCACAATGCAACTAATCACATCTTGAAAGCACTAATACTTTATGTAACCATGGGGAGAACAAGCAATAAAATTAAACGGAATTAATTGCATGTTTTAGGTGATGATTAAGCGATGAATCTGGCGAAGAATCTTACCAGGAAAATTAAGCAAAGCGTCAGTCGATAAATGACTTATAAGCGGCGGTGCTTATGAGATGCAGTATTATCCAGGTATAACATGATAGGTTAAACAAGGTAGGTTAAACATGGAACTAATCTATTCTTCCCCCAATGGGAATCAAATTCAACAATTGCAGGATATATTGAACGACCAGGGAATTCCGTCGAGAATTATACGGAAATCAGCAGTAAAAAATGAATATAAAGCCATTGGTTATTCGTTTACTGAATTATGGCTAACCAATGAACTTCAATACCAATGCGCCAAATCCCTAATTTCCCGCTTTGAATCCAGGCATATTAAGGAGTCCCTTAATATGAATCACTTAAACTGGGATTGTGAAGAGGAAAATCAGGCGTGGATAACTCGCACAGCCCAACATTCGGTTCCATCTGAGCAACCAACTACTGCCACTCAGGCAAACCTCAATGACAGTGAGAAAAGCTGCAATTCCAATAGTAATAAAACAGACACTAAAGACAACACACCGACAACAATCTTAGACGAGTCACTCGCATTAGAGCTTATTACCAAGTGGTTCCAGCTTAAGCGCTTTACCAATAATAGCCCCAATGGCACCTGTAAATCATACCTTGATTACGTACCATCTCACGAAACTCAACCTAAGGCTCCCCTGCATTCCATGTTGGTGATTGAACCATCTTCACCCTATTGGATACACCAATCCCGAAAACAGCGTCATCACAGTGATACTGGCGGACTGACACCGAAACATCATGCGTTACGACATTATCATAATGGCTAAGCACACCGTTAAGTTAAACCCGCCTGGCTCAACCCACTTGTTGTGATGCGTGGATAGCCCCGCGGATTAATCACAACGGCCTTTTCTTTGTGCTGCGTTTGTGCTGGGAAGATAACACAACAGCGGCCCCCCAATGGAGTCGCCGAACATTGCGATTCCTGCTGGGCGCAAGGCTACGTTAGGGACCAGGATCGTCCCATACAAGTCAACTGTTTGAAGATTAAAAGATAAACAGCGTAAGTTTCATATTGGGATGGACTGTGCACTCTACATCAACGACCCCGTCTTTCTGGCTAAAGCTTACTGATTTTTGCATGCCGGGTTCGAAAGCGCCCAGGTCAAACTGCATACCCGTCGTTTGACTAATAATGTTATGAACTACTGAATCGTTATTAACAAAGGTAACCCGGTCTCCGGGTTTAATTACCTTAAGTGGAACCGAGAATTGTAAATTGTCCTGGCTAATGACATGCTCCCCCGCCTTAACGTTTTGGTAGCTAAACAGAACCCCGATCAGGCCAAGTGCAACAATACCGTGTTTCATACCCTATTCCTTTGAATTGTCTAATGCTCGTTATAAATTCTCATCAATGTCCGGTTTAACATAGGACGTTACCATAGAATACCGAGTTGGAATCTTTACCCGAAACATCCGGTTTGCATTTTAAGCTGCTGAATCAATTACCTTGCCCGCATAACCAAGACCGCTGGAAAAATAATCGGATGTTCCCGCCCCCACGGCAGACACCCTAAACCAAACTAAATCAGCCTCGGGTGTATTCATCACAAAATCACATTATTTAGGTAATGTGAATTCTGTTAATTTTTGATCAACCTCACCCGTAAGTGCATTCAGAAATTCAAGAAGATCATTCTGTTCACCAGGATTAAGTCGTAATAATTTCATGTTCGGCGACAGGTTTGTCCGCACTTTGCCACCAGAAATATAATGATTGAGTACCTGTCTAAGGTTTTTAGCCGATCCATCATGGAAATAAGGTGCCGTTTCTGCAATGTTCCATAAGGTAGGCGTTTTAAAGGCACCCTTTGTCATATTAACTTTTTTCTGGTTAAATCTGCCGAGATCGGGAGCGCTGGCTTTAAATGATAAAAGCCCAATATTATGAAAACCATTATCGGTAAAGTTGGGTGGACGATGACAGGTAATGCAATTTCCTCTCTCAGTATCAGTAAACACCTCAAAGCCTCTTTTTTGAGACTCAGACATTGCGGATTCATCACCCCGTACCCAGCGGGAAAATGGCGAATTGGTAGCAATCACCTGGCGTTGATACATCGCAAGGGAGCGGGCAATCCGGTTGGTGCTTATCCCCAAGCCCCAATAAGCATCTTTAAAGGCATTGACATAACCGGGTATACCTTTTAATGTTTTTAGCAGATTTTTTTCGGTATTCCGCATCTCCTTGGGATCGAGAATCGGATCAATAGCCTGATCTTCGAGTTCCTTGTTGCGGCCATCCCACATTAGAATCTTATTAAAGCCCACGTTGATAATACTCAAGGTAGCGCGAGGCAATCGCATCCCGTTATGACCGGTTGCGGTTTCGCGTCCATCAGACCATCCCAAATCAGGAACGTGGCACGTTGCACAGGACATTTTTCCGTTCCCGCTCAGCCTGGGATCAAAAAACAACATTTTGCCTAACGCCGCCTTTTTCGTATCCATTTTGTTGTCGTTAGGAGACGGCGCAACCTCTGGTAGTAACCAATCGCTTTTTGAGACGTCGCTTGCATTGGCAACAGGAATCAGATAGTTCAATAATGCCAGACTTGTGGATTGGAAGGTGGGACTGGGCCCGCTTGGAAAGGTATTGGAAATAACAAAAATGAACGCAAAGAACCACATAAGGTCACGATTTCGGCCAGACAATCGACTACGACCTAATGCTGCACAGTTACTGCGAATACTACTGTAAAAAACACCACTGAAAAAACTATTGAGGTAGCACATAATTCACCGTTACCCCGATTACATCGGAAAATGCGTGTTAAAAGTAAGTCAACAACGTACTTCATCCCCCCTGCCACCCAATTCGGTTACAGGCATTTATTGAATCTTGGCAAATTTCGCTATCAATCACCGCAAGTGTAACATCGTAGCCCGGATAACCCAGGCAGAAAAACCGGATGCGAACCTAAGCAATTGATATTTAGCCAACTTAAGGAGTGGCGTGTTTTATATAAGAGGCGGGTTGGGGTTCCTTGTTATAAAACACTCCTTATTTTTCCGAAACTTTAGTAAAAACGTTGCAACATAAACGTTTAAATACTATCCAGCCATACCTCTGAAACACTGATCTCCCTTGCTAATCCACATATAACCATAGCTGATTTAAGTAGTCAACCATAGACTTAAACTCATTCTAATACCTAGTAGTAATAAAGTTTTTTTAGCCTAGACAATAGATTACCTTATACCAACATACGTAGA
>Ga0316204_10004917_pt1 | contig 23096 bp, 25 predicted proteins | sample 6monrhotite_MG_2_FD_205661 | JGI IMG/M metagenome (GOLD analysis project Ga0316204, IMG submission 205661) | Microbial mat bacterial communities from mineral coupon in-situ incubated in ocean water Damariscotta River, Maine, United States -... | ecosystem: Environmental > Aquatic > Marine >... | reverse complement strand
ATATGAAAAGTGTTTGATTCACCAACCAGGTGAACGCAAAACTTTTCATTACGCTAATCAAACCAACTGCTTGCACTCTAAACGTGCGGCCAACTGATTATTCTAGGTTAAAAAAAGGGAGAACAAATGTTCTCCCTTTCGTATGGCTACTCGCTAACTCACGGTTTCACTTTATCAATAATATCATTCACTGAATCTTCAGCGTTTTCTTTTAAATCTTCAACGTCATCCTTGATATCATTAACCGTTTCGATACCATCTTCCATTTTTCCTGAGATGCTATCCCAATTCATACCAACATAAATTCCACCGGCAACAATTGCAATTAGTATAATGTATTTAAACATGGCTTATCCTTTAGTTGCTTTTTTGGCATCATCAAGAATTTTAGTCAAGCGCTCTGCCGGAACATAACCCGGTACAACTTCTCCATTTTCAAAAACAATTGTTGGTGTTCCTGTCACACCAAATTGGTCAGCCATTTTCATGTGCTCTTCAACTGGGTTAACACAATCTTTACGAGGAAGTTTTGTGCCTGCTTTTGATTCAGTCATCGCATCATTCTTATCACCAGAACACCAAACAGTTACTGCTTTATAATACGAATCAGTATTTACACCGGAGCGTGGATAAGCGAGATAACGAACTCTAATGCCAGCATCAAGATAGTCTTGCATTTCTCTATGAAGTTTTCGACAGTAACCACAATCGATATCGGTAAAAACAGTAATGGTATGCTTAACCTCTTTTGGCTCAAAAATGACTGTCGTACCATCCTTAATATTTTTCACCAATTTTGCACGATTAATTTTACGTGTGCTTTCTGTCAGATTTTCACGTTTAGCCAAATCAATCAAATCACCTTGAATGACATATTTACCATCACCAGACATGTACAATATTTGAGCGCCGTAAACCACTTCGTAAACACCAGGTAAAACAGATTGTTTAATGCTTTCAGGATTTGAACCCGGCAACACTTTCGAAAACGTCTCCTTGATATTCGCGATATCTGTTTTCTCATCCGCCAAAGCCAACGCCGCGGAAAACATGCAAACGCTAGTGATTAATACCAAGAATGATCGTTTTAACACTTTGTAACTCCCATAAAAATTCAAATATATAAATAGCTTTAAAATTGCGCGCTACTATAGCAAAGCCATGAAAATGTATCCATTGGACAACAGTATTAATCCATCGATCCAAAACTGATGCCATAAATCAGCATATTACCCCTAAATTACAATATTATGCCCTAGGATGATGAGCTTCAAAGAGTTCTTTGAGTCTTTCTTGAGCAACATGTGTGTAAATTTGTGTCGTTGAGAGATTACTATGGCCCAACAAAAGCTGAACAACACGTAAATCAGCACCATGGTTCAACAAATGTGTTGCAAAAGCATGACGCAATGTATGGGGCGAAAGATGTTGTTCAATACCTGCTTTTTCTGCATAGCGTTTGATTAAATGCCAAAAAGCATGGCGAGTCATAGCTGCACCTCGATTGGTCACAAATACAGCATCGCTCTGTTTCAATTTTAAAATCTGAGCGCGAGATGATTTAAAATAATCTTGCAACCGCCACTGAGCTTGCTCCCCCATCGGCACTAACCGCTCTTTATTGCCCTTACCAATAATTCTCACTACACCCTGGTTCAGATTTATCTGACTCAATGTCAATCCAACAAGTTCAGAAACCCTTAAGCCAGTTGCATATAAAAGTTCTAACATCGCCAAATCGCGCTTCCCTACATCACTCTCTGGATCGGGAGCCTGTAATAAGTTATCGACGTCTTGCTCAGAAAGTGATTTCGGTAAATCCCGTCCCAGTTTGGGCGCATCAACCAATGCACACGGATTCTCTTTTCGAATATTTTCGCTTATCAAATAGAGATAAAAACGTTTTAGGCTAGAAAGCAATCTAGCGGTAGTCCTTGGTTTTGCTCCATCACCCACTCGAACGGCTAAAAAGCCAAGAACATCAGCACGACTTGCCAGCTCAAGCGACACAGATCTATTGTGTAACCAGTTTAAGAACAGCAAAAGATCTGAACGATAACTTCGTTGAGTATTTTCACTTAGCCCTGATTCCAGCCATAATGCATTAATAAAGTTATCAATTAACTGCTGGTCACGGCTTTGACGCTCAGACATCAATGACACCCTCGTGCTTCAACAACCAGCGCTTTATCTCCATTAAGAAACCCGACGTTGAACCTGCATAACCGCCATTCCCATTCCTAGCAACTACTCGATGGCAGGGAACAATAACGGGAATCGGATTGTGACGACAAGCTCCCCCAATTGCACGAGGGCTTGAATGGATAGCGCTAGCTAATTCACCGTAGGTTCTTGTTTGGCCACAAGGGATTAACGTTAGTTGCTGCCAGACTTTTCTTCTAAACAATGTACCTTTGAGATAAGTTGGCGATTGAAAAACATGTGTTGCGTCAGAAAAGTATTGATTAAAATCTTCAACAATCGATTTAGCTTGAGAATTATTGATTCGCTGTTGATGAATCGCGGGAGAAAACTGAATTTCAGTGATTATATTGCTTTCCAATTTTACACCCAGTGTGGCAAATGGTGCTTCAAATATCAGATCGCTTTTTTCAAATTCACGTTTATCCATGCTAAAGAAGTATACTTGAAAAAGTTTGGGGAAATAAAAAAAGGCGCTGTACGCGCCTTTTTTATAATGCCAGAACTTCTGGTTTTTACAGCTTCTCTTTGATACGAGCTGAGCGACCACGAAGTGCACGCAAGTAATAAAGTTTTGCACGTCTTACTGCACCACGACGTTTAACAGTGATGCTATCAACCATTGGGCTGTGAGTTTGGAATACACGCTCTACACCTTCACCATGAGAAATTTTACGTACGGTGAACGCAGAGTTTAAGCCACGGTTACGTTTTGCAATACAAACACCTTCGAAAGCCTGAAGACGCTCGCGAGTTCCCTCTTTTACTTTAACCTGAACAATAACCGTGTCACCCGGATTAAATTCAGGAATGTCTGATTTCATTTGCTCTTTTTCGAGCTGATCAATAATACTACTCATGGTTTTACTCCATTTTTAAGACAGAGAGGCCTTACTACTCACCAAGGCATCAATCAGTTTCTTCAAATTGCTGAATATACTCTTTCAACAATTGTTGTTGTTCTTCAGTTAATGCTAACTGTTTTAACAAGTCGGGCCGGCGCTGCCATGTTCGCCCTAAACTCTGTTTTAATCGCCACTTTTCTATGGCTTTATGGTCACCGCCTAATAAAACTGCAGGTACGGTCATCCCGTTAATATTTTCTGGCCGCGTATAGTGAGGGCAATCTAACAAACCAGATTCAAAGGAATCCTGCTCTGCTGATGCTTCATGCCCCAATACTTCGGGTAATAGTCGAGCAACGCCATCGATTAATACCATTGATGCTAACTCACCACCACTCAGCACGTAATCACCAATGGACCACTCTTCGTCGACTTTACTCTCGATGAGCCGTTCATCAACGCCTTCATAGCGGCCACACACTAATATCATTCCTGACATTTGAGCGAATCGCTTCAACGGCTGTTGATTTAGCCGTTTGCCCTGAGGTGATAAATAAATCACTGGGGCATGTTGATTCTCTCTTTTGGCAGAATCGATTGCTTCGCTTAACGGCTGATACTGCATCAACATACCAGGACCACCACCATAAGGCCGGTCGTCCACATTGTTGTGTTTGTTGTTGGCGTAATCGCGAGGGTTCCAGGTGTTCAACGTTAATATGTCACGTTGAATAGCTCTACCCAGTACTCCTCCATGCTCTGTTAAAGCATCAAACATACGCGGAAAAAGCGTAACGGCATCAATCCGCATCAAACTCTTCTGGCCAATCAACTATCAGCAATTTTTTTTCAAGATCTACTTTTTTAACATAGATTTCCTGAACAAAGGGAATCAATCGTTTGACATCCCCTTTAACAACCATCACGTCGTTAGCTCCAGTCTCCATCATCTGATCTACGTGACCTAGAGACTCCTCTTGGAGATTAACAACTTCCAAACCTTCAAGATCGCTCCAATAATATTCCCCGCGGGGTAAATCTGGCAGCTCATCTCGTGAAACCATAACTTCTGATTTCAACAGCTTTGCGACCGCATCTCGATCATCAAAGCCTTCTAGCTTGGCAATAACTCCTTTGCCGTGGCTTTTGCCTGCCTCTAATTGGCAAGTAAACCACTGATTATTCTTTTTAATCTTCCAGGTTTTATATTCGAGTATGTTTTCTTTCGGATCGGTAAACGAAAAAACTTTTACCCAACCTTTAACACCGTAGACTCCATTAATGGCACCTAGCGTCACCAATGATGTCGATTCTTCACTCACGGCTTACCTGGAAAACGACAAACAATTAAGCTTGAGCATCTTTAATTAATTTAGCAGCACGATCAGTTGCTTTAGCGCCTTGCCCAATCCAGTGCTTTACTCGCTCAACGTTAACGGTCAAACGTTGCTCTTGACCTTGCGCAGTAGGGTTGAAATAACCAACGCGTTCAATGTAACGACCATCACGACGGTTGCGGCTATCAGTTACAACCATATGATAAAATGGACGTTTTTTTTGTCCGCCACGTGCTAGACGTATTGTTACCATGTACTTTTCCTCAAAATTATGTTCGTTTGGCCCAATACAAAATCCCAGCAGGAATCACGGACCTAAAAAGAGCGGCGGATTATAAACAATTCACCGCTTGAATAAAAGCCTAAATATAAATGTAATTTTCTTTAGCAAACATGCTACAGGTTCTAACTGTCCAGCGCGTTTAGATTTTGTTACAGGGCAGGCGTATTCGCAAGTAAGTAATAGCGACTGTTCGAGTAAAGAAACAACGCAACCCCAAAGCAAAAGATAAATGTATTAGGCTGTTAAAAAGGCATGTTGGGCATACCGCCTTTTAACTGCTTCATCAACTGCGACATCCCACCCTTACTACGCATCTTCTTCATCATCTTCTGCATCTGGCTAAACTGTTTCAACATTCGATTTACATCTTGAACTTGTTGACCACAGCCAGCAGCAATTCTTCGTTTGCGCGAGCCTTTAATAATATCTGGCTTACGGCGCTCTTGTGGAGTCATGGATAATATTATGGCTTCCAAACGCGCCATCTCTTTTCCGTTTATTTTATTTTTCACTTCATCAGGAACTTGCCCCATCCCAGGAAGTTTATCCATTAAACCAGTAATACCGCCCATTTTATTCATTTGCTGCATTTGCGCTAAAAAATCTTCCAAATCAAAGGCTTTCCCTTTTTTAAACTTTTTAGCGAGACGCTCAGTCTCTTTTTTATCAAGCTTTTGTTCGGCTTCTTCAACCAACGAAAGCACATCACCCATACCCAATATACGTGACGCAACACGCTCAGGATGGAACGGCTGCAATGCGGATGTTTTTTCACCCACACCCATAAATTTAATTGGCTTACCGGTAATATGACGAACAGATAACGCAGCACCGCCACGTGCATCACCGTCGGTTTTTGTTAAGACAACACCCGTTAGTGGTAGCGCCTCATTAAATGCTTTTGCCGTGTTCGCAGCATCTTGACCAGTCATACTGTCGACAACAAACAACGTTTCAACAGGAGAAATCGCAGCGTGAATATCTTTGATCTCTTTCATCATATCTTCATCAATATGAAGACGACCGGCGGTATCCACCAATACCACATCAACAAATTGTTTTGACGCAGCTTTTATGGCATTTTTTGCGATTTTAACGGGGTTTTGAGTAATATCACTGGGGAAAAATTCAACACCAACTTCTTTGGCCAGAGTTTCCAACTGATCAATAGCCGCAGGGCGATAAACGTCAGCACTGGTTACCATCACTGACTTTTTCTTTACTTCTTTTAAATATTTAGAGAGCTTACCTACAGTGGTTGTTTTACCCGCACCTTGTAGACCAGCCATTAAAATTACAGCAGGCGGTTGAGCGTTAAGATTTAACTCTTCATTGGACTCACCCATGACATGGACAAGCTCGTCGTTAACAATTTTAATAAAAGCTTGTCCGGCAGAGATGCTTTGCAACACCTCCTTGCCCATGGCTTTCTCTTTTACACGAGCAATAAAATCCCGAACAACCGGCAACGCAACATCGGCCTCAAGCAACGCCATGCGTACTTCACGCAACGTATCTTTGATATTGTCTTCACTGATTCGCCCTTGCCCTTTAAGGGTTTGCAAGGATTTGGTTAGCCGGTCGGTTAAATTATCGAACATGAATTAGCCTTTATTTTACGTAACTGCTCAGCAATTAAGCGTAAGTAGAAAAATAGTCGGCTATTATAGCTTGAAAATGGTCTCTTTCTCTAAGATTTTGAAAGATAAATTTGGCGTGAGCCGTTTGGTATCATCAATGATTTGCTCTTCGTCACCCGGTTTCAGATGAGTGAGATAGACCTCAGGGCTATGTTTGAGCTTTTTAATATCCGCCGCAAGCAATGAGGGAGTGTAATGTTTAGAAAGATTAGCCAAATGCAATTGCCGCTCGGGGAAAGCTGTTTCCACCACAAGAACATCTAAACTCTTATGTTTGTTTAAAGCTTGCCAAAAAGTATCATTGGTTGAAGTATCACCACTAAATGCAAAACTTTTCCCATTATCTTCTACACGATATCCGGCAGATTGCACAATGTGATCAACAGCAATCATTTCAAAACTAATGCCATCTAAACCGATAACTTCACCAACATTCATCTCTTCAAATTTTAAAACGCCATTGTCTGGGCTGGGGAGTTCAGTAAAATCGGGCCATATCACCCAGTTAAAGATATGATCTTTTAACGCTCGAAGTGTTGCGGGTTGCGAGTGAACAACAATAGGATCAATAATCGAATCAAAAATGCTATCAACGAGTAGTGGAATAAAATTAACGTGATCAAGATGCGAATGAGTCACAAAAATATGCTTGATGCGCGACATCTCTTCCAGCGTGAGTTCACCAACCCCGCTACCCGCATCAATCAAAACTGTGTCGTTTACCAAAAACGAGGTGGTTCTTAGATCCTGGCCGACGCCTCCGCTACAGCCCAACACTCGAATTTTCACCCGACCAACACCTCAACTATTTGGTAGATTCTTGTTTTTTCCACACTTACTGGTTCCGGTTTTTAACATTCATCAAACGAAATATCAATTTTTCTCTTCAATGACTTCACACATTATGCCATCATTACAAGTTGGTACATTATTGAGTTTCTTAGTTTCACAATCCATGATTCCGCTTAAAATTGCAACATGCACATTTAACAGTGCTCATTTGAATGTCTATCAAACAACAAAAAAAGAACTATGCAGTTGGGGTAGCGATAAAACCATGCGTTCCACCAGCATTTGCTTTCCACAACTTCCAAATATTCTGCATATTTAGCCATTCAGGAGCCGTTTATGATTGATGTCGTCATTACTTTAATTGGCGCAACTTTGTACAGCATTGCTGCTGTCGTTCTGTTTCAGCAACTTTCCAAACAGGAATCAGAAAAAAACAAATACAAACCTTTGGCATTAGGCCTAGTCGCTGCGCTTTTTCATGCTGATATTTTAGCCAGGCAGGTTTTTACGGATGAGGGTTTACAATTTGGCATAACGCATGTCGCTTCATTAGCTACATGGTTTGTTGCGTGCTTGTTACTACTCGCATCCTTTCGCAAGCCTGTCGAAAATTTAGGCATCTTTATCCTACCACTTGCAGCAATTACACTGATGGCTGAGTCTTTTATGCCAGTCGATCACATTGTCAGCGCCTCGCAGCATAAAGGGTTGGGCGTTCATATTGTTCTTTCAATTCTAGCTTATAGTTTACTTGGACTTGCGGCTGTTCAAGCAATTCTTACGGCTATTCAAGAAAGACAACTACACAATCGCCAACCAGGCGGTTTAATCCGTTCTCTTCCACCATTGGAGACCATGGAAACACTGCTAATCCAAATGATCACCATCGGTTTTGCGCTACAAACAACCTCCTTAATTAGTGGTGCTATTTATCTCGATAACATGTTCGCGCAAAAGCTTGCACACAAAACCATTCTCTCCATTAGTGCCTGGGTGGTTTTTGCCATACTATTGTTTGGCCGTTGGCGCTATGGTTGGCGTGGCCGTACTATAATACGCTGGACAGCCACTGGCTTCATCACACTTATGCTTGCTTATTTTGGCAGCAAATATGTTTTTGAAATCATACTTGGACGGTAAGCGGCAAACAAGATCAAAACTTTATGCACAAAACTGAATTCACTCAATAAAACCTCCTATGTGTAAAAAACACCTATCTGATGAAAAAGTACTTTCAGGAAAATTATTCGAACTTCGTTCGAAGTTATTAACTGATAGCTCAAATAACAACGGGCTAATAAGGAGCAAATAACTCTTGGACGACATTCCCTTAAGCGTCTTATTTAGCTCACTTGCCCTGCTTTTATTATTGTCTGGTTTTTTCTCAAGCTCTGAAACCGGCTTGATGTCGCTCAATCGCTATCGATTGAGACATAAGGTTAAAGATAATCATAAAGGTGCCATTCGCGTAACCAAATTGCTAGAAAGGCCTGATCGATTAATCGGTCTTATTTTACTGGGTAACAACTTTGTCAACATTCTTGCTTCATCGATCACCACTGTTATTGCCCTCAGACTAGGAGGGGAAGCGGCGATAGCCATTGCTGCGGGCCTATTAACTTTTGCTATTTTGATTTTTTCTGAAGTGGCACCTAAAACTGTGGCCGCACTCTACCCTGAAAAAATTGCCTACCCAGCGGCAGTTATTTACACCCCACTGCTAACAATTCTCTACCCTTTAGTATGGGTAATTAATACCCTTGCAAACGCCTTGCTCAGATGTTTCGGTATTAAAGTCAGCAATGTTAATAATGAAAATTTGAGTGCAGAAGAGCTGCGCACCGTTGTGAACGAAGCCGGCTCACTGATCCCCAAACGCCACCAAACAATGCTTTTGAGCATTCTCGATCTTGAAAAAGTTACCGTGGAAGACATTATGGTGCCGAGAAACGAAGTGTCAGGCATCGATCTCAACGCAAACTGGAACGAGATTGTGGATATTCTAAAACACAGTTTGCATACCCGCTTACCGGTATACAAAGAAGATATTAATCAGATTGAAGGTATTATCCATATTCGTAACGTTCTACACTTACTCGCTCATGATGATTTTACCCGCGAGGCACTCTTAGAAGAGATAAGAGAACCTTATTTTATTCCCGAGGCAACACCACTCAACACTCAACTACTTAATTTTCAACGCCACGAAAGAAGAATAGGATTAGTGGTAGATGAATATGGCGACATTCAAGGCATGGTAACCTTGGAAGATATTCTAGAAGAGATTGTTGGTGAATTCACAACTGACCCATCGATGGTCACAAAAGATATCCACCCTCAAAAGGATGGCTCATTTCTCATTGATGGTGGCACGAACATACGTGATTTAAACAAAGTATTACACTGGACTCTGCCGGTAGACGGCCCAAAAACCTTAAATGGCTTATTGACTGAACACTTAGAACATATCCCTGAATCAGGGACTAGCATTAAGATTGCTGATCACCCGATTGAAATTATTCAAATGCAAGGTAATATGGTAAAGACAGCGAAGGTTTGGCCTCAATTAAATGCGTAGTAGCTTGCTCGATTGAAAACATAAAATTAACCCTAACGTTGCATAAGATATCGGAATTAAAAGCTTATAAAACGCTAATATGCTGCTATAGAAGCAGCAACGCGGTTTTTAATCGAAATTTTATGCAACGTTAGGGTTAACTCAGACAGACTTGAGAATCGTATCATTCAACGCTTTACAACGGCCATTTTTGCACTCACAAGAACCACGTACAATATTTCTTCCCGCATCTTTCGCTTCGTAAAGCGCTTTATCTGCATCGGTTATTAACTTTGTACTAGATTTAAAAACCTGCCCACCTTCACAGCAGGAAACCCCTAAGCTTACCGTCACATAATCGCTAGTATCCGAATATTCATGTGGAATTTCCAAACTGCTAACACGCTGTCGTAAACTGTTAGCAAGTATCATTGCACCCATCATATTGGTTTCTGGAAGCACAACAACAAATTCTTCGCCACCATAACGCGCTAATAAGTCAGCAGGACGATTGATGCCAGAGTTCAATGCATTCACAACAGATTTTAACGTCTCATCACCTTGTTGATGGCCATAATTATCATTGAATGCTTTAAAATAATCGATATCGATTAGAATGAGAGCAATGCTGGTTTTTTCACGCATTGCACGTTTCCACTCTTTAGCAAGAAACTCATCAAACCGTCTACGGTTGGCAACGCCGGTTAAACCATCTAAACAAGAAAGCAATTGCAACGCTTCATTGCTCTCTTCTAATTCTGCTTTCAAACTTTTTAATTCAATAAAAGCCTCATCACGCTGTAACTTATTCAAATAGTTTTGTGAATGAGAACGAATTCTTGCGACTAGCTCTATTTTATCTGGTAGCTTAACAATGTAATCGGTTGCTCCCGCACTAAATGCCGCTCCTTTATCTACTGGTGTTTCTATCGCAGAAACAACAATTATAGGAATGTCTTCAGTTTTGGAATTCGCCCTAAAAAAACTTAGCAGTGTCATACCATCAATTTCAGGCATAACTAAATCCAAAAGAATCACCGAAGGTGATACTTCAATTGCTTTATCAATCGCTTTGGTTGGATCAGTACAATAATGAAATTCAATATCTGTTTGTGATTGAAGCATACGTCGAACAGCTTCAACGACAATCAACTGATCGTCGACAACCAAAACAACATGGCCTTTTTCTTCTGGAGTATTATTTAAAATATCGTTCACAATTGAATTTCTAATTTTGAATACGTTAAGGAGATAAAAAGTAGTAAGTACTTCATCTAGCTAAAACTAGCGGCCATCTTTGCCATTTGTTGAACCGTTCGTGCAAAGCTTTTCGGCTCAAAATGGTCTTTGCCATAAAACACAGTTTTTTCATCCAAAATAACACCTTGCTCAACAAACGACTTGTCGCGGTTAGAAACAATGACCACTGGTATGTCTTTGCTTTCTTCCTGATAACGCAATTCATTTACCAAACGTAAACCATTCATAACTGGCATGTCGACATCTGTCACGATGAGATCAAACTTACTGCTATGCAGCAGCGCCAAGGCCTCTTCTCCATTTCCTGCGGTTGTTACTTGATAATGCATATTGAGTAAAACCTGTTTTTCTGCTTCTCTCACTGTTGTAGAGTCATCAACAATCAATACTCTGAGAATATCGCAAACACCTAACCCTTCTGTTTCGCTTAATGCTACAAAACGGCTTTCGCTAAAAATATTTTTTATGAGTTGAAAATACTCCTCAATATCGATGATTAACGTTAATGCTCCGCTATTCAAAATAGCCGCAGAACTTATACCGGGAATTTTTCCTGTTTTTTCTGAAAGCTTATGAATTGAAAGCTCATGCTCCCCATCAACTTTTTCGACAATTACGCCAATAAATTCACCTAAATTTTCAATGACCAAAACAATCACTTGCTCTGGGAGCATATAAGGCAAAACACCGTGAAACACTGTATTGGCATTAATCAGCGGGATCTTTTTGTCATCCGCAATATAAAAATAGTTCTCATCACCTTTGATAAGCTCTTCGGTGTTTACGTAATAAACATGCTCTATAGAGGATGAAGGAAATGCATACGACTCACCATTGATAATCACCAGTTGTGAGCGAATAACTGAAACCGTTAATGGGAGTATTAGTTGAAAACAGGTGCCATAGCCCATCTCACTGGTTGCATGAACACTGCCATTGAGTGCAGTGACCGCATCTTTCACCAGATCAAGTCCCACGCCTCTTCCCGATATTTCGCTAACCACTGTTCTCGTACTAAAACCGGGGTAGAACAGATAATCAATTAGCGCCATACTATCGAGACACTCTAGCTCTTGAATAGTTGCAAGCCCTTTGCTAATAATTCGTTCTTTCAATATATCGAAATTAATTCCTGTGCCATCGTCTTCGATGATAATGAACAACATGCCGGCACTCATATTGACACTTAAAGAGATAGTTGCAACTTCCTCCTTTCCATTTTTCACTCGCTCTCGAGACGACTCCACCCCGTGGTCTATTGCATTTTGAATAATATGTTTTATCGGAATGTCGATTTTTTCCAGAACATTTCGATCCACCAATGTAGATAAGCCTGTCATTTTCAGGCGAACGTTTTTATCCAGCTTTCGTCCAATATCACGCACGACTCTTGGCAGCACATTAACGATATCGGCAATAGGCCGCATACGACTCGCTATAATCTCGCGGTGCAAATGATCTGAAATTACTGAAGCGCGACGATCAATAATGTCCAGTTTTTCCACACATTCAGAAAATTCATGACGCAAGTTATTTGAAGCACTGATAATATCTTTCAACTCGTCTCGGGCATTCAAAGGATTACTATTAAGCGTCAGTTGCTCTTGCAAATTATTCAGCTTTGAAATAATGAGTTGTTGGTTGTGCCTAACCTGCCAAAAAGATGGCATCAAGGCATTAAGTTGATGTGTTTCTACCAGCGATTTGCTAGCGAGACTTAATACCTGATCAAGTCGATTAACAGAAATTCGAATCGTTGTAAGGTTCTCTGCGCTATACTGTTCGGTTCTGCTTTGCAGGCTTTCATGAACTTCTTCCTCCTTTTTATCGCCTTCAAGAGAATTTATATTTGTTGTTGAAGTTTCACCATTAATCGATGCTAAAGCTGTTTCAATTTCAGTTAGCGCATCTTCATTGGCCAACTCCCAACAAACAATAGCATCATCATCAGATTTCAATATTTTCTGAATAAGATCAACTGCAGACAAAAGTATATCGGTATCGCTACCGCTTAATTCCGCATCACTCGACTGTAAGGAAACAAAGCAGTCTTCCATCAAATGGGAGATCCGAACAATACCATTCACCCCAACCATCCGCGCCGCGCCTTTGATAGAATGCGCAGCCCTCATCAATGCCTCTAAAACATCAGCACTGGTTCGTTCGTGTTCCAGGGTCAATAGCTTTTCATTAATTATGGCAACCTGATTATCAAGCTCCATACGAAAAATATCGAGCATGGAAAAATCACTTAAGTCAGTTTCTTGATCCTTAGACATAGGGCCTCTTCTCCAACTCCATGGATAATTCAGACAAATTAAGCAGGTGACAATTATCACACCATGCATCATTATTCTTTAAATAACCATTTGTGAACCGAACAAACCTCGCAGATGAATCTGTTAGTAAATAGTGTTCGGTAAAGTGATGTATTTGATAGACCTCATCCACATAAAAAGCCATACTTTGATTTTCAAAATTCACCACCAAAATTCTTTTGTAAAGCCCCCTTAATTTTTTTAGCTTGTCCACATCGCTAGCCGCATCTAAACAAAGCAGTGCCGACATATCCAACAACGGGTAAACTTCCTGATTAATGGCAACCAAACCTTTGACCACCGAATTGGCGTTAAATGGGATACTATGTAGCGCTACCTGACCCGATATGGTTAACACTGAGTTCGCAGGAACAGAAAGACAATAGGTTGACAACCGAAAAGGTAACAGTGCTTGACGTTCAATATCAGACTCATCAATTAGCTCGCCATCGTCAATAGCTTTTCGAGAGGCGGAAAAAGCTTCTTCAGCTGCTGCTTCGAAAACTTCGCAGTTTCGACAGTGGTTAACATACCTCAGCTTTTCACAGCGAGGTAACTCTGTTCCCCAAACTCCGTTTCTTCGCCAACAAGATTTTTGGATAGCTTCAGTTTTCACTTTATCGCCTATAAAATCGTTTAGTTCACACTATCTTGTTTGACTTTAAACTTAGACGCACTGTTATGCAACGCATCAGCAGCATTGACTAATGCAGAAATCATTTCAGCGGAAAGTGATAGTGAGCTTACGGTATTTTGGGCTTCTTTATTCAAATTTATCATCGCCACATTAATCTCTTCTGCCCCCTGCGCTTGAAACTGCATTGATCGATGCAAGGCTTCAAAGTGAGGCCCCATAGTCTCCACCAGCGAGATTATTTCTTGTTGCTCATTACTCACAAGCTGAACTTCAGACACACTATCTCTAACTTGTTGTGCAAAATTCTGCATAGATGACACACCACTAGAAACCGATTGCTGCATATCACTAATCATTTGCTCAATATCTAATGTAGAGATAGAAGCTTGATCAGCCAAGCGTCGTATTTCTGCGGCAACAGCTGCAAAACCACGCCCATATTCGCCAGCTTTTTCTGCCTCTAACGACGCATTCAGTGAAAGCAAATTAGTTTGATCTGCCACATTTGCAATTGTTGTTACTACAGCACCAATATTTCTTGAGCGCTCATCGAGAATGGTAAGTTTGTCGGAAACTATACTCGCAGACTCGACAACCTGCTCCATGACAACACGCATCTTTGATAAACCTGCGTGGCTATGCACAGCAGAGGTCGTCGCATTATCTGCCATTTCTGCTACATCGCTCATCGTTTGCAACAATTCTGCAGTAGTGCTGGAAATTTGTGCGGCCGTAACAGAGATATTATTTGTTGTATCTGCTTGATGAGATGCAACTGTCTCAACTTTCCCCATGCAGTTCGATAGTTCACTAGCAGAGAGAATAACTTGAGAACCCGAGGATTGAATCTGAGCGACCAATGTATTTAATCGTTGAATCATACCTTCAACCCCTACCGCCAGTTGCGCAATAGTATCATCGCCTTCGATACTTAAATTCGCAGTTAAATCACCGGCAGAGACTTGATTGGCAACATCAAGTAGCTGGTCCACTTTATAGCGCAGTTCAAGTACTGCATGATGTTTTTCATCAATCGTATTTCTTAAGTAGTCCACCATAACTTGGATACTTGATGCTAATTCACCAAACGCACCTTCGCCATAATCACCGATAGGTACATGGAGATTACCTTCCGTCACTTTTTTCATGATGGCACGTAGTTTGGCAACTTTCTCTTGCAATTCCACACTGCCTTGATGTTCACGTTTAGTCACTGAGTTGATGTTATCCGCCATGGTATTAAACGCCAAACCTAGACGACCTAATTCATCTTCGCTCTGAATTGCAACTCTCACCTCCACATCACCATTTGCTCTGAGTTGCACCGTCTCCATGAATTTTGAAATTGGTTTTTTAAACCAACGTATCAACATCATGTTGACGACAATCATTCCCACTGCAAATAAAATTAGGTTTGTGGTGATATCAAGAATTTCTGCACTACGAATTTCTTCATCCATTTTTTTCAAAGAATATTTGACACGAATAGCACCGTTAACTGCACCATCGACCACGTTATGACATTCCAAACAATTGACACCGCGCGTATTTTTTGTTGCTCGAAAAGGCGTAACAACCGTCAATTCTCGCCCCGCAGGGCCATTTGTAATGTTTAAAACAGATTGACCATTCAGTGCCATTTTGTCCCAATTATCAACTGGCTGTTCGTTATCAAACCCCATACCAAATTGTTTTGTTACCGGCTCGCCGCGAATTACCCGCGCTTCTAATACTTGCTCTCGTGCTAAAAGTTTAGTTTGCAAAATGTCACGACGGTTCATTGTGCCTGTTAACATCATGGTATTTAAGCTATCGAAGTACCAAGTAGTCATATCAGTTACCCGCTCTTTCGCGGATTCGAGCAATTTGTCGTGGTCACGATTAGCACTCACCATGGTTTCCACGGTGGTTACTGCGAGAAACACTAGCGCAACAATAATATTAATTTTCCCCATTAGGGAGAAACGACTAATCATGAAGCGTCACTATCAATTTGAGATGATGAGTCATAAAGCGTCAAAACCTTTATTGAATTCAGGTTATAAGCTACAGTAGGGCAAGTGATGCGCTTCAGGTAAGAGCTACTGTAGATATGCACTACTTTAGCGCTCAGTATTTTGAAATCTTTATTCGACTACCTTTATTCGACTAATTGATAAACGCTCAACCATAAGCCTGTTCAGCAACAAGATTGAGAAACGGGGAACCTGGATTGTCTATATTTAGGGAAAGGGATAAAATGTGAATAACAAAGCACTTAGGGTAAAACTTGTTCAACAACTAACCGGTAAAAACTACCACCATTTTCTATAGTAGCTGCATTCATCTGGCTATTTCCAACATTATTACCATCAACCACAATCGTCAAATCACCCAGAAATTTTTCGGGTAACTTACAAGATATTTGGTTTTTGTCTACTTTCATCATCTCATGAGAACAAAAGCCATCGATCCACATTACCGTTAATTGAGCAGGGTGTGAAAGCTCAAATAATCTTACTTGTAAGCCCCGAGAATTTTCTGCTTCCACAATATACTGAAAGTAGTGTTTGCTATTTGTGCCGATTTCATTTGCCAATACAAAACCAGAAGTTTCTGTACCTAAGTTTAAAGGCTTTGCAGTAGGCTCACTCACATGAAAGTTTTCAAGAATCACTGGATCAGATATAGGAACAAAAGAGACACGACTATGAAGTGCTTTATCACTCATATTATTAACGGCAAGAATTACCGATATTCTATCAGCCGCAAAATAGCAGGATAATTTTGTCATAGCTTTCCGCACGCTATTTCCACAAGAATTAGCCGCCCTTCCGTTGTCAGTGATAATAAGTAACCGCGTACCAGCAACAAGCCCGCCATTTAATTCAGCACGATAAGCGTGACCTTTTTCAAATCCCTTGATAATGAACCACTGTTGATCTAAATCAGCAGCGACATCCAGCATAAAAACTTTACCAGCAACATAATTGCCGAGATTTTTGGGTTTTATTTTCGCCTCCGCGTCAATGTGAGCAGTCGCTGCAAACGCTATTTGAGCAATTAACATACAGATAATAAGTATGAAAAACTGAAAATAAACTTGAGGTTTCTGGCATTTTTGATTCATTTCTCACCACATAACAATTAACTTTGCGATATTCAACAACTTACCTTATTATCTTATGTTAATAAAAGGGATACTTTACCCTAACGTTGCATAAAATTTCGATTGAAGCAGCAACGCGGTTTTCAATCGAAATTTTATGCAACGTTAGGGTTCATTAACAGGTCATTCTATGAACTATAAAAAATCATTCAACGGAAAAACAGCAGCCTCCTTGTGCTTCATTGCACTGTTTATTTTGCTACAGGCTTGCACCGTAAAGTTTGGGCACGACTTTAATCCTAAAGAGTTTCACGATTGGGTAAAGCAAGGGGAAACAACGGCTAAAGAAGTCCGAGAAAAACTCGGCGCACCAACCAGCCAAGGAATGGTGATGGAAGGCGATGGAAAAACTCTCAAGCGCTACATTTATTACTACGGCAAAGGGAAAATCTCCAATATGAAGGATGCCAAGTTTAAAATGTTAGAAGTGCGATTCGATGAGAATAATCAAGTTCACAGTTTTAACTGGTCTGCTGCCGCTGAGTAGGTCTCATAACAGCTCCACGAAACACATTTGTAAGATATGTCTGTATAGATTCGAAGTCTAAACCTATACGAATAAATGTTTCTACTTTCTGCGCTTATACTTGATACGTACCACCCTAATTAGCGTAAAGCCAAAATCACAATAATATTACGTTTTGTAACGATTCATAACATTCCAATTATCGCCTTATTCTTTCTGTCATATTCATCAGGCACTCTGGGAATAATAAAGCACTAAAGGAACGTTTTTCTATGTCGATATCCCTCAACCAGCTTCGAGCATAGATAATGCATAACCTATTATGCCCACCAAATAGCGCTCCCAAAAACAGCGTTGTAACAGATAAAGAGGAGACATATCCATGAGCAATAATCCGAATCCACTGAAACAGTTAACTGACTACGGCCAAAGCTTCTGGTTCGATAATATTCACCGAGCCATGCTGCAAAATGGTGAACTGAAAAAAATGATTGATGAAGATGGTCTGAAAGGTATCACATCTAACCCATCGATTTTTGAAAAAGCAATCACCAGCGGTGACACATACGACGAAGGTCTTCGTGCATTATTGGCAAAAGACAATACATTGGATAGTCGCTCGGCATTTTTTGAACTCGCAGTGGAAGATGTACAAAATGCTGCTGATTTATTAAAACCAGTTTACGAAACCTCGAAAGGATTGGATGGCTACGTTAGCCTTGAAGTTTCTCCTGATCTTGCCCACGACACAGAAGCAAGCATTCACGAAGCACGCGAACTATTTCTGAAACTTGATAGACCTAATGCAATGATCAAAATCCCTGCGACTAAAGCAGGTATTCCCGCCATTGAACAACTGACTTCAGATGGTGTGAATATCAATGCGACACTGCTTTTTTCTGTAGAGCGTTACACTGAAGTGGCTAAAGCCTATATTCGAGGATTAGAAGCCAGACAACAGCGTGGACTACCAATTAACAATATCAACTCAGTTGCCAGCTTCTTCATCAGCCGGGTAGATTCGAAATTCGATAACTTGCTTGGCGAGCTTAGTGACAATGCAGAAGCTAAAAAACTACTAGGCCAAACCGGTATCGCTAACGCAAAGCTTGCCTACAAAGAAGGCCTAACATTGTTCCAAGACCAAAGCTTCACAAAGCTACAAGAAGCTGGGGCCAATGCTCAACGACTATTGTGGGCAAGTACTGGCACAAAAAACCCATCTTTTAATGACACACTCTATATCGAAAGCCTGATAGGAGAAAACACGGTAAATACTATTCCCCCAGCAACAGCAAAGGCATTTAAAGAACATGGGAAATGCTCGGCAACGTTGGCGACAGGGCTGAGTAACGCTGAACACGATTTCTCTCAACTCAACAGCGTAGGGATAGATGTTCAATCTGCGTTGGACGAGTTAGAAGATGAAGGTGTGGCGATTTTTGAGAAATCATTTTTGAACCTTCTTCAGGCAATTGATGATAAGATGGACTCTTTAAGAAACGCACCACCAAGTGAGAGTGTCGCGTAACAATTAATGGATTTAAGTTAAATGATCAAACCTGAAGTCTTTGAAAGCAGTGAATCGCTCCATGAAGCGGCAGCAGAATATCTTATTCAATGTTATGAAACTGCCGTTTCAGACCACGATTCATTTCACATTGCGCTATCTGGTGGAAGCACGCCAAAAAAGCTGTATCAACTGTTAAGCAAAGCACCATATACAGATAAAATTGATTGGCAAAAAGTCCACTGCTATTTTGGGGATGAAAGGTTTGTCGCTCACGATGATGAGCAGAGTAATTATAGAATGGTGAAAGAGTCGATGCTAGACAGTATCGACTTCCCTGCGAAAAATATCCACGCTGTTAACACCTCTCTAGATTGCGCGCCTAAGTCTGCCGAAGATTATGAAAAAGTAATGGCAGACAACTTACCCAAAGAAAACGATCAAGGTGTGTTTGATTTAGTGTTGTTAGGCCTAGGCACTGATGGCCATACCGCCTCTCTTTTTCCAGACACAGAAATCCTTACCGTTACTGAGAGTAATTGCGCTTCAGTTTATGTGGAGAAGATGGAAAGCTGGCGTATTAGTATAACTTTCCCGGTGATCAACCGAGCAAAACACATTCTATTACTCAGTGAAAATGTCACCAAAGCGGATATCGTGAAATCGCTATGCGAATGGGATAAACCTGAACCAAACTATCCTATTCAACGTGTTCAGCCACAGCATGAAATGCGTTGGTATATAGATCGCCCGGCAGCAATGTTTATCTAAACCCTAACGTTGCATAAAATTTCGATTAAAAACCGCGTTAACATTTGATTGGAATATAAATCTGCTATACCCTTTTAAGACGAGCAGTAAATAAGTTAATAAAAGATATAGCAGATGTATACAATATTATCCGCAGATGTAGGTGGTACTAAAACACTCCTGCAACTTTCCCAGCTATGCAATGGCAAACTGGATATTATAAAATCCGAAAAAATTCCTAGCGGTAATTTTTCCACCTTTACTCAGTTACTCCAGCATTTTCTTAATGATTTCGAAGTAGTTGATAGCGCATGTTTTGCTGTTGCCGGACCAGTAAAACATTATGAAAGATATTCTGAATCAAAAATCACAAATCTACCCTGGCTCATCAATTCCGCTGAAATTGAATCACAACTTCAGATAAAAAAAGTTGCATTGATTAACGACTTTGAAGCGATCGGTTATGCGATTGAACACCTACCGGAAGAAGACTTCCTAACGATCCAACAAGGCACCCCGCAAAAAAACGGGATTAAAGCGGTAATTGGCGCAGGCACCGGTTTGGGGCAAGCTATTTTAGTGCATACTGGAGAACACTATAAAGTGCTTTCGACAGAAGGTGGCCATACAGATTTTGCAGCCAATAGTGAAATTGAATTTGCACTCTTTCAATATCTAAAACGGGACTATTCACATGTTTCTTATGAACGTGTATTATCAGGACAAGGAATAGTCAATGTGTTTGATTTCCTGCTAGAAAAGAACAACGCTCAAAACGATGAAGCGCATCGTGAAATACTGCAATCAAATGATAGAGCAGCAGCAATATCGATTGCAGCAGGAGAAAAGAGTAACACACTTGCCTGCGAAACAATGTCACTTTTTATGAAAATTTATGGTGCTCAAGCGGGGAACTTAGCGCTAAGTTGTCTTGCTAATGGTGGTGTTTATATCGCTGGTGGTATGGCGGCAAAGAACCTCTTTGCATTTGATGATAAACTGTTTATTAACACTTTTAACGACAAAGGCCGTATGCAAACTTTAACGCAGAAAATGCCCGTAAAAATCATCACCAACCAAAATGTGGGGCTAATTGGTGCGACACACTTTGCCTGCCGCTAAACATTATGAACTTAGATACTACTTATAAAATAGATATAAACGTTGAATCGAGTTTTATCGACGAACAATCGGAACCGTCTGAGGATCGTTTCGTTTTTGCTTATACCATAACAATTCACAATGTAGGCAATGTTGCAGCAAAGCTAATAAGTCGTCATTGGGTAATCACCGATGCTCATGGTAAAGTTCACGAAGTAAGAGGATTAGGCGTGGTGGGAGAACAACCACATTTAAATCCTGGCGAACGTTTTCAATACACAAGCGGCACAATTTTAGAAACGCCAGTCGGTAGTATGTCTGGTAGTTATACCATGTTAGCCGATGATCAAAACGAGTTTGACACCCATATACCTACCTTCACATTGAGCAAACCTAACTCATTGCACTAACTCACACACCAGCCTCGTCTACATCTAAGCCTTCTCGGTAACCCCACCTTTTTTCTATCAAGTCCCAAACTATTTCTACCGATATAACTGCGGATACACTATTCATCTGGCATTGCTGTGGAAATAATCAAGCAAATTGAAAAGCTGACTTCAATCGGTATTTCGCTCTCAAAAGAGCGAAATTCACTCTTGTTGCTGGAAAAAATTCTAGAAGGTGCAAAAGACATAACCTCTGCAGATGCAGGTACGCTTTATTTAGTGAGGGACAACCACCTGCATTTCGAAATTGTGCAAACAGAATCGCTAGGTTTCAAAATGGGAGGCACAAGCAATAACCCAATAAGCCTGCCACCAATTCCACTCTTTGATGCTGACGGTAATCCCAACATAAAAAATGTCTCCGCATACACAGCGGTTACCGGGCAAACCACCAATATTCCAGATGCCTATTCGGTGGAAGGTTTTAACTTTCAAGGTACAAAAGCCTACGACAAAGAAAACAACTACCACTCCAAATCATTTCTTACCGTTCCCATGCGTAATCATGAGGATGAAATAATTGGTGTTCTTCAATTAATCAATGCACGTGACATTGAATCAAACGAGCTAATTGGCTTCTCATTTCGCGACCAAAAACTGGCGGAATCTCTCTCATCACAAGCCGCAATAGCACTCACAAACTGTCATTTAATTGGCAGCCTGAAAGATTTATTGGAAAAATTCATCGAAGTTATTGCTAATGCAATTGACGACAAATCACCCTATACCGGTGGTCATTGTCGCCGTGTTCCTGAAATCGCTTCAATGATTGCAGAAGCAATTAACCAAAGCACTCATCCTAAATTTGCACATGTTCAATTTTCTGAACAAGATATGTACGAACTACATATTGCCGCCCTACTTCACGATTGCGGAAAAATAACGACCCCCGTACACGTTGTTGATAAAGCAACAAAGCTGGAAACAATTCATGATCGCATTCATCTAGTGAAAGAACGGATTGAAACGCTTAAAAAAACAGCTGAAATTCGCTACCTAAAAACACAATTAGATGCACCTGGCGAAAAGATGATCAGCGCAGCAGAAAAAATCTATAAATCTTACATCGCACAGCTTGATGAAGATTTTGCTTTTATCGTTCAAGCCAATAAAGGCTCGGAATTCATGGGCGAAGACGCACAAAACACTCTGCAACGCATTGCTGAATATAGTTGGCTTGATAGTCATGGGGAAAGAAAAAAGCTACTCGACGATGATGAGCTTCAAAATCTAAGCATCGCCAAAGGCACACTCAACAATGAAGAGCGGAAAGTGGTTAACCATCACATCACCATGACACAAACCATGCTCAAAGCGCTACCATTCCCAAGAAATCTAAGAAATGTGCCCGAAATTGCAGGAAATCATCATGAACGTATGGATGGCAAGGGTTACCCTAACGGCATCAAAGGGGAAGAGTTATCTATCCAAGCACGCCTTATGTGCATTGCCGATGTATTTGAAGCGCTGACAGCGGCGGATCGTCCCTACAAAAAAGCGATGAATTTATCGACAGCGCTAACTATTCTCGGCAAAATGAAATTAGACTCCCATATCGACGGCGATCTTTTTGATCTCTTCATTTCAGAAAAAATCTACCTCCCCTACGCAGAAAAATTCCTTTCATCTGAACAAATCGACACAATAGACATCAAAAAAATACCTGGGTACGGCGTTAAAGTTCAACCTAAAAAAAGCAGTTGATCCACGAAATATAACACAGGCTCTTGTTTCGCTTAGCTATATGAAAAAAGCTTGCTTCACCAACCAGGTGAAGACAACTTTTTTCATTCGACAATTG
>Ga0316204_10004916_pt1 | contig 23097 bp, 13 predicted proteins | sample 6monrhotite_MG_2_FD_205661 | JGI IMG/M metagenome (GOLD analysis project Ga0316204, IMG submission 205661) | Microbial mat bacterial communities from mineral coupon in-situ incubated in ocean water Damariscotta River, Maine, United States -... | ecosystem: Environmental > Aquatic > Marine >... | reverse complement strand
ATCTCTCTCAGTACGAGGTCGCGGGGACGACGATGACGATGTCCTGGCTATCCAGCAGGGTGGTGCCGTTGCCGAGGATGTTCAGGGTCAGGTTGTAGTACTGGTCCTGGTCCGACGCGGCGACGGTGCCGAGGAAGCTCAGGGTGAAGGTCAGGGTCTCGCCGTTCACCGCGCCGTCCAGGTCCACGGTGGAGGGCTGGATGTCGGTGATGAAGCCCCAGTCGTCGCCCTCGATCTCCAGGGAGATCTCGTCGAAGTGCACGGAGGAGACGAGATCCTCGATGGCCTCGGTGATGGTGCTCCGGAAGCCCGAGGAGCTGCTGGAGGAGTACTGGAAGACGAGGCGCTCGTTGGCCACGCCGTCGCCGTTGGTGTCGGCGAAGGAGCCCGTCGCGTCCGCCAGGTTGTTCATCTGGGTGATCGGGGTGCCGTTGGTGCCGACGCCGATCAGGAAGGCGCCCACGTCGTTGGCGGCGCCGACGACGTCCGCGCCGCTCGCGTCGATGTGGCAGCCGCCGGGGGTGCCGTAGCCGGCCCCGGAGTCGCGCAGGTAGTTGTCCGTCGCGTAGACGATGACGGGCAGCGCGCCGTCGCGGAAGCCCATGCCGCCGCGGTCACCGCCGCCGGCCGAGGCCGCGTTGTAGCTCTCGCCGCCCGCCCCGTAGAAGGGGTCCGAGCTGTTGGCGATGAGGGGCAGCACGTCGGTGTTGGCCTGGTAGGAGCCGTCGCAGTTCTGGTCGTAGCCCGCGCCGGTGAGGGCCTGGTAGAGGGCCTCCATGCCGGACTCGGGGCCGTCGTTGCCGCCGTGGGGGGAGGCGGAGCTGATGGAGGACTGCACCAGGGTGGTGTCGGAGGTGATCTGCTGCTCCAGCACGAAGGGCAGGTCGCCGCTGGAGCCGTAGTTGCTGTAGAAGTAGTCGTTGTAGGTCGCGAAGCCGTACTGGGCGTCGGGGATGGTCGTCGAGAGCGTGCTGACGATGGCGCCGAACTCGCTGGACATGCTGGTGATGACGCCGCCCATGGAGCCGGTCGTGTCGAGCAGGAAGACGATGTCGCCCATCTCGATGGCGAGATCGAAGCTGAAGAACTGCTCGGTGGTGTCGCGCTCGGGGACCTCCACATAGACGCCGACCTCGATCTGATCGAAGGCGTCGTTGGGGTCGCTGCCGAACTCCACCTCGGCGCCGTCGGAGAAGCCGTCGCCGTCCGAGTCGTCGTCGTAGGGGTCGGTGCCGAGGAGCTCGGCCTCCTGGCTGTCGGAGAGGCCGTCGTTGTCCGAGTCCGTGTCGGCGAAGTCGTAGGTGCCGTCGCCGTCGGTGTCGACGGGCTCCTGGGCGGGGCCGTCGACACCGCCCTCCTCGCTGTCGGAGAAGCCGTCGCCGTCGGAGTCATCGTCGAGGTAGTCGGGGGTGCCGTCGCCGTCGGTGTCGGCGGGCTCCTCGCTCCAGGCGCTGGTGCCGGCCTCCCACTTGTCGCCTACTCCGTCGCCGTCGGAGTCCGCGTCCTCGAAGTCGGGGGTGCCGTCGTCGTCCGAGTCCAGCACCGCGCAGAGGGGGCCGATCTCGATGGCGTCGGTGATGCCGTCGCCGTCGTTGTCGGGATCGTTGTAGTCCTCCCGCCCGTCCTCATCGAGATCCCGGGGGGTGGGGCCGCCCTTCTCCTGGCGGTCGGGGATGCAGTTGTCGTCGGAGTCGAGATCCAGGAAGTCGTAGGACGTGTCGCCGTCGGAGTCGACGGGCAGCGTCAGCGCGTCGACGTCACCGGCCTCGACCATGTCGTCGATGGTGTCGCCGTCGGAGTCGAGATCCAGGTAGTTGGGGATGCCGTCGCCGTCGAAGTCGTCGGTCTCCAGCCCCTCCATGTGGTCGATGATTGTGTCACCGTCCTCGTCGGAGTAGGTGACCAGCAGATCATCGGCCTCGTCGCCGTTTTTGGGGTCGCAGCCGAGCTGGGCGACAGCGAGGAGCAGCGTTGGGAGGAGAAGGAGGCGTCTGTGCACGTGTACCCTCGGCGCTCGTGGACGGCGGATCTTAGGTGGATTTGGGCGGAGTTGTCAAAGGAGAAGAAGTACCAACTAGATACCGGCTTACATCCAGAGTGTGACGATTGGCGAGTCGAGGCAACCCGCGGTCGCTACCAGGGGCGGGTTGGAGTAATCTCCCGGCAACCGAAACTCAGGAGACGCCCGTGTTGTTCCTCTTCAGCCTGCTCGCCTGCAGCGGCAAGGACGTGAACGTCGGAGACAGCGGCGACACCGCGGACACGACCGACACCTTCCCCTGCGACGCCGACTACTTCCCGGTGGACTTCAACGCCCGCCGCTTCACCTACACCGAGTACAAGGGCAAGTTCGAGCAGGTCTTGAGCACCGGCGCTCGGCAGCTCGAGTTCCTGAACCTCTTCGACCCCGGCGGTGACGGCACTACTGACACCACTGACACCACCGACACCACCGCCGAGGGCGAGCTCGCCGGCTGCGTCTTCAACCAGGTGGTGCCCCTCGGGTACGGCTCCTCGTACACGGTCTACGGCATCGACGATGACTGGGTCTACCTGATGGCCGACGGTGACTACACCGGCGGTGAGACGATCTTCCACACCATCGAGGAGCCCATCCCGCTCATCCCCCTGGACCCGGTCGAGGGCTGGCAGGAGACCATCGACGCCGAGTACCTGCACGCGGACTTCGAGGATCCGCAGCGCATGGTGGTGTACGCCTCGCTGCTCGAGCTGTCCGAGACGATCACCGTGCCCGGCGGCACCTACGACGCCCTCAAGATGGGCTGGGAGTGGCAGGTCATCAACGGCCAGGACCGCATCCAGCTGAACATGGACATCAACGCCTGGTTCGACAAGGACGAGGGGCTGGTCCGTCAGACCTGGTACGACGAGGTCGCGGACTCCAGCGGCCTGATCGAGTTCGAGGGCTACTGAGCCTGCTCCAGCGGGGTGATCGCGGCGAGGCGCTCGCAGGCGGAGGCCGAGCCGCCCTGGCAGGCGGTGGTGAGGTACTGGCGGGCCATGCGGTCGCTCTTCTCGACGCCCTCGCCGATGTAGTAGGCCCGCGCGGCGTTCATGCAGCCGGCGACGTCGCCGCCCGCGCAGCCCTTCTTGAAGAGGGCCAGGGCAGCGACGGCGTCGGGGCCGGCGCCCATACCCGAGAGCGTGAGCACGCCGAGGTCCGTGCAGGGGCGACCGCTGACGATGGCGCAGCCCTGCTCGAAGCGCCTGGCGGCGGCCGCGTACTCCTCATCGGCCTTCAGCGCCCTGCCCAGGTTGACGCAGGCATTGGCGGTCCCGCCGTCGCAGGCGTCGGCCCAGGCGGTCCGGGTCGCCGCGTCCCCGGCCTCGCCCGCTGAGCGCTCGGCGAGCTTCGCCTGGTTGCTGCACGCGGCCTCGACGCCGAGCTCGCAGGCCCGCTCGAAGTGCGCGAGCGCCGCCGCCGGATCCTCCGCGATCCCGGGGGTGCCGCCCGTCAGGTACATCACCGCGAGGTTGAAGCAGCTCGGGCCGTCGTCGGCCGCGCAGTCCAGCTCGAGCTTCGTGGGATCGTCCATCTTGTCGATGTTCTGCGGCACAATCGGGGTGGGGGCCGCGGGCGCGTCGGCGGGTGCCGCGGGCGCGTCGACGGGGGGCGGGCCCTCTCCACAGGCGAGCAGGCCCGCGAGCAGGCCCGCGAGCAGCAGCGAGAGCGGCACCTCAGTACCCATCGGGGCCGCCGTAGGCGCCCATGTCCGCGGCGCTGCCGTCGGCGTCGGTGGACGCGGCCGGGTCGCCCGCGTCGATGCAGGGGGAGCCGGCGGACAGCGTCAGATCGTCGCCGCCCTCGCCGTCGATCCGCAGGCCGCTGAAGGCCGGATCCTGGCTGATCATTCCGTCTCGGGTCGGCACCTCCCCGTTGTAGATGTCCGAGCGTCCCGCGCCGTAGAGGTTGGACCAGGAGAGCTCGACCCGCCCGTTCGGGTCGTGGAGGCCGTAGGTGTCGTTGTAGGCGAGCACGCTGTTGGTGAGCGTCACCGTCGTCGCTTCGTCCGCGCGCACGTCCGCCGAGGTGTAGCTGGCGGGGGTGGTGTTGTCGGCGAAGCTCAGGTGATCCAGGGTGGCCGAGCCGCTCAGGAGGTAGATCACGCCGTAGCCGACCTCGTTGCCGTTGGCGATCACCGCGCTGGCGGTCAGCTCGCCGTTGCTGATGTACACCCCGCCGATGTAGCCGTCGGCGCCCTCGATGCGCACCCGGGTCAGGCTGGCGCGGGTGTCGATGAGGTACATGGCGGCGCCGTAGACCGCGAAGGTGTCCCGGATGCTCACGTCCTCCAGCGCCACCTCTCCGCCGAGGGCCGCGACGGCGCCGCCCTGGCCGTAGCGGTAGATGCTGGTCCCGCCGACGCTGGAGCTGCTGAAGGGCAGGATCATCTCCTGGATGTCCACCCCGCGCAGGGTGACGCCGCCCGTGGAGTCGCTGTAGACCCCGCCGCCGTAGTGGTACAGGCACAGGTCGTAGGTGGAGCAGCTGTACTCGACCTCGTGGCCGTAGCCGCCCTGCAGGGTGAAGCCCTCCAGGGTGACCCGGGCGTCGCCGGTGACGACCAGGCACGCGCCCTCGCCCCGGGCGTCGATGACGGTGTCGCTGGCGTCGCCGTCGGCGCTGATGCTCACCACGCCGCGCTCGAGGGTCACCGGCTCGTAGCTCCCCGGCGCGACGTTGATGCAGCTCGCGCCGGCGTCCGCGGCCTCCTGCAGGGTGGGGAAGGGGGAGTCGGGGCCGCCGTCACCGCCGATGACCGAGGCGTCCACGAAGCGGGGAGAGATGTCGTCCGCGTCGTCGCAGTCCCGATCGTTGTCGACCCAGGCGTAGTCGCCGCTGGTCGGCTCGGCGCAGGCCTCGATGCCGCCGACGGGATCGCCGCTGCCGTCGCCGTCTTGATCCGGCCACCACCAGTCGACGGACAGGCCCTCATCGACGCTGCCGTCGCAGTCGTTGTCGACGGCGACCGAGGGGCTGTCGCAGAGCTCGTCGGCGCCCGGCCAGGTCGCCGGGTCGGTGTCGTCGCAGTCCCGATCGTTGCTCACCGTGTCGTCGGGCTGCTCGCAGGCCTCCGTCGGCGCGTCCGGGTCGCCGTAGCCGTCGCTGTCCGCGTCGGCGTAGAAGGTCTGCGGCTCGCAGGCGGTGTCGTCCGTCGCGCCGGGGCCTCCGTCCGTGCCGCCGTCGGTGCCTCCGTCCGTGTCGCCGTCGGTGCCGGTGTCGTCCTGCTGACTCACTGCGGGGCCGTCGCCCGACGAGTCTTTGTCGCCGCAGCCGGCGAGCAGGGGGAGCAGGAGGAGCGCGGTCAGCATGGGGAACCTCAAGGCGAAGCCCCCAGATGTTAACCGACGTCAGCTCGCGCCCTTCGTCAGCGGCTGTCAGCCCACGTCGAAGCGATCGAACTGCATGGTGAACTGGCCGCGACCCTTGGTCATCCCCCGAAGGGTCGTGGTGTAGCCCAGCAGCGACTGCAGGGGGACCTCGCAGGTGATGGTGGAGTAGTCGCCGTCGGAGTCCGTCGCCTGGATCATGGCGCCGCGGGACTGGAGGTCACCCAGCACGCTGCCCATGTAGCTGTCGGGCACCACGACCTCGGTGGCCATGATGGGCTTCAGGGTCCGCCCACCCGCCGCCAGGATCGACTTCCGCACCGCCTCGGCGGCGGCCACGCGCATGGCGTGGGGGGAGCTGGCGGGGCCGAACAGCTCCACGCCGGTCAGCTCGATGGCGACGTCCTGCAGCGGCGCGCCCACGATGGGCCCGCTCATGGCGCCGTCGTGCGCGCCGGCGGCGATGGCCTCCAGCATGGCCGGGGACAGCACCGCGTCGGCGGGCTTCACGGTGGGGGCGTCGGTCTTCAGGGTGACGCCCTCGCCGCGGCCCAGCGGCCGGATGTGCGCCGAGGCGCCGGCCTTCATCTCCAGGGTCTGCTCGCCCTGATCGATGGTGCGGTTGAAGAGCGCGTCAGCCCGGCCCTCGCCAGCGACGGTCTCCCGCACGACGACGGCGGGCCTGCCGGCGCGGGCCTTGACCCCGAACTCCCGCTCCAGCCGGCTGAAGATGATCTCGAGGTGCAGCTCGCCCATGCCGCGCAGCACGCGCTGACCGGTCTCCTCGTCCTCCTCCAGCTTGAGGGTGGGATCCTCCTCCTGGAGCTTCTTCAGCGCGTCGAGCAGCTTCTCCTCGTCCCGGCTGCTCTCGGGCTCGATGGCGAGCCCCAGCACGGGATCCTGGGCCTGGATCGGGGCCAGGAGGACCGGGCTCTCCGGATCGCAGAGGGTGTCGCCGGTGCCGGCGTAGCGCAGGCCGGCCAGCAGCACGATCTGCCCGGCGAAGGCGCCGTCGAGTCGGGTCTTCTTGTTGGCGGCCACATCGAACACGCGCGCGACGCGCTCGACGGTCTTGTCCTCGCTGCCGGTCAGCAGCACCTTGTCGCCGGGCCTCAGCACGCCGCGGTAGATCCGCACGAACACATGCCGCCGGCCGTCGAAGAGCTGGACCTTGAAGGCCAGGGCGACCATGGCCCCCTCGGCGTCCATGGGCACCTCCACGCTCTCACCGTTGGGGGCCGTGCCTATGCTGGGCGGGCGCTCCAGCGGCGCGGGCATCAGCTTGAGCACGCCGTCCATCAGCGGCTGCACGCCCAGGTTCTTCAGGGCGGTGCCGCCGAAGCAGGGGTGCAGCTCGCCGGTGAGGGTGGCCTCCTTCAGCAGGCTCCAGAGGGCCTCGGGCTCCGGATCGATGTCCTCCAGCACCAGCTCGGCGATGTCATCGTCCCGGTCCGCGGCGGCCAGCAGCAGCGCCTCCCGATGATCGGCGACCTGGGCCCAGATGTCCTCGGGGCAGTCGATCTCGGTGACCTCCGAGCCCTTTTCACCGCCGAAGGTGATGTACTTCTTCTCGATGAGCTGAACGACGCCGCCCTCCACGGGCACCACCACGGGCACCGGGCGGCCGCCGATCTTCTCCTCGATGGTCTCCAGGGTCCGGGCGTAGTCCGCGCCGGGGCGGTCCATCTTGTTGATGAAGAACACCCGGGGGAGGTTGAACTTGTTGGCCTGACGCCAGACGGTCTCGGTCTGGGGCTCGACCCCGCGCACGCCGTCGAGGACCACGACCGCGCCGTCGAGGATGCGCATGGAGCGCTCGACCTCGATGGTGAAGTCGACGTGTCCCGGGGTGTCCACGATCTGGATCATGTGATCCTTCCAGGGACACTGGATGGCCGCGGAGGTGATGGTGATCCCGCGCTCCTGTTCGTCGATCATCCAGTCCGTCTTGGCGTCGCCGTCGTGGACCTCACCGATCTTGTGCAGCACCCCGGTGTAGAAGAGGATGCGCTCGGTGAGCGTGGTCTTGCCGGCGTCGATGTGCGCGGCGATGCCGATGTTCCGGACGCGAGACAGATCGGGGCGGACGAGGGGCTTGGCTTTGGCCATGGTGGGCTCCTGTGGTTTTTGGGCGGCCAGTCGGGGCGAACCGCGAGCGCACACCGAGCGCCGCGAGCTGAAGCGCGCGAGCGTCGGGTCAAGGGGCTACCGCCAGTCGTCGGGGACGACCCGGCTGCGAGCGCCGTGCGCTAGGCGACCTCCGAGACGCCGGAGGCGTTCGGGGCAGGAATCGTGGCTTGTGATTCGTGGGTCGACATGACGCCCACACCATAACGAATCAACCCGCCGAGACAAGCCCTACCAGGCTCCAGCGCCGCCCAGGTTGTCCTTGCGGAACCGCGGCCAGGGCGCCTTGCCGTACCCCGTGATGCCCAGATCCTTGAAGGTGGTGACCGTGCCGTCATCCGCCACGACGGTCACCCCGCCGTCGTGAATCACCGGGCTCCCGGTCACGCCCGCGCTGCTGCCGAGGCGGTGGCGGGTCACCCGGCCGTTCTCCCGATCGATGACCAGCAGGTTGCCCGCCTCGGCGATCAGCACGTACCTGTCGTCGGCCAGCGCGGGTGAGCTGAGGTTGCCGCTCTGCGAGGTGTAGAGAGCGTCGTAGGAGCAGTCGGAGTTGACCCGGAAGAGGCCGCGCCCCTGGGAGGAGAAGCTCACGAAGTAGGCGCGGTCCCGCTCGTCGACGACGGGCCCGGTGTAGAAGCCCGAGAGCGAGCGGTTGCCCGGCGCGGGGATCTCGGCCCGACAGATGGGCTTCATCGTCTCCTTGTTCAGGCGGATGAAGGGCACCGAGTCCGTGTTGTCCGCGGTGGCCCCGAGGTACTGCGCCCAGACGGAGTTGCCGGTGACGGGCATCTCGCCGATGGGGGCGCTCTTCAGCTTGCCGACGTCCCGGCAGCCGGGCACGCCGTCGTCGTAGCGCCCGAGCACGTTCAGGTCGCTGTCCAGCTTGACCATGTCGCAGGCGTAGGTGTCCGTGCGCTCGCGGGCGCCGTCCATGCCGCTGCCGCCGCCCACGTAGTAGTGGGTGCCGTCGGAGGTCGGCCCGGCGGCGACCCAGGCCCGGAAGCCGCTCTCGCGGTTGATGATCTTCTTGACCGTGCCGTCCCGGTTCAGGGTCATCAGCACCCCGCAGTTGGGGTTGGGCTCCTTCTGGCACATGGGCGAGGGCGGGTTGATGGTGCCCACCACCAGGTGACCGGCCTTGGGATCCCACAGGGCGGCCGAGTCCATGCCCATCTTCACGGGCCGCACCTTGTTGGACTGGCCCTGGTACCAGCTGGCGATGCCGCCGCCGCTGCCGACCAGAGGCATCAGGATCACGCCCTCGGCGAAGACCGGCGCGCCCTCCGCGTCCACGTCGTCCATCAGCACCCGGGCCTCGCCGCTGGTGCCGGAGACCGCGAAGAGGGCGGTGGGGGTGTTGTCGGTGTTGCAGTGGGCGTGCTTGCCCCGGGCGGTCTGCTTGTGGGTGCCGAAGACGATCTGATCGCCGATGACGAGCGGCGTGATGGTCGTGTGGATGCAGTCGCTTGTCTTGAGCTTCGTGACCACCCGGGCGCTGTTGGCGTCCACGGCGGCGCCCGGCGCCAGGGGCATGCCCGAGACGTCGATGCTCGCGGGGCCGGTCGTGGCGCCGGCGCCGGTGCGGGCGCCGGTGCGGGCGCCGCTCTTCCCGTTCTTCCTGCCCTTCGCCTTGCTGAACTTTCCGCCCTTGCCCCGCTCCACGGCGTCGTCATCCGGCGCCTCAGCGGGCACCTCGGCGTCGGGGTCTTCGGGCACGTCGATGACGGGCTCGGCTTCGGACTGCCCCGCGCAGGCCAGCGTGAGGCCGGCGCAGAGCGCGAGTAGGAAGGCGCTGGTCTTCATCCCTGGCTCCCGATCACTTGGTGTTGGTGGCGGTCGCCTGGTTGTCCTTGCGGAACCGCGGCCAGGGCGCCTTGCCGTACCCCGTGATGCCCAGGTCCGTCAGGGTGGTGACGGTGGCGTCGGCGGCGATCACCGAGACGCCGTAGGGGGTGACCACCGGGCCGGCGATGACCTTGCCGGTGCTGCCGAGGCGGTGGTGGGTGGTCGCGCCGGTCTCGCGGTCGATCACCGCGAGATCCTGGCCGTCTCCCACCAGCACGTACTTGTCGTCGGCCAGGGTCGGGCTGCTCAGATCCCTGGTCTTGGCGACGTAGAGGGTCTTGACCTTGCAGTCCTCGTCGACGCGGTAGACCGCGCGCCCGGCGTCGCCGTGGATGGCGAGGTAGGCGCGGCCCAGCTCGTCGACGACGGGCCCGGTGTAGAAGCCCGAGAGCGAGCGGTTGCCCGGCGCGGGGATCTTCGCCCTGCAGGCGACCTCCATGGTGTCGGTCTTCAGCTTGACGAACGGCACGTAGTCGGCGCCGTCGGTGGAGCCCAGGTACTGCGCCCACATGAACCCGTTGGCGATCGGGACCTCGCCGATGGGGGCGCTCTTCAGCCGCCCCACGTCCCGGCAGCCCGGGTCGCCGTCGTCGTAGCTCTTCACGATCTCGAGGTTCTTGTTGAGCTTGACGAGCGCGCAGGGGGAGAGGTTGATGTCCTCCTTCTCCTGGATCATCGCGCTGCCGCTGCCCAGGTAGTAGTGATCGCCGTCCGAGCCGATGCCGGCGACGACCCAGGCCCGGAAGCCGCCCTTGGAGTCCAGGCGGGTCTGCTCGACTCCGTTGGCGTCCAGGGCCAGCACCACGCCGCAGTCGGGGTTGCCCGATGCGTTCTGACAGACGGGGCTGGGGGAGTTGACCGTGCCGATGATGAGCTGCTTCGTCACGGAGTCCCACAGGGGCGGGGAGTCCATGGCGATGCGCACGGTCTGCTCGGCCCAGGACTGCCCGTCGCGCCAGGTCACCAGGCTGCCGTCGCTGATGACGGGGATGTACATGGTGCCGTCGGCCCAGACGGGGGTGACCTCGCCGTTGGTGCCCGCGATCATCTTGCGGGCCTCGCCGGTGGTGGCGGAGATGGCGAAGGTGCCGAGCCCGTCGGCGGCCTTGTCGCAGCCCTGGCTGCCCGGGCCGGACTCGCCCTTGTGGTGGGTGACCACCACGAGCTGATCGTCGAAGGCGAGCGGGGTCGCCGTGACGTACATGCAGGAGTCGCTGGGGATGCGGGTGATGATCCGACCCGCGGACTTCTCCACCTTCGCGGACGCCATCACGGGCACCCCGTCGACGGAGAACTTCTTGTTCTTCACGGGGGGCTTGTCCTTGTCGACCGCGGCGGCGCCGCTGCCCGGGGTCTTGCCGTCGCCGCCGCCGCCCTTGCCGGCCTTTCCGCCGCCCTTGCCGGCCTTGCCCGCGAAGCGGGAGCCGTCGCTCTTGCCCGCGTCCGGGGCCGCCCCGCCGTCATCGCCGTCCGCCTCGCCGTCGCCCGCGACCTCGTCGGGGGTCTCAGCCGGGGCTTCGCCGCCGGAGCAGCCGATGAGGGGCAGGGTGAGCAGACCGCCCAGAGTGAGCGGCAGGATGAATAAGGTGCGCGTTGACATGAGTTCCCCGAGCGTATGAGGGCTGAAAGAGGTGCGGTGCCCTCGGACGGCGTAGACTACCGCGAGCGGCCGGAAATTGTTCTCGCCCCTCCCTTGCAGACGGCATCAACGAGGTAGAAAGCATGGATCTCATCAGCACTCTCGCGGCACAGCTCGGCGTCGACCCCGAGCAGGCGAAGGCACTCGCGGGCGGGGTGATCGGCGGCGTGCAAGGCGCGGTGGCCGAGGAGGATGACGGCGCGGCCAAGGAGATGGAGAGCGCCATCCCCGAGCTGTCCGAGTGGAAGAACAAGGCCGACGCCATGACCGGCGGCGACATGCAGGCCGGGGGCGTCGGCGGGCTGCTGGACGCCGCCACGGACGCGATGGGCGGCGGCGGCCTCGGCGGCCTGCTGGGCGCGGCGGCCGGCGCGCTCGGCGGAGAGCAGGGCAAGGACGTGGCCGCGATCATCACGCTGATGGACAAGATCGGCATCGACAGCTCCAAGGCCGCGCTGGTCGCGCCCACGGTGCTGAGCTTCCTGAAGGATCGCGTACCCGCCGGGCTGCTCGACAAGGTGCTCGCGGCGGCCCCCCTGCTGGCCGCGGTCGGTGGCGGTGGCGACGACAAGGACGACAAGGACGACAAGGACGACGACAAGGGCGGCGGCCTGGGCGGCCTGCTCGGCGGCCTGCTCGGGTAGCGAGAAATGAGGCCCGGTTCGATCGGCGCCCGGATCTATCTGGCGTGCTGGCTCGATGTCTTGGAGGGCGCAGGGATCCGCCTGGGGCCTTCGTTCGAGCAGCAACCCCCGCGGCGGCGTCACCGGATTGCTACTCGACGTGAGGGGGCCCGGGCAGATACTCGGCCGGCGTTTGCGCCGAATCGGGAGTCGTGTGGGCGGAATACTCCTCTTAGAGGATGGACGTTCCTTCGTCGGTGAGGCCTTCGGGGCCGTCACCACCGCCGTCGGAGAGGCGGTCTTCAACACTGGAATGACCGGCTATCAGGAGGTGCTCACTGACCCCTCCTACCGGGAGCAGATCGTCACCATGACGGCCTCCCACGTCGGGAACTACGGCGTCAACGAAGAGGACGTCCAGTCCGATCGGGTACAGGTCGCGGGCTTCATCGCCCGGGACTTCTCCCGCGTCTACTCCAACTGGCGCGCGACCGAGGGGCTGGATCGCTACCTCCGTCGCAACCAGGTGCCCGGGCTCCACGGGGTCGACACCCGGGCGCTGGTCCGTCACCTGCGGGACAAGGGCGCCATGCGCGCGGTCATCTCGACGGACGGCTCCTCGGCGGACGAGCTGTGGGCGAAGGTCAAGGGCTGGCCCGGAATGGCCGGGCGGGCGCTGGCGGGCGAGGTCTCCACCCCCGAGGTGTACCTCTACGCCGATCCGGCGGAGCCCACGCTGCGGATCTCCGTCCTGGACGGCGGCATCAAGCGGAACATCCTGCGGCTGCTGAAGGAGACCGGCGCCCGGATCGAGGTCTTCCCGGCCAGCACCCGCGCCGCGGAGCTGAAGGCGGGCGCGGACATGGTCTTCCTGTCCAACGGCCCCGGCGATCCCTCGGCGCTGCCGGGCATGGTCGAGGAGGTCAAGCAGCTCCTGGGCCAGATCCCGGTCACGGGCATCTGTCTCGGGCACCAGCTGCTCGGGCTCGCGCTGGAGGCGGACACCTTCAAGCTCCCCTTCGGCCACCGGGGCTGCAACCACCCGGTGCGCGACCTGGTGACCGGCAAGGTCGAGATCACCTCTCAGAACCACGGCTTCTGTGTGGCCCCCGCCGGCATCGAGAAGGCCGGCGGCCGCGTCAGCCACGTGAACCTCTACGACGGCACGCTGGAGGGCTTCGTTCACGATGACCTCCGCGTCATGGCCGTTCAATTCCACCCCGAGGCGGCGCCCGGCCCTCACGACGCCCAGCATCTGCTGACCCGCTTCGCTGACTTCGCAAACAAGAGCTGACCCATGCCCAAGCGCGACGACATCCGCTCCATCCTGGTCATCGGGAGCGGCCCGATCGTCATCGGTCAGGCCTGCGAGTTCGACTACTCCGGCACCCAGGCCTGCAAGGCGCTGCGGAGGCTGGGCTACCGGGTCGTGCTCATCAACTCCAACCCGGCGACGATCATGACGGACCCGGAGGTCGCGGACGCCACCTATGTGGAGCCGCTGACCGCCGAGTTCGCCCGCCAGGTCATCGCCCGGGAGCGCCCGGACGCCCTGCTGCCCACCGTCGGCGGTCAGACCGGCCTGAACCTGGGGCTGGAGCTTGAGCGCACGGGCGTGCTCAAGGAGTTCGGCGTCGAGCTCATCGGCGCCCGCGCCGAGGCCATCGAGCTCGGCGAGGACCGCGCCCTCTTCAAGCAGGCCATGACGGAGATCGGCCTGGAGAGCCCGCGCTCGGGGGTGGCCCACACCCTCTCCGAGGCCGAGGGGATGCTGGCGGATACGGGGCTGCCGGCGATCATCCGCCCCTCCTTCACCATGGGCGGGAGCGGCGGCGGCATCGCCTACAACGTCGACGAGTTCCGGGACATCGTCTCGCAGGGCCTCGACCTCTCGCCCACCAACGAGGTGCTGGTCGAGGAGTCGCTGATCGGCTGGAAGGAGTTCGAGCTGGAGGTCATCCGCGACCTCGCGGACAACATGATCGTCATCTGCTCCATCGAGAACATGGACCCGATGGGCGTGCACACCGGCGACTCCATCACGGTGGCCCCGGCCCAGACGCTCACGGACGTGGAGTACCAGCGCCTGCGGAACTACGCGGCGGCCATCGTCCGCAAGATCGGGGTGGAGACCGGCGGCTGCAACATCCAGTACGCCATCAACCCCGAGAACGGCGACGTCCGCATCATCGAGATGAACCCCCGGGTCAGCCGCTCGAGCGCCCTCGCCAGCAAGGCCACGGGCTACCCCATCGCCAAGGTGGCGGCCCAGCTCGCGGTGGGGCTGACCCTCGATGAGATCCCCAACGACATCACCACCTCCGCCGCCGGCAGCGGCCGCGGAACCCCCGCCAGCTTCGAGCCGGCCCTGGACTACGTGGTGGTGAAGATCCCGCGCTGGAACTTCGAGAAGTTCCAGTCCGCCGAGCCGGTGCTGGGCACCAGCATGAAGGCGGTCGGCGAGGTGATGGGCATCGGCCGGACCTTCGCCGAGGCCCTGCTGAAGGCGATCTCCTCGCTGGAGGGCGGCCACGGTGAGGTCAGCGGGATCACCGACCAGCGCCTGAAGGAGCTGCTGGCCATCCCCACCCCCGATCGCCTCGCGGCGCTGTTCGAGGGGCTGCGCCGGGGCCTGGATCCGTCGGAGATCCGCCGGCTCACGGGCATGGACCGCTGGTTCCTGCACCAGATCGAGCAGATCGTGGCCCTGGAGGATCAGCTCCGGGGGCGCTTCCTCTCCAGCGTGAGCGCCATGGAGCTGAAGCGGGCCAAGCGCATGGGCATGCCCGATGAGCACCTCGCCCGCATCCTGGGCTGCCGGGAGGCGGACATCGCCGCCCGCCGCCGGGCCGACGGCATCACGCCGGTCTTCAAGCGGGTCGACACCTGCGCCGCCGAGTTCGAGAGCCACACGCCCTACCTCTACTCGACCTACGAGGACGAGTGTGAGGCCGGGGAGTCCGAGACGGACCGGATCGTCATCCTGGGCAACGGCCCCAACCGCATCGGGCAGGGCCTGGAGTTCGACTACGCCTGCTGTCACGCGGCCTTCGCCGTGCGCGAGGCGGGGCTGACCGCGGTGATGATCAACTGCAACCCGGAGACGGTGAGCACGGACTACGACACCTCCGACAAGCTCTACTTCGAGCCGGTGAGCGCCGAGTATGTGCAGGCGGTGCTGGACCGGGAGAAGCCCCGGGGGGTCATCCTCCAGTTCGGCGGGCAGACGCCGCTCAAGCTCTCCCATCTGATCCAGCCGGTGCTGGGCACGACCGCGGACGCCATCGACCTCTGCGAGGACCGGGATCGGTTCAACGCCCTGATGATGGAGCTGGACGTGCGCCAGCCCGAGGGGGCGGTGGTCCGCACCAGGGCGGAGGCGCTTGCGGCGGCGGGGCGCATCGGCTTCCCGCTGCTGGTGCGGCCGTCCTATGTGCTGGGCGGCCGGGCGATGCAGATCTGCTACGACCTGGAGGACTTCGAGAGCGCGCTGGAGAGCGCGATCAGCGCGGCTGAGGGGCACGGCGTCCTGCTGGACCGGTTCCTGGACCGGGCGGTGGAGTACGACGTCGACGCGCTCTGCGACGGCAAGGAGGTCTTCATCGCGGGCATCCTGGAGCACATCGAGGCGGCCGGCGTGCACTCCGGCGACTCCGCCACGGTGCTCCCCGCGGTGCAGGCCAGCGAGCAGACCCGGGCGGCCATCACCGACGTCGTGACGCGCATCGCGCTCAGGCTCAACGTGGTCGGCATGATCAACGTGCAGTTCGCGGTGCAGGCCGGGGTGGTCTACGTCATCGAGGTCAACCCCCGCGCCAGCCGCACGGTGCCGTACGTCGCCAAGGCCACGGGGCTGCCGCTCGCCAAGCTGGCCACCCGGCTGATGCTGGGCGAGACCCTGGAGAGCATGGGCCCGCTGAAGCGGCGGGGCCAGGGCATGTACTTCATCAAGGCGCCGGTCTTCCCCTGGCGGAAGTTCCCCGGCTCGGACGTGGTGCTGGGCCCTGAGATGCGCTCGACCGGTGAGGTGATGGGGGTGGGCTGGAGCTTCGGCGAGGCCTACGCCAAGGCGCTCATCGCCGCGGGGCTCGCGCTCCCCACCGAGGGCAGCGTCTTCCTCTCCCTGAGCGATCGGGAGAAGCCGGGGCTGCCGGCGCTGGCCGGCGCGCTGACCCACCTGGGCTTCACCCTCTGGGCGACGGCCGGGACCCACGCGGCGCTCGCCGAGGCGGGCATCGCCGCCAAGCGCGTGTACAAGGTGCGCGAGGGCCGCCCGGACATCGTGGACCACATCAAGAACGGCCAGATCCAGCTGATGATCAACACGCCCATGGGCAAGAAGGGCCTGATGGACGAGCGGGCCATGCGGCTCGCGGGCCTGCGCTACGGGGTGCCCTGCATCACCACGCTGGAGGCCGCTCAGGCCGCCGTGGAGGCCATCCGCAGCCTGAAGGCCGGGGAGCTGAAGGTCATCAAGCTCCAGGACATCACCTGACCGTTTGCCTGTTGTGAACAGGTGCTTGATGGCTGCTGTCTGATTGTAACGGCGGGCGCGTTATTGTTGGTTTGGTGGAGGAGCCAGGCCGGCCGTGATGAAGTTGTGGACACCGATCCGATTTCATGAACGCTCAGACGCTGAGGGTTCCGCCCCCGATCGCGGTGCGTCGAAGTGAGTATGTCGCTCCAGATGGGGAGGTCTTCACCCGGAGCTCCGATGAGTGTGTCTTCCGGGTGGCGTGGTCCATCCCAGAGACCGTGAGCTATGGCGGGCGGCAGCGGTCGCTGCCCTTTGAGCAGGGAGCCACCGTAGTCCTGGAGAGGGAGACGGGCCGGGTGATGGCTGTCTTTCGCGCGGCTGGCGACCGGGACCGGGACCGCGTTCGGCGTCAGGAGGGCCTCGCGATCTGGCGAGACGGCCAGCGGGCGGTCGGTGAGCGTTTGATTCGAGACGACGGCAGCCGCCTCCAGCTCGTGGGGCATGGGAGCCTCCTGCACCTCACGTCTGACGGACACCCCATGCATCGAAGGTGGGGCTGATGGCTCGTATCCTGCGCGTCTCGAACCCCCTCAGCGCGATCCGGTTGGTGCCCGCGGAGCTGGAGCGACCTCAGCTTGACGCGGCGCTTCGACTCACCGAGGAGCGCTTCGTCGCGCTCGGGGTGGATGTCGGAGCGATTCGTCGGATTCGGGAGGACCAGATCCCCATTGCGGAGTGGTCCGAGCACCTGAAGCCCCGGCATCAACACCTCATCTCGATGGCTATCGGTCGGCCGGGGATGCTGGTCGGTCAGGACGGCGCCCTCGTCGACGACGAGGTCTGGGGAAATGCGCTCAGCAACAACGCTGTGGTGGATGCGGCGATCGACGCTGTGGGCCGGATTGAGTTGGCGAACGGCGCGCACATCGGCACCGGCTTCGTCGTTCGCTGTGAGGTCCAGGGAGACGGCGTCGATCTGACGCTCCTGACCAACCGGCATGTTGTTGAGGCCTTCGCGGTGGCCGCGGCGCCGCTGGAGATTGAGCTTGTACAGGCAGCGCAGGTTCACTTCGGTCGCGTGGATGGTGGACCTCAAGGAGAGGCCGCGCCCATCCGGGCCGTTCTCTGGATTCACCCGTGGTGGGATCTGGCGGCGATCCAGGTGCGCGCCACACAAGCCATCGCTGCGCTGGCCCTGCGAGCTGAGCGGCCGGGCTGGGTCGACACACCGCACCAGGAGGAGCTCCACAGCTGGGTCTTCTGTGTAGGCCACCCCAGGGACGTGGACCCGGAAGACGCGGCGCTGGCGTTGGCCCTCTTCGGGCCGCAGCTGGGGCAGAAGTTTGTGATGCCAGGCGGCCTCACGGGGATGGAGCGCGTGAGCCTCTATGGCCATGACGTCAATGAGCTGGAGCACGACTGCTCCACGCTCCGCGGCGCCTCCGGATCTCCGGTTGTGGACCTGGAGGGTCAGGGGGTCGTCGGCGTTCACAACGCTGGCCTGCGGCTGCTCGATGGCGGATCGTATGAAGCCATCAACCTGGCGGTCCCCGGCTGGATCCTCGCCAGGGATCCGAGGGTGTTGGAGACCGTCGGCGACTGGACCGGCGCGGCGCCCATTGCGGATGACCCCTGGGGGGAGCGCTGGAATGACAGGCCGCTGAGTGTGGGGCTGAGCGAGACCTCGGCGACAGTCGAGCGGGCCCCGCTGCCGACTGCTCGACCACCTGCCGGGGGGCGTCTGGAGCACCTCCTGATTCCGGACCTGTTTGGCTGCGCGCTGCTCGGAGCCGGCAACCGCAGCGTGTGGCCGCCGCGGCTGGAGGGGGTGGTCGCCGATGGTCTGTCAGACGCCTACCTGAGGCCGGGGGCGCCGATCGCCGCCCTCTATCGAAGCGCTCGTCTCCAGCTCGGTGGTCGTGGGGAGAGCCTCTACACGTTTGGCTACGACTGGCGCATGTCCGTTGAAGCAGCGAGTCGGCAGCTCGCGGTGTATGTGGGCGAGCGCTGGCGTGACGGGGTGGGGCCCTTGAACCTGCTGGCGCATGGGCTCGGTGGGCTCGTCGCGCTGCGTTGGTTGCAGAACAGCCCCGAGGTGCTGCCCGGCATCGGGCGGATTGTGTTGGCGGGGGTGCCGCTCGTCGGCACCGCGTCGGCGGCAGAGGCCATGCGCCATACACTGCCGCTGCAGCAGGTGCTGGAGGGGCTCTGGGATGACGGCGCTGACGCGGCTGTCCGTCACCTGGGTGACTGGCCTGTCTGGGAAGACCTGCTGGCGCCGCGCCAGGTGACGCCAGCTGGTGCGCTCAGGGCGAAGCTCTTGCTCATCGCCGGCGATGAGCACCCGACCCCCTCCCTCGATGGCTCCGACGCCGGCGATGGGTGGGTCACCGCCCGCTCGGCGCTGGGGCTGGAGGGGGTCTCGACGCTCCGTGTGAGCAGTCGGCACTTTGACCTGCTGCGCGACACCACCACGCTCGCTGCCTGTCGGGCGTGGTGGGCTGGCGAGCCGCTCCCCGCGCAGCGCCCGGACCTCGCGCCGCTCACGGAGCCGGTGCCTGCCGTCGCGCATCTTCAGGACGACGACGCCGTGGACTTTGCTGCCCGTATGACCGCTGGTCGGGGGGGCGTCCGCGACCTCCGCTGGCTGATTGACCCGAGGCGAGGAGCCTTGCTTCCGGAGAGATGATGGATCCCCAACAGCTTGATTATCTGAAGACACTCGCGCTCGACATCGAGCCGAATGAGCTGCACGCAGGGCCGCTGACAAGATCCCTGGAGTCCGTTCACGGTCTCGATGAGGCTCGCGTTGAAGCGGTGAGCGCAAACCTGGAGTCGATTCGCGCGGGTGGCGAGCTGTCGCTGGCGGTCGTCCCCGATCTCGAAGCCATCATTCATGAGACCCGCCGGCCGGCCATGAAGGTGGTCGATGATGTGCCTTCGTTCGACAACCCGCACTGGTCGTTCCTGCGGGACCGGCGCTTCCTGGAAGGCGCCTGCAAGGCGGTCGGTCGCGTGGAGCTGCGCGGCGGTCCCAAGGGGCTGCCCTACGTCGGGACCGGCGTCATGGTCACCCCCACCATGCTGCTGACCAATCGCCACGTCGCCCATCACTTCGTGACCGGCGTGGGTGATCGGCGTGTGGCCTTCCGGACGGGGCTCTCCTCGGAGATCGACCTGCAGCGCGACCACCGACGGTGGCCTGAGCCGCTGCTGCTCTCGGTGGAGAAGGTGCTGCTTGTTCACCCCTATTGGGATCTGGCGGTGTTGGAGATTCGGGGCTTCGCGGAGCTCGGGCGCGCGCCGCTCTCGCTGCTGAGCGCACCCGTCACGAACAATCGGGCGGTGGCGATTATCGGTCACCCCGCGGAAGATCCCGGCGGCAACGTCGCGCTCCAGGCGAAGATCTTCGGCCCGCTCTTTGAGCGGAAGTTCCTCCAGCCAGGGATCCTTCGGCGCTTGGATGCCGAAGTTCGCTCATTCGACCGCGTCGTCCAGGCGCTGGACCACGACTGCTCAACCCTCGGCGGCAACTCCGGCTCACCGCTGCTGGACCTGGAGACCGGTGACATCGTCGGTCTGCACTTCGCCGGAGCGTACCTGCGGGCCAACTACGCGGTGCCTGCCTGGCAGCTGGCGAGGGATCCCAGGCTGGTCGATCTGGGACTGTTCGAGGCGCTGGCAGGCGGCCAGTCACCGCTCTGGCTGGAGGCCTGGAGTTGGCTGGATGAGTCGCCGACCCCTGAATCCGCGGGTTCTTCGGTTGGCCTGGAAGACCTGTTCACTCACCTGGATGATGATGCGCTGATGACGGCGATGCGCCAGGACCGCCGCGCGGTCAGGGACCAGCTCACGGCGTTGGTCGGGGCGGATGAGGCCCATGAGATCATTGATGACCTGGAGGCGATCGCCTCGGCCGATCAGGAAGCTCCGGCGGACGCGGCTGAGCGCCCGGAGATCATCTACCTCCACGGCATCCTGGGCAGCAACCTCCGGGGGCAGGCCGGCCGGGTCTGGCTCGCCGCGCTGCCAGCGCTGGGGGAGCTCGCTGATCGGTTGACCCTGGATGAGGAAGGCTACGACCCCGATGAGCCGCTCTTCCCGGACGGTCACCTCTGGCCCTTCTACAACCGGGCGCGCCGAAAGTGGCGACGCGCTGGCTACACCGTGCACGACTACTCCTTCGACTGGCGGAAGGACATTGAGCTGAGCGCGCGGCAGCTCAAGCTCTTCATCGACAACCTGGCGCTTGCGCGCCCCGGTCGGCGCTTCGCGTTGGTGGCCCACAGCATGGGCGGGGTGGTGAGCGCGACCTACAGCCGCATGTTCTCCGACCACTGCGAGCAGCACATCAAGGAGGCGGTGTTTGTGGGGTCGCCCATTGGAGGGGCCTTCGCGCCGGTCGAGGCCGTCGTCGGCAGCTACCCCTTCCTCAAGGCCCTGGCCTGGGCGGCCCCCGCGGTCGAGCAGATAGAGCTGCGTGAGATGGCCGCTTCGCTCCCCGGTATGCTCCAGATGCTTCCCAACCCCGCCTTCTTTGACACTGAGCAGGTCTTTGAGGAGGGCTTCTGGGTGGGTGTGGTCCCGGATGATGGCCTCCTGGCGGCCAGCCGTACCTTCTCAGATGCGCTGCGGGACAGCCCGCTGCTCCAGCGCTGCAAGGTCCTCGCGACGGTCGATCGTGGCACGGTGGCGGATCTGAATGGCGGCAGCCCCGGTCCACGCAAGCGGCGGGGAGACAGCACGGTGCCCGCGCGCTCGGCGGCGCCCCGCTTCATTGTTGAGGACGGACGCGCCTGGAAGGTCAGCTCCGAGCACTCCAGGATGATGAACGACTCCGACGTGATTCGGGGAGTGAAGGACATCCTGTCGCATGGGGCTCCCCAGCGGCTGCCCAAGCTCCGCGTCAGCGAGCTGAGCGGTGACGTGCCCGGCTTGGAGAGTCCGGTCGACGCCGAAGGCGTCGACGCGCCCGCCGGGATCAAGGGACGTCTCGAGAACAAGCACCTGCTGCCCGCGGATATTCGCTGGCTCTTCAGCGGAGAGGCGGTCGAGATGCCCGCTGACCGGCGCGTCTCTGGCTTCAGCGTGCGCTCCTTGACGCCTGGCAGGATCTGGCGCGTGGACAGCGCGCCGCTCATGGACCCGAGGCCAGCCCTGGAGGGGGCTGTTGAGACGACGCTCAGCTACCTCGTGAATGATGGATACACCTGGAACGCTGCCTGGGCGCTGAGCCTCACCCTGAAGAACGGGACGGCCCCGCGACATGAGGCGGTCCGGGTGACGGCACACCTGCCGTCACACCGCGGTGAGGACCGCCTGTTGTTGAAGTGTGGGGATGTGCTGGGGTGGGCGGTCTCCCACAGCGACGGCCAGGGCGAGCGGGTGCTCGTCGGTGAGCTGGAGCTGCCGGAGGGAGAGGCGCACGTCATCACGGCGTACTGGTTGAGCGCGCCGCTGTCCGACTCGGCGCTGGAGAGTCCGTTGGGTCGACTCACCTTCCGAAGGAGGCTGCGTAGCTGGACCCCGACCGACTACAAGCGGAAGTCACCGCAGGTCACTTACGGCCCCAGGCATCCCATCTGGGAGCGGCTCGCGGCGGCAGCTTCGCCGCGCGTCCTGTTGGTGTTGCACGGGACTGGGAAGCAGTCTCATCGTGGCTTCGATCAGTTCACCGAGCATGAGATCCAGAAGCTCCACGATGCCTACGATGCGGTCTTCGCCCTTGACCATTGGGTGCTGCAGGACTCCGTGCTGGACAACGTCGAGACGCTGGCGGCCTCGCTGCCGAAGACGCCGATCAGCTTGAACATCGACATCCTCTCGGTCTCCCGAGGGGGGTTGGTCGGGCGAGCCATCGCCCAGAAGCACCCCGTCGCCGTCAAGCACCTCCACCCACACACCTTGACGGTCAAGACCCTGGTGATGGTTGGAACGTCCAACCTGGGGACGGAGATGGCGGATGGTGTGCATCTGGCGGCGCTGCTGAAGACCAGCAAGCTCGCCAACGAACATCCGGAGGGGATCGGCGCGCCCGACTCGGACTTCGAGGCCGAGCTGACGATCGCGAAGTACACCTCACGTCAGCCCCTCTTCCCGGGCCGGCGGGACTTCATCCCGAACTCGGCGCTCCTCAACGCGCTGAACCGAGCGCCCCCGCTGGACATCGCCTATCGTCTGGTCACCTGCGACAGCGAGGCTCGCTATGCGGTCATCGATGCGGTCTTGGACCCACCGCATGACCAGCTGATCACGCGAGCATCGATTGAGGGCATCTGGCGTCCTGAAGCGATCCCCATCCCTGGTGCGCCAAAGTACGATGTCGCCTTCATGCGCGCCGGCACCAGGTACGACCACCACCACTACTTCTGGGATGACGCTGTTCGGACGCGTATTCTCGAGTGGTTGGGCGCCAACTGAAGGTCAGCAGCTCTCTGAGGACAGAACCAGATACGGTCTTGAACGATGACACCCGGGCATCGTGAATCACATCAAGGACACTACTTGATCACCGCATCGATATTCTGGGGCGTCGGGGCGTCGGCGTCGAGGCCGTCCGTCCCGGCGTAGTGCACCATGTCCGGGGCGAACCAGCTGTGATCCTGTCGGCTGGTGTGTCGGACGGCGTCCTCGACGGTGCCGTACCAGCGCTTGTCCGCCAGCCCGTCGAGCAGGGGCTCGAGATCCATCGCCGCCTCGGGGCGCTGCTGCACGATGGTGAAGCCGATGGCTTGCAGGCAGGCTTCGCGCGCGGTCGTGTCGATGACCCTGAAGAGAGCGTTGTAGTCATCCCAGGGGTCGCCGACCCGCCAGCTCGCGCGGCAGAGTCCGTGGACGAACGCGCTGCGGTGCTCGGGGGGGACGTCGCCGACGAGCTCGTAGACGAGCGCGGAGTCCCTGAAGTCGCCGTCGTCGCCGACCCGCCAGCCCAGCTCCTCGAAGATCCCCGCCTGGTACTCCCCCGGGTAGCGCTTCGCGAGCGCGAGGGCGGCGGGTATGTCGTGGCCGAGGCCTCGCTGGACGCCGATGCG
>Ga0316204_10004915_pt1 | contig 23098 bp, 23 predicted proteins | sample 6monrhotite_MG_2_FD_205661 | JGI IMG/M metagenome (GOLD analysis project Ga0316204, IMG submission 205661) | Microbial mat bacterial communities from mineral coupon in-situ incubated in ocean water Damariscotta River, Maine, United States -... | ecosystem: Environmental > Aquatic > Marine >... | reverse complement strand
ATCTGAAAGGCGACATACAATTAATGTTGTCTAGGAGCTTTATCTTACTCCTATTCTGTCCTTATTTTTTTAATCGTCAAAAATAATATGATCTAATTATTTTTTGAGTTTGCAAACATACGAGGAGATAATGACCCAGCGGATAATCGAGTGTTGGTGAGGCAATGTACGGCGTGGATTGAAACTGGAAATGCAGGTGAGGATAGGGCGACCGGCCCGAATTTCCACATTTACCCAACAAACGACCTTGCTTTACGCGATCGCCTTCTTTCACTTCAACCGAATGAAATTTTAGATGGCTAAGTTTCGAGTAGATGTCGTCTGCATGTTTAATGATCACGGTGTTTCCCCAGTTGTTTTTTGTATCCACATCGCCGATAATATTGTCGGCAATCGAATTTACCACCTCAATAACTGTTCCCTCGAACGGAGCGGTAATCGCTTTGCCAAAGCAGAAATAATCTTCCGTGAAATCACCCTTGCCTTTAAATTGTTTGCCATTTTTATCGGTGATAATAAAGTCCCAGGCATTTCGCCACGCGCCTTTGTGTGTATGTTCACCATTATGTCCCTGGCTCACTTCCCATTCGCCATAAAAAGGTAATGAAGCCGCTACCGGATATCTGGCAGGGAAGCGTTTCAGGTTTCCCGATTGCAAATACAGGTTTCTCTCCGGATTGCCAAGCTGAACAGGCGTTTCAATAAGTCCGCGAGGGCGTTTTTCCCTTAGTTTCAGTGCATAAAGAAACATCAATACTACAATGTTAAATGGGAGTGAATAAGGCGAAATATTAAAAAGCTGAAAAATTTGCTGTGTGCTAATGGTAATCAATACAACCGCTGGTAACAGCATAATTATCCAGGCATAACTTATCCTTCCCGGAATGAGATAATAGCCCCCTAATGCAATGGCTGTCAAAATATAATTGAAGCCAATAAAAGTATAGCTAAGCGAATTGAATTCAATACCAACCAGTACATAAAACAGAAAGGCTACCGAATAACCCAATATGGAAAGTATAAATGTGATTCGCGAATAAATCACCAACCCTAACGAAATAATTATTCCCGCCAATAGACCTTTCTGAAAAAATATTGCCCCTAGTGAATAAAAATATATCCGGATAAAAGAGGAGCTAATCAAGGTGTCAAGCCAATTATACAATCCAACCATTGTTTGCCCACCTAATGCATAGAGTTCGTTATACATAAAAATTCCACGTTCACTGATATTCAATGCCGTTAGTTCCCCACCAGATAAATTGACAATCCAAATAGAAAATAAAAAGGGAACGCTTAAAAATGGTAGACCATATTTCCCCAGCACTCCCTGAAAAACAATGGTCAGGAAGAAACAGGTAACCGCCGCCACGGCAATCAGCACATAAAGTTCGAGTGATGGCTGATAGGCTAAACCAATGCCTAGCCCAACAAGAAGGCCGTTGAATCCATACAAGCCTGATTTCAGTAAGTAGGTATTATAACCCAAAAAGTAAGCTAGCAAATTGACAATAATAACAGCAATCAAACCTCCTATGCCGGCACCGTAATCAAAGAAACTTATGATTACTAAAAATACCGCCAGCACTTTGGAAGTGGAAAAAAACACCTGCGAATAACTGTTTAATACAGAGAACAGGATTTCCTTGCCATTTATTTTAATATTTTTTTCCATAAAGGAATTTATTGTCTTTTCGGATTTAATTCACTGTTTTTGAATGTTTCCAAATCTTCTTTTTTTCGAATGACGTGTGTTTCCCCATCATTATCAATTAAAACCACGTTTGGACGATAGGTAATAAATTGCATCGATTGTGTGATGTTGTATGCACCAACCCGTTCGATGACTAGCTGTTCGCCGGTTTTAACCTGAGGAAAAACAATGGCATCACGGATCACATCTATATTCATGCACAAAGGGCCGTAAATTGTTGATTCTTCTACATGTCCCAATTCTCTGGTTGGATAAACCCCTAAATTATACCAGAAAGAGGTGAATAAGAGATTGACCCCGGCATCAATCACCATTGAACGTCTTCCGTTATTCAACCGTTTATTGGCCAGTACGGTAGTGAGCAGATATCCAGCATCATCAATCAAAGCGCGCCCTGTTTCAAGAAATAATACAGGTAAGTTTTCGTGAGGAATTTCCGAAGAAATCAATGCATTTGAAATAGCCTCGGCATAATCGTCAAACGATGGGCAGGTTTCGGAACCCGGCATGTAAGCGCCTTTCAAGGTATTTTTTGAGGCGAAACCACCACCCAAATCGATGTATTTTAACCAGTAATCAAATTTCCGGTGAATAGCCACGTAAAGGTTGGCCAGTTTGGATGCTGCAATTGCATAAGCAGACTGTACCATAATGTAAGTGCCGATGTGGGTATGCAAGCCAATCAGTTCTAGGCTTTCGGACAGCATAATCCGATTGATTGCATTCCAGGCATCGCCATTTTCGTAATTGAAACCAAAACGATCCCAAATAGGATAGATTCCCGCATCAAGGTTTACGCGAATAGCCACCCGGGCTTTTTTCTCAAGTTCACGACTTGTTGCAATTAGCAAATAAAGTTCGTCAAAATGGTCGATGTGGATACACGCATTGTTTTCGATCGCCAGCGTTAAATCAGCTTTCGACTTATCAGGACCGTTGAACAAGATTTGCGAACCGTCCACGCCATTCGAAAGCGCTTTCTCAAATTCGAAGCCAGAGACTACTTCTGCCCATGATCCTTCCTCGTGATAAATGCTGCAAACAGCATCGAGATAATTCGTTTTGTACGACCAGGCAAACTGTACTTTTGGGTATCGGGTTTCAAAGGCTCTTTTTGCCTCAGCATGTACTTCCCGAATGGTCTTTTCTGAAATAACAAAAAGTGGCGACCCGTATTCTTTCATTAAAGTTGAGACTGCTATTCCATCAATTTCTGAAATTACTTTTTGCTTCACCGGTAGGCCGAATTTACTTGGCATTCCGGCATTAATCTTACTTATTGATGGTTTATCGTATTTTAATTTTCCCATGACTTTTATCTTCTAAATTTCTCCGTTCATTGCAATTGTTTCAAATTTTTCCAGGTCAACTATGATGTCATACGAATAACGTACAAACATTTTTCCTGATTTGTATGTTTCCATTGGGGCGACTTCCTGACCTAAGGCAAGTTTCACCAATGCTTCCGGAATATTTTGTCCGGCACCTACGGCAAGGTAGACCCAAGCAGGAATACGTGGATTTATTTCGATGAGGTAATATTCGCCTTTGACTGTTTTAATCAGTTCGAGTTCCATGCCGCCTTTCCACTTGGTTTTACGAATCAGGCTTCGTGTAATGTCAAGCATTTTTTCGTCCGACAAAGTAATTCCGCCCCAGGCTTTCCCTTTATCGGTAATGTATTGTTTGCGCATCGGAACGGCTGCAATGGTATTTCCCTGCCCATCACCCAGTGCGATTACATTCACCTCAGTACCTTTTACAAATTCCTGAATAATAACCGGAAGTCCCCATTTTGATGAAACTTTATTGAATGCCTGTTTCACCTGCTCAGAATTGTATGCCATATAAGCATCATAGAATTTACCTTTCACCATCACCGGATATTCGAATTTCTCTTTGATTTCTGAAATCTGGTTTTGGCTGCCAAGGTTTAAACTTGCAGGGACTTTTATACCGTATTTTTCACCATACTCCGGAAGTTTATCTTTATCCCTTTCCTGAAACTGATTCATCGTTGGTAAGAACGTATGGATACCGCTACGCAAAAGCCGCTCTTCATTTTTCATAAACGAAAACAGTTCAGCATCAAAGTTTGGTATTAATACATTGATCGGTTCACGCTGGTGAATTTCTTCAATCCGGTCGATCAATTCACTTGATCCTGCTGATGGATAAGGGATCTGAAATATCTTATCGCACAAACCTTCCATATAAATGCCCGGTTCGAGTGTTTCGTAAACAAGTCCGATAATCCGAACTTCGAAGTCGGATGATTCTTTTAACGATCGGATTACTGGAACGCCTGGTCCCGGATTGTCCGTATTGTTTAGCCCGGTTACAGCAATGGTTATTTTAAGTTTTGACATGACATTTTATTTAAAATCAAGTGGATCTTCCTGTGAGGTGATCTGGTGATGTTTGATCAGGGCGATATATTCGTAAAAATCCTTTTCGAAAGTCAGGTCGTCCAAATCATATTTTTCAAGAAATATGCTTTTTATCGAGTCAAAATCATAGCCCTGGGCAACCAATTTGGTTAGCTCCAGCCCGGTTGGGTTTACATTAAACGAATCTCCTGTTTTCGAATTGAAAACAAATCCGTTGTCGCTGATTCTTACTTCGTCTGTTATTTTCATGATGTTATTATTATTTTATGCAACAAAAATACAGCAATCAAGAAGATCTGGTTTTACACAATTTTGTAAATGATTTACAAAACATAGTAAAAACACTCACTTTGAATTGAAGTTATTCTTTGGATTGAAGAAGGTAAGTTCTGGCAGAAAATCAATGAAGTTTATTGATCGGCTTTTTATAGGCGGCGGGGTCTTTTTTAAAGTCGGAAAGCGAAACCCCGGTAATGATTTTAAATTGGTTGGAAAGGTGGTGAGGGCTGCTGTAGTCCATCATCCAGGCGATTTCACTAAGTGTATATTTATCGTCAAGTGCCAGTTCTTTAACCCGTTCAATTTTCTGAAGAATAATGTATTTTTCAAGGGTTACTGGTTCGTATTTTGAAAAAAGTTTGGATAAAGTCTGATAGCTTTTCCCCATTTTTTCGACCAGGTATTCTGATTTCCGCGCAATGGAATCGACATTGTTCATGTAATGGATTAGTTCGATTACAGTTTGTTTGATTTGTTCAACTTGGATTTCATCTTTATTGCCGATCAGTTCCATACCCAATTCAAACAACGCATCCTCTATTTGTTTTTTATTGATTTTTTCAGAATCGAAGATTATGGTCGCTTCACCAAGCTTTACATCGAGCACAGTAACACCAAGTTTAGTAAGGTCTTCTTTCACTATACGAGTACAACAGGAACACATCATGTTCCTAATATAAATTCGATGGCTTGTATCGCTGTTTTCTTGTTTCATTTCAATAAACTAAATAAACTCTACTTTAACAGATTTATTCTCTTAAATAAGAATAATTTATATTCTGGTACTTGCCAATCCTTGACAGAATTTAGTCAAAGTTAAGACATATTATTTTACTCGGACAAAATCTGAAATAACTTCTTGGTTCTATTAATCTCAGGAATAAATTCCCTTGAATGGTTTTTTTAGGCCGTGTGATGTTACTTTTTCCCCACCTTCTTCAAGTTATATTTTATGCTCAAGTAACTTAATCTTGACAAAATCAAAATATAACATTAGGCGTTTAAAGAAAATTGCCACTACATTGCAAGCTCATTAGCAAGCCCAGACAAACCAAGGCTTCAAGCATAGGCTTGCCCAAATAGCTACCAAGCCAGCTCAGTTTACCTATGGGTATTAGGGTTTGACTGGCACATGTTCGAGCGGTTTATCCAGCGCATTCATGGGTGCGGGCAGCGGAAGCCGGAAGACTAGCTCCGCCAATGTGAGTTGCGATCGAGGCCGTTAGTTAGATTTTTCGGTAGTTTTTTCGGATAAGTTCGAAACCGGTAGTTTTCTTTAGAAACTTTTTCAGACCATCTTTCAGGCTGGTTTGGTTAAAGGATAAATCATAATCGAACTGCCAGTTTTTTGCTTGGATACGCGATTGCATGACCTGCGGATGCGTTTCTTTGAAAGCATGCAGGCTTCTGATATGCTTTTCATAATTATAACGCGGACTTTTTTCTATGTTTTCATCTACCCACCGGTCGTTATGCCACAGCTTATGAAAAGTCTCCTGCTTGCGTTGCATGGCTTCCGGAGGTTTTACCCAGCCATAATGATAAACAAAAGCATCCACCGTTTTTACCCCTAGCTTTTCATTGTTGCCTTTGCGAAATCCCTGTGCATCGAGGTAAGCATAGATAGACGGATCATTTCTGATCACCCTTATTTCATGCGGATACCATTTTGAGGAAGCGCCCACATAATCATAAGAACCATAAAAGTGGAGATAATCAAAGAGCAAACCATCAACTTCTTTGTCATTCAAATATTGCTGCATGGACTTATGAATCGCAGGTAAATATTTTTCATGAATCACCTCATCACCTTGAATGTAAAAGGCCCAATCGCTATCTTTTGCTATGGCAGCAAAAGCCTTATCCGTCTCAACAGCAAGCACTCGCCCTCCTTCACGCAGACTCTCGTCCCATTGGGTTTCAATGATTTTGACTTTATCATCATCAATGGATTGAATCAATTCAAGCGTATCATCTTCCGAATTTCCCACCGCCACCACTACTTCATCACAAATGGGCAGGATGGAACGTATCGCTTCTACGATGGGATAATCATAGTTTTGAGCGTTCCTGATAAATGTAAAACCACTTACTTTCATTCTTTTAAGTCTGATTTTTGATGGCGAAATCCGGCTTCCAATCACCCGTTTTATTAACTGGAAAACAATTTACAAAATTAAGGAAAATGTATGCTTATCAATATAAATCAGATAAATCCATTCAGAAATCAATGGTTATCAATGCCATAAATCATTCTTAGAGAATGTTCCAATGTAGGCAAAATCTCATCGAGGTATTCTTTTACGGCCTTTGGGCTTCCGGGCATGGCATAAATTAAGGTTTTATCAAGGATGCCTGCAACGGACCTACTCAGCAGGGCGTTGGGATTTTTCATCCCATATTTGACCCGGATCAGTTCCATGATTCCGGGAATTTCTTTGTCGAACATCTTTCGTAAAACATCCGGCGTAATATCCCTTTCGCCTATCCCCGTTCCGCCGGTAGTAAAAATAATGTCGTAATTTTCATTTACGGCCTTGCTTACGGATTCCTGTAGTACAATTTCGTCATCCGGGATTATTTCGTTCTCGAATTCATAATGACGGCGGATATTATCGAGATAATTCGAAGCATATTGTTTAATAAACGGCCCGCTTTTGTCGGCATACTCACCCCTACTTGCCCTGTCGCTCAAGGTGATCACTTTAATTTTTAAAATACGTGCTTTATAAATGAGTTTCTCGCCGGCTTTCAGCTCTCCGCCTTTTATTACTTTTACGAAGATGCCTTCCTTGGGCATCACACAATTTCCAATCTCTCTGAAAATAGCACAATTGTCACCATGACATTTTTTACCAATTTGCGTGACCATCAGTTCCAGATTGTCCGAAACAAATCTATCAAAGGGTTTGCAAAGGTGAATTTCCATGCCCCGGGTGGTAATATTTTCAGCAAACTCACCTGCCACGATTTCCCTATTGGCTTCTTTCGAAAATTTCCGGATACTTTCGGCGGCTAGCATACTCACCTGTCGGTGCCATTTACCGGCGTGTGCATCAGTAGGAATACCGATATCGGTTAATTGGACTTTTTTCACCGGCTTTTTAATGGTGCCTTTTTTCACCGAGATATTTACGGATAAAACTTCTATTGATTCCATATTATTCTTTTGTTTTCTCAACTAAATGGACATTCTCAATATGCATCTCTTTATCAACGGCCTTACACATATCGTAAACGGTAAGGAGCCCAATTTGAACAGCGGTCAAGGCTTCCATCTCGATGCCGGTTTTTCCGATACATTTCAGCCGGGAACTTATATGTACCCCATCGGGTTGCAAATCTGCTTTTACAGAGACTTTCATGATTTGCAGCGGATGGCAGAGAGGAATCAAATCACTGGTTCTTTTCGCAGCCTGTATCCCTGCAATTTCTGCTACGGTGAGCACCTCCCCTTTCTTCATTTGGTTGGCTTTTATTAATTCTACCGTATGTGGCTGTAGCTTAATAAAACCTTCGGCAATGGCAATTCTGATTTGATCGGGCTTTTCCGATACATCCACCATTTTTGCCTTTCCGTCCTGATCAACATGACTTAATTTCATTTTTTATAATTTACTATTTTACTGATTCACAATACATCTATTATTTTGAATACTGATTGTCAATTAACCCCGCCTGCCGGACGCGCATGGATTTGAGGCTTTATAAGAGTCTTTACTTCGCAAATCATCATTCATTAATCGGTATTCGATATTTATTCCCAAATAATCATACTCAAGGGTGTCAAAATCTACTCGTCATGGCCGTTTCATTTTTTATAATTTCCTATCCCCCAATTCCATAAAATTTTCCTGATAGACTCATCGTTCCCACTTTCGGTTTGTTTTGAATAGCCAGGTCAAAAGCGGAGGCAGCACTTCTTCCATTTATTTGAAAAGCCAAATCGTTAAACAGGCAAGGCCGAAACGTTCCATCCGCGGTAAGCCGCAGCCGGTTACAATTTTTACAATCGCCACCCTCTCCGCCCTCCACGATGGAAAATTCACCTGTTTGAAGGTTCATTTGGTGAATAAAGCGGACGCTTAAGCCATTCTTTTCACAAAATTTTGCCACATCCACGGCATCTTTCTCATTCCTATTCTTAAAAACCACACAATTGATTTTTATGGGGCTAAGACCGGCATGCCTGGCTGCTTCTATTCCTGCAAAAACCTTATTGATATCGCCACCTCTGGTAATCTCCTTATACTTTTCTGCCGAAAGGGTGTCCATACTGATGTTGACACGGTTTAAGCCTGCTTTGGCCAATTCATTAGCATATTTTTCCAATAAAATACCATTGGTAGTCATCGACAAATCAATAATCTCGGGAATGGACGCTATCATTTCAACCAATTGGATGATTCCTTTTCTTATTAGCGGTTCTCCACCGGTAAGTCTCACCTTTGTTATGCCCTTTTTGACACCTTCTAATACGGTTTCGTAAATTTTTTCGTAAGAGAGGATATCCTCATGCTTCATCAATTCAATTCCTTCTTCAGGCATGCAGTATACGCACCTCAGGTTACATCTGTCGGTAACAGAAATCCGTAGATAATTGATATCTCTGCTATAGCGGTCTAACATTTACTTTCTCTCCTTTTTTCAATTCAAAAACACCTTTTTCAAAAATCATCAGCCCGTCGGCGTACGACAATGCATTGATATGAGCTGATCCATGGTACTCCATGTTTCGCACGAAACCTTCCCGGTCAATAACGATGGGTTCAAAGGCTTTCCTGCCTGCATTATTCCTTATAAAATCTTCACCAAGAGTAAGTTTCAAATAGCCCTCTTCTTTGTTCCTACCCATTATTTTTAATAAAAGTGGCTTCACCAAAGTTTCAAACTGAACGAAGGCTGAGACAGGATTTCCCGGAACGCCCACATACCATTTGTTTTTTGAAGTGCCAAACACACTCCTCTTTCCTGGTTTCACGTCCACACCATGAAATTTTATGTCGATGCCTGCCTCTTTCAGGACAAGTGGCACAAAATCGAAATCACCCATGGAGACGGCTCCTGAAAGCAGAATAACATCTGCCTTTTCAATCGCCATTTTTAACTTTTCATCCACACTCTCGATGCTGTCTTTTGCAATACCGAGATAAGAATATTCTAAACCCAATTCAGCCGCCGCAGCCATCAATTGAAAAGCATTGGAATTTCGAATTTGTGACGGTTTGGGCATAATCTGAGGTTCAACCAATTCATCTCCGGTGGATATAATGGCTACTTTGGGCTTTTTATACACTTCTACCCTCGTGGCACCTACTGAAGCCAGCACAGGAATATGTTTGGGTTTGATCAGTGTTCCTTTTTTCAGGACAACATCACCGGTTTTAATATCTTCAGCGAGATAGCAGATATTCGATTTAGAGGTTTCCGCTGTAAATCTTATTTTGTTGAGGGATGATTCCCGGGTATGTTCTACCATAATCACCGTATCAGCACCTTTGGGAACAGGAGCTCCGGTCATTATTTTGGCGCATTGATTCAGTCCAACAACCTTGGAGGGGAAAACGCCTGCCGGGATGATTTCTATTACATCCAGTTCGTTTGCCAAATCCTGCTTCCGACAGGCGTAACCATCCATAGCCGATTTATCGAAGGGAGGCATATTCATATCGGAAACAACGTCTTTTGCCAAAACCCATCCCAATGAGTTCAGGAAATCAATTTCTTCAACACCCAGTATTGTTGCTGTTTCGAGGGTCTTACGATAAGCTTCTTCAAATGTGATCATCTGCTAATAAATAAAAAGTTTAAAACTGGCCACTACCAATACGAATACTAAAACATATTTGAGTTTGAAGGATGACAATTTCACACTGCTTAAAAAAGAGCCCATAAATCCGCCGGCTAGTCCAACCGCTGCCCAAACAAGTATTTGAGGACTGGGCGTAAAAGCAGCATTGAAAACTAAGCCAAGCAAACCTGCAGTAGAATTCACCAAGATAAAAAGTGCTGAAATCCCGGCAGTTTCCTTCATGTTTGCCCAATGCATCAGCAACAATATGGGACTTAAAATAATTCCTCCTCCAATGCCAATCATGCCTGAGAAAAAGCCCACCACGGCACCAATCAAGACTGCAACAAAAAATATAGGATTATTACTCTTTTCATATTCTCCTTTGGGGCTAAAAAGCATTCTGCTAACGGCGATGAGTAGAAAAATTCCCAAAATCATTTTGTAGGTGTGGGGGTTGATGGTCATTCTGGCACCTAAAAAAGCCATGGGGATAGAGCCGATAATGAAAGGCAGGAGTACCTTGAATTTAAAATAGCCCTTTTTGTAGAAAGAATAAAATGCGATTCCTGCAACAAACAGATTAAGGGTGAGTGCAGAAGATTTCATTAAATATTGACCGAATCCAAAAATAGCCATCAAGGCCAGATAGCCGGAAGCTCCTCCATGGCCAACCGAGGCATAAAGTGCTGCGATGATAAAAAGCAAGAAAATAAATAAATATTCCATATCCTGATTCATTAAAATACCCCTTCCCAACAATATAGAAAGAGGCATGAATCCTAACCTGATACAGGACAGAAATGCATTCGCTCCTTTCCAATTCGTCCTCTATTCGAGGATTCGGGAGGCTAGAATGTTTCCTTTCTAACCCATTGGTTATATCATCATGGCTTTGCTTTAGATGGTATAACTCGGACGTAGTACACAATACTTAATTCACTTTGACATTAGTATCCTAATGACACGACAAAATTATATTATTCTTTTTAAATGTCTGAGTATAATCATTATAAATTACGTTTTGTAATGAACAAGGCTAAATAATATTTGCCAGTGAAAATCCTGAAAGGATTTAATTTGAATAACCGCCGGTTTTACCGGCGGTTGAGAATAAAAGATGACCCAGAACCCTGAAAGGGTTCAATAATAGTATTTTAAATTACATTGAACCCTTCCCGGGTTCTGGTTTAAGGGGCTATGCCCACCCCGAATTTTATTCGGGGCTATTCACATTTAATCCCTTCGGGATTTTAATCATTTCTTCAGCAAGCCCTAAATAATTACCATCAAGAATACCCCTGAAGGAGTTTTTGCAAACTGAATAGCTCTGGACGGCAAATCAAAATCTAAAATATAATTTCTAAAAATGCTTGTTTATTAAAAATAATTCTACTTTTGTAGCCTCAAAGATCATTATAATGAATTATAAAAGGCATCATCATCATTTTCATACTCCACTTCAGGTGCGTTAATGATATTTTGCCATAAAAGGAAATAATAGTCTAACCCATCTGAGAAAATCAGATGGGTTTTTTTTTTGAAATAGCCACCGATTTTCTCAGACTAAAAAAAGAAAAAGATGAATACGTTAAAAATTGCCATTCAAAAATCGGGACGCTTGAACGAAGGTTCCTTAAAATTATTAAAAGACTGCGGAATATTTATTGACAATGGTAAGGATCAGCTCATAGCACCAGCCCGTAATTTCCCGCTGGAAATTTTGTTTTTGAGAAATGCTGACATTCCACAATATGTGGAAGATGGTGTTGCTGATGCAGCGATAATTGGAGATAACATTCTGGTAGAAAAGCCAAAAGAAATTAAGGTAGTACAAAAACTGGGATTTTCACGCTGTCGTCTTTCGCTGGCAGCGCCAAAAAATGCCCAATACAACGGTCCTGAATTTTTCCAGGGAAAGAAAATTGCAACATCCTATCCCAACACCATAAAAAACTTCCTGAAGCAGAATAATGTTCAAGCTGAGATCCACGAAATCTCGGGCTCGGTTGAAATTGCTCCCAGTATCGGATTGGCTGATGGTATTTGTGATATCGTCAGCTCAGGGAGTACCTTGTTTAAAAACGGCTTAAAAGAGGTAGAGACTTTTCTTAAATCAGAAGCCGTTCTCATACAGTCTTTAAAAATTAAACCCGAGGCAGAGCAGATTTTAAGTCAATTGATTTTCCGGATTAAAACCGTTTTGGAAGCAAAAACCAACAAATACATCCTGATGAATGTGCCGAATGAAAAAATTGAGGAAATTAGCAATTTGCTTCCCGTTCTAAAAAGCCCGACCGTATTACCATTGGCGATGGAAGGATGGAGTTCGTTGCACACGGTAATAAAAGAAGATACTTTTTGGGAGGTAATAGATCAGCTGAAAGATGCCGGAGCCCAGGGAATCTTAGTTCTTCCAATTGAGAAAATGGTCATCTAATTGTAAAGAAAATGAGAATTTATAAAAATATTTCCCGTCAGGATTGGCCGCAACTTTGTCAACGCCCAAAACTACAAACAGCTGACCTGGATAATATTGTTGAAGAAGTTTTTGAGCAGGTTCGATTGTTCGGAGATAAGTCCGTAAAAAAGTATACACTGAAATTTGATGGCATTGAGCCGGAACAAATTCAAGTGAGTGAAGAGGCCTGGAATGAAGGAATCGATCGCGTACCGGATGAATTAAAAAGAGCTATTCAGCAAGCTAAAAGAAATATAGAAGTATTTCACAAAGCACAGCTTAACGAAAGGATAAACGTAGAAACCGAAGACGGTGTACAATGTTGGCAGGAATCGCGCGCCATTCAAAAAGTAGGCTTATACATTCCGGGTGGGACTGCCCCGCTGTTCTCCACGGTATTAATGCTGGCCGTACCGGCAAAATTGGCCGGTTGTGAGGAGATCATTCTGTGCACACCCCCCGACAAACAAGGGAATATACCCTCCCCTATCCTTTATGCAGCCAGGTTAACGGGTGTAAGTAAAGTCATGAAAATTGGGGGCATTCAAGCCATCGCGGCATTAACTTATGGCACCAAAAGTGTTCCGCAGGTTTATAAAATTTTTGGCCCCGGCAATCAATATGTTACCGCTGCCAAACAAAAGGCCTTTTCGGAAGGAACTGCAATTGACCTGCCGGCAGGGCCGTCGGAATTACTTGTTATCGCTGACGAAAGCGCCAATCCTGCCTTTATTGCCTCCGACCTCCTTTCGCAAGCAGAGCATGGTATTGACAGCCAGGTAGTTTGTATTTCAAATTCTTTTCAATTGCTGGAGTCGGTAAACGACGAAATTGAAAAGCAACTCCCCGCATTGCCCCGTGCAGAAATTGCCGGCAAATCCTTGAAAAACGCCCGCTTTTTATTCTCAGCTTCCAAAGAGGACAGCATTGGCTTTATCAATGCCTATGCCCCCGAGCATTTAATCATCACATCCATTGATGAAGCTTTTTACTTAGAGAATTTGAAAAATGCAGGCTCGGTATTTGTGGGCAATTACACACCAGAAAGTGCTGGAGATTATTTGTCGGGCACCAACCACACCCTGCCCACCAATGGTTTTGCCAGAAGCTTTGGTAGCTTGGGAATTAATGATTTTACTAAAAAAATAAGCTTCCAAAGAATTAGTCCCGAAGGGATTAAAAAAATTGGAAATAGCATTGAGCTGATGGCCAGGGCAGAAGGTTTGGAAGCACATGCAAAGGCTGTGGAAATGAGGCTTAAACGTATTGAAAAATGAAAAACAACATTCAAAAACTACTGCGAAACAACCTGAAAAACAGGTCTCCTTATGCTTCCGCCCGGGATGAATTTACAGAACCGGCCGAGATATGGCTGGATGCCAATGAAAACCCTTTTGAAACAGGAATGAACCGCTATCCCGACCCACGGCAAAACAAACTTAAGGAAGCGGTGGCTCGGGTAAAGCAACTCCCAAAAAATAATGTCTTCATAGGAAATGGAAGCGACGAAGTGCTGGATTTACTTTTCAGGGCATTTTGTGAACCGCGCATAGATAATGTGATTATTAGCCCTCCTACCTTCGGCATTTTTGAAGTGCTGGCTGAAATCAATGATGTGGCGATCAAAAAAGCTCCCCTCAATGAAGACTTCAGCCTGAATATTGAAAGGGTATTGCAACAAATCGATGAGCATACCAAAATGATTATTTTATGTTCTCCAAATAATCCCACTGGAAACACTCTGGATGAGCAGGCCATCGAAAAATTAATGGAGTTGGCTAGCCCATTGGTAGTGATCGATGAAGCCTACATTGATTTTTCAAAAAGCAAGGGATTTGTCAATAAACTAGACCATTATCCGGGTTTGGTAGTTGTTCAAACCCTTTCAAAAGCATGGGGGATGGCCGGGCTACGCTTAGGCTTGGGCTTGGCATCAACAGAAATCGTACAAATTCTTGACAGCATCAAACCACCGTATAACATCAATAGCTACAGTCAGTTGCAAGCCATTAAACAGATCGACAACAAAATAGATACCGAGCAACAGATAGCCTCCATTTTAGCAGAAAGAGAGAAAATCCGAAAGGCGTTGGAGCAATTGCCAGGGGTCATAAAAGTTTTCCCATCAGACACTAACTTTCTGCTCGTGGAAATAAAAAATGCTACACAGATTTATACTGCGCTGCTAAAAAAAGGGATCGTGCTGCGAAACAGAAGTGGCATATTGAACTGTAAAGAATGTCTGCGCATTACCGTAGGAACTCCCGCGGAAAATGACCGTTTGCTAAAAGAATTACGAAATCTCAAGCTATGAAAAAAGTACTATTTATCGACCGTGATGGGACACTTATTATTGAGCCTCCCGTAAATTTTCAAGTTGACAGCCTGGAAAAGTTGGAATTTTTTCCCGGCGTGTTTCGTTATTTATCGTTAATAGCCGAAGAGCTGGACTACGAACTGGTAATGGTGAGCAATCAGGATGGATTGGGGACAGAAGCCTATCCTGAGGAAGGTTTTTTACAAGTTCAGCAGAAAGCCATCAGGGCATTTGAGAATGAAGGGATCAATTTTTCTGAAATCCTTATCGACAAAAGCTTTCCGGAAGAAAATTCACCAAACCGCAAGCCCCGGATCGGTTTGCTGACTCACTTCCTGAAAGGAACTTATGATATAGAAAACTCCTATGTAATCGGTGACCGGATAAGCGATATGGAGCTGGCAAAGAACCTGGGCTGCAAAGGCATTCTGGTTGCAGGTCAAACTCAACAGCCCTTTGATAGCAAGATACAGCTATTACAAACGTCATCATGGAAAGAAATATATCACTTTCTCCGCTTTGGGCAACGCATAGCTGTTGTGCAACGCAACACAAATGAAACCAACATTGAAGTTCAACTGAACCTTGATGGACAGGGAAAGTCGGACATCCAAACAGGCCTTGGTTTTTTTGATCATATGTTGGATCAATTAAGTCGTCACGGCCTTTTTGATTTGACAATCAAAGTAGCGGGCGATCTTTATGTGGATGAACACCACAGCATTGAGGATACGGCACTTGCGCTTGGGCAGGCCTTTAAAGAAGCTTTAGGAAACAAGGCTGGCATGGAACGTTATGGATTTTTCGCGCCCATGGATGACAGCCTTGCGCAAGTTGTCGTCGATTTTGGAGGGAGAAACTGGCTGCAATGGGATGTTGATTTCAAAAGAGAAAAAATTGGGGAGATGCCCACGGAGATGTTCTTCCATTTCTTTAAATCCTTTACGGATGCAGCCCTGTGCAATCTCCATATCAGCGCAAGCGGAACCAATGAGCATCACAAAATAGAAGCTATTTTTAAAGCTTTTGCCAAGGCATTGAAGAAGGCCGTCAGGCGGGATGAAAAAAACAACATATTACCCAGCACCAAAGGAACGCTGTAATGAATCCTTTTTCATCTACCATCTGAAATTACGAAAAAGGCAACTAATCAGTAACAAGAGACAAATATTATGTCGTAAATATAAAATCAGAAGATAAATACCTTAATTCCCCTTTTGGAAGGGGTGCAGGGGTAGGTTTTATAAAAATATTATTTATTTTCTGATTTTTTAGATATACTTATTCAAGATTTATTAGCACACTGATTAGTCACCAAAAATAGAAAGAAAATGAAAATTGCCATAATAGACTACGGAGCAGGAAATGTTAAATCGGTACAATTCGCCCTTGAACGAATTGGATTCTCAGGCTTTCTCACTGCTAGTGCAAGGGAAATAGAATCGGCCGATAAAGTAATTTTCCCGGGAGTTGGAGAAGCCAAAACCGCTATGAAAGCTTTAAAGGAGCATGGCCTGGATATCCTAATTCCCCAGCTGAAGCAGGATGTATTAGGGATCTGCCTAGGCATGCAGCTCATGTGTGAAAAATCTGAAGAAGGCGCCACGGACTGCCTAAACATATTTCCAATGGTTTCTATGGAATTCCCTGAGCCGCTTAAGATTCCACATGTCGGCTGGAATCAAATTGAGAACCTTAAATCCAATTTGTTGAACGGGATCAGCGAAGATTCCTACACCTATTTTGTACATAGTTATTACGTACCTCTCTCAGCATTTACCATCGCTGAAAGTTTTTATGGCTTTCGCTTCTCATCAGCGTTGGCAAAAGATAATTTTTATGCCTGCCAGTTTCACCCCGAAAAAAGTAGTGATGCTGGCGAACAAATCTTACAAAATTTTATAAACTTATGAGAATCATTCCTGCTTTAGACATGATCGATGGAAAATGTGTCCGACTGGAACAAGGAGATTTTTCCCGAAAAAAAATCTATGAACAAGATCCCCTTGATTATGCCAAATCATTGGAAGACGAAGGCTTTCATTATCTTCATTTGGTGGATCTGGATGGTGCAAAAAAAGGGGAACTGGTTCATTGGAAAATCCTGGAAAAAATTTGTCATGCCACCGGCTTAAAAGTAGACTTTGGCGGAGGGATCAAAGACAGTGCGGCAGTAAAAAAAGTTTTCGATTGCGGAGCACATCAGCTTACCGCCGGAAGTATTGCAGTTAAAAACCCTGAATTGGTTACTGAATGGATGGCGCTTTTTGGAGCAGAAAAAATCATTCTGGGTGCGGATGTTAAAGACCAAATGATTTATATAGATGGCTGGAAAACCAATACCGGAATTCCCTTGCTTTCTTTTTTAAAGAAATTTATTGAAGCAGGAACACAATATGCCATCTGTACTGACATAAGCAGAGATGGCCTGTTGCAGGGGAGCGCAGTAGACCTATATCAGACAATCAGAAAAGCATTTCCAGACTTAAACCTCATTGCCAGCGGCGGAGTTCATTCGTTGGACGACATACGTCTGCTGGAAGAAAGCGGACTTGAAGGAGCCATTGTTGGCAAAGCCCTGCTGGAAAATAAAATCAATTTCAATCAACTGTGAACCGATGCTGACTAAACGAATTATTCCTTGCCTTGACATAAAAGATGGCAGAACGGTAAAGGGAACCAATTTTCTGTCGCTAAGAGATGCCGGAGACCCGGTAGAACTGGCTCGCTTATACTCCCAACAAGGAGCTGACGAGTTGGTATTTTTAGATATTACAGCTACCAGCGACCGGAGAAAAACACTTGTCTCGCTGGTGGAAAAAGTAGCGCGTGAAATTAGCATTCCGTTCACAGTCGGAGGAGGAATAAGCACCACCGAAGATGTTCAGGCTGTGTTGAAAGCAGGAGCCGATAAAGTTTCCATTAATTCGGCAGCGGTTGAAAATCCCGAATTAATCAGCCAATTAGCCGGTAAATTTGGAAAACAATGTATTGTGCTGGCCATCGATGCCAATTGGATAAACGGAGAATGGAAAGTTTTTACCCATGGCGGGCGAAAAGAAACCTCTTTAAACCTGTTTGACTGGGCAAAAAAGGGAGAGAAACTGGGCGCCGGAGAAATTCTTTTTACTTCCATGACACGCGATGGAACCAAAGACGGCTTTGAGCTGGAAGCCAATAAAAGACTTACAGAATCGCTACGAATTCCCGTTATCGCTTCCGGTGGAGCAGGTAATATAAGCCATTTCACTGAAGTATTCCGAGAAGCAAAAGTAGATGCAGCACTGGCTGCCAGTATTTTCCATTATGGCGAAATAGGGATAAGAGAGTTGAAAGAAGAATTACAAAGACAAAATATTAATGTTCGATTATAATTATTACTATGAAGATAAATTTTGATAAAAATACCGGTTTGGCGCCAGCAATTATTCAGGATGCTGAAACGAAAAAAGTACTCATGTTAGCCTACATGAATAAAGAATCGCTCCGGAAAACAATGGAAACCTCTTTGGTGTGCTTTTACAGCCGCAGCCGGAAAGAATTATGGACAAAAGGTGAAACAAGTGGGAATTACCTGCATTTGGTCAGCATAAAATCCGATTGTGATAACGATACGCTCCTGGTAGAAGTAAAACCCGATGGTCCTGTTTGCCACCTGGGAACTGATACTTGTTGGGGAGAGGAAAACCAGCTTCAGTTCGGATTTTTAACAAAATTGGAGGATATTATCACCGACCGGATTTCAAACCCTTCTGATGCCTCGTACACCAGCCGGTTAGTACGAAAAGGCATTAACAAAGTAGCCCAAAAAGTAGGAGAAGAAGCGGTAGAAGTGGTTATTGAGGCCAAAGACGATGATGATGGACTTTTCCTGAACGAATCCGCTGATTTACTTTACCACTATCTGATTCTATTGCAGGTAAAAGGGTTTAAATTACAGGATGTCATCGAGGTATTATCAGCAAGGAACGAAAAGAAATGATAAATAGTTCCCCCCGATTCATGAATCCGGGGAAAAGTTTCTCATCCTATAAGGATTTAATTTCTGCAATAAGTTTTTGAATCGAATCTTTGGCATTTCCAAAAAGCATCCGGGTTTGGTCAAGGTAAAAGAGAGGGTTTTCAATGCCCGCATAACCTTTACCCATCCCCCTTTTCATAACGATTACATTTTTCGCCAAATCAGCACGAATAATCGGCATGCCGTAAATGGGACTACCGGGAGAGTTTATCGCTGCGGGGTTTACCACATCATTTGCACCAATAATTACAACCACATTGGTCTGTTCCATCTCCGGGTTAATGTCATCCATTTCCACCAGCTTACTATAGGAGACATCCGCTTCGGCTAATAGGACATTCATGTGTCCCGGCATCCTTCCTGCAACAGGATGAATGGCATATTTTACCGTAACACCCTTACTCTCAAGTAGTTTTTCTAATTCATGAACCGTGTGTTGAGCCTGTGAAACAGCCAAACCATAACCCGGGACAATGGTAACGGTAGAAGAATAGCTCATGAGAACAGCAGCATCGCCCGCTTGTATTTCTTTGATAATTCCTCCGGATTCTCCCTGAGGTCCTTCCGAGCCGCCAAAAGCACCGATTATTACATTCAAGAGCGAGCGGTTCATGGCATTACACATCACGACAGTCAAAATGGTACCCGCTGATCCAACCAGAATTCCTCCCAAAATCATGGCATAATTTCCGTATAGAAATCCGGTGAGTGCAGCAGCAATCCCTGTAAAGGCATTCAGTAAAGAGATGACGACGGGCATATCGGCACCGCCAATGGGCATCACAAACATTACGCCATAAAGTAAGGAGATGAACAACAATCCAAACATAAGTAAGGTGACAAGGGGAGTATGCTGTGAAACCGTCATCAGTATAACGATCAGCGCAATAGAAACAAGTAGCAATCCGAAGTTAACGAACTTCATCAAACCGGAACGAATATCCCCCACTTTGCCTTCCAGTTTACCATAAGCAATCATACTTCCCGAAAAGGCAACACTTCCCACCAATATTCCCAAAAGTGAAACCAAAATAGTTCCTTTATCCTGCAATGAAGTTTCAAAAAAGCCCATAAAAGAAATAATAGCCGAAGCGGCACCACCGGTGGCATTAAAAAAGGATACCAGCTGAGGCATGGCGGTCATTTTAACCTTTCGGGCAATATACCATCCTATAATACTGGCAGCAAGAATACTCAGAAATATAATTCCCAGATTTGTTATTCCGTTTCCATGACTGTCGGTTTGAAGCAAAACCGTGGCTATTGCAGCCAAAAACATACCGGCACCTGCCCATATATTTCCCCTACGTGCCGTGTCAGGTTTATTTTGAAGCTTTAGCCCGATCACAAAAAAAACAGCCGCTAGCAAATAGCAATATTCCAATATAGTTTCCGCAGTGGTGTATGCAATATTTTGTTGTAACTGAAAAATGTCGTTCATAATCACTTATTTTTTTTCTTTTTAAACATTTCGAGCATTCTATCGGTTACCACAAAACCACCGACAACGTTTAAAGTGGCAAGAAATAAAGCAATACTTCCAACTAAAATATCTAACCAATCAGAAGCATGACCTGTAAAAATAATGGCACCAATAATTACCACTCCACTAATGGCATTTGCCCCCGACATCAAGGGTGTATGCAAGACGGATGGTACATTAGAAATCAACTCGAATCCCAGGAAGGTGGCGAGTGCCACTATAAAAATCTCCTGGTGGTAGGTATAAAGAAATTGAATTACAGCATCCATAGACTAAGTATTTTCGATTAATGATTTAATACGTTCACTATAAACTTCATGTTGATGAGCTATACAACTCTGTTTGATAATTTCATCTTCAAAATCAAGGTTTAATTCACCCTGATCGTTAATCATAAGGTTTAAAAAACTCAACAGATTGTTTCCATACATACTACTGGCATCAATAGGCATGGAAGACGGATAGGCTGATTGTCCTACTATATAAACATGATTAAAGGAATAAGTTTCTCCGGCTTTGGTTAGCTCGCAATTCCCTCCGGTAGACGCTGCCAGGTCAATAATTACAGCTCCGGGCAACATCTTTTCCACGGTTTCTTTGGTAATCAGTATTGGTGCTTTTTTACCCGGTATTTGGGCTGTGGTAATCACCACATGGCTCTCCATGGCATGCTCCTGTACCAATTGACGCTGTTTCTGTTTGTACTCTTCCGATTGATCCACAGCATAACCACCTGCTGAATTGTCCTCTTGGGCACCTTCCAATTCCACAAATTTAGCGCCCAGGCTTTCCACTTGCTCTTTCACCTCAGAACGAACATCAAAAGCTTCAACCCTGGCTCCCAAACGCCGAGCCGTGGCAATAGCCTGTAGACCGGCAACTCCCGCTCCTAAAATCAACACTTTAGCAGGACGAATGGTGCCGGCGGCCGTCATAAACATGGGAAAAAAACGAGGCAAAAGCATGGCCGCTTCCAAAACGGCACGATAGCCGGCAACAGTAGCCATTGAAGATAGGATGTCTTTATCCTGAGCACGTGAAATGCGGGGAATAATATCTAAACTAAAAGCTGTGACGCCTTTCTCTTTTAAATATTTTACCTTCTCGAGACTTGCCAATGGATCGACAACACCTATCAGGATTTGATTTTCTTCCAACGAATCCAACTCCTTCTCACTTGGAAGATGAATTCCCAATAGGATGCCGGCTTTCTTAAACAACTCTTGACGAGACACCATCTGTGCACCGGCATCTTCATAATCCTTATCAAATGAAAAAGCCTTTTCACCCGCGTCATGCTCAACCAATAGTTCATTACCCGAAGCCAGCAATTTTTTAATATGCAGTGGTAACAACGCTACCCTTTGCTCAAAGTCTGGTTCTTTCAAGATTCCAATTTTCATGATAGCTATGCTTCTTGTTAATAATCCTTATTTAGATTTTGTAAAGATAAAAATCTTTTTGTAAATCCAAATAGGATGGGAGGCTGAACTCAAGCAAACGCATCTAATTATTTATTCTGGAGTAAGCCAATTTTCTACTTTTGTAAAACCATAAATAAATTGATAAGATGCTCCTCATTCTTTCACCTTCCAAAACCATGGATTCCGTAAGTCCGGTTAGTAGTAGCATGTCTACTATTCCTGAAAATTTGGCACTTTCCGAGCGCTTGGCTCGACTATTAAAAAAGAAATCACAAACCGAACTTTCCAGCTTAATGAAAATTAAACCGGCACTAGCTCAACGCACTTTCGAAAACTTTCAACAATGGCAGACACCATTTAATAAGGAGAATGCCAAAGCAGCCGCATTCACTTATAGCGGGGAAGTCTTTAATGGACTTCAAATAGAATCTTTCAAAGAGACTGATCTCAGTTATTCACAAGATCACCTTCGTATCTTGTCAGGCTTATACGGTTCACTAAAGCCGATGGATCTCATCCAACCTTATCGACTAGAGATGGCAGCCAATCTCTCGCTTGGAGGAGCGAACAATTTGTATCAATATTGGAAACCAGAGATTACAAAAGCAATTAAATCAGCACTTAATAAGCAAGGCGATAACTTACTTATTAATCTGGCATCAAACGAATACTCCAAATGCATAGACCGTAAAACATTGTCAGCTAATATTATACAGCCTGTTTTTAAGGAGTTTAAAAATGAAAAACCACAAATCATTACAATGTACGCTAAAAAAGCCCGTGGAATGATGGCAAACTTTCTCTTGAGAAACAAAATCAACTCCATTGAACATTTAAAACAGTTCAATGAAGCCGGATACTATTATGATGATAGGCTCTCAACCGAAACGGAAATTGTTTTTACTCGTTAGTTAATTTACAAACTACCTACCATCCGTGATAGGATTCAATGGAAAAATCGGTTCAAAAGACGGTTCACATGCCAGAGCCATTTTTTTTAAATTAATTTACCATTGTGTACCAAGCTGTTAAAAATTATCTACTGAATTCTTGAAATATTATCCAAATTTGTCTTGCGTATAAGTATTTCTTTTGTATTTTTGCCGCCCCATAAGAAGGGAAATAGTTCATAGAAAAGCTGAGTAATACGATTAGGATTAAGACGCCTGAAACAGGGTATTTATCAGAGGAGTCAAGCGGGTTAAAAATAAATTATTT
>Ga0316204_10004914_pt1 | contig 23102 bp, 17 predicted proteins | sample 6monrhotite_MG_2_FD_205661 | JGI IMG/M metagenome (GOLD analysis project Ga0316204, IMG submission 205661) | Microbial mat bacterial communities from mineral coupon in-situ incubated in ocean water Damariscotta River, Maine, United States -... | ecosystem: Environmental > Aquatic > Marine >... | reverse complement strand
ACCGGAAGTTCGTTCCTGTTGGTCGAAGAGGCTGGCTGCGAAACCGCTTCTTAGACCCCCAAACAGGGCGTTCTTCCGGTGCTTTACGACGTTACGCTACGCGGCGGCGTGCAACTCCGAGGTGTAGCCGGCGCCCAGCATGGCGAGAGCCGAAACGAGAGTGCTCCCGAACAACGCGACGGTAATGACTTCGAGCATGTGGTCCCTAGCCCGGTGCTCCCGGTATGGGTTGGAGAAAGATCAAACAGGCTCCTGCACCGTCCCAACGGGCCAGGAGCCAACGACAGACGCCACCGGTGATACGCTGCGCCGCCGTGATCCACCTTTACGTGCATGGACGAGGCCGAGGTCATGCCACGCGTTGCCTTGCCATCACCCGGGCGCTGTCAGATGCGGGTCGGCCTTTTCGTGCGTTCGTTGGACGGGACGGTGTGCCCCTGTTCTCTGGCGAGACCCCGTGTACGGAGGTCGCCTCGCTCCCGCCGACGCCAGGCCGCGCCGCCCTCGGGTTGGCCAGCCGCGTTCGGGATGCAATCCGCGAAGGCCGCCGCGACCGGGCCTCGCTGATCGTTTCGGACGGCGACCTTCCCGGACAGCTTGCCGCGCACGCGTTGCGAGTTCCCTCGATCGCGGTGGGGCACGGCCTGGTGTTTAGCGAATGCAGACGCCCGACCGCACTCGCCGCGGCCCCGTGGTGGCGGGAGGCCGTCAAGGCAGCGGCCTCATCCGCTGGTGCGCACCGACGTATCGCGGTCAACTTCGTGCCGCTGCAACCTCGGACCTCCCGCGTGGTCCTTGCCCGCCCCTCCATCGACCCGCGATTGCACCGCGAATCGGAGCCGTCCCGGGTGCTCTGCTACTTCCGCGACGGCGCCCACGATGTTCTGCGAGCCCTCGTCGCCCACGGGGAACGTCCAGTCCTCTTCTCCGCCGAGAACCCCGAGATTGAAGGCGTGGAGTACGAGCCGCAGAGTCGAGAGCGGTTCATCGCACGGCTCGCACAGGCACGCGTCGTCATCGCGACTGCGGGCAGCCAGCTGATCTCCGAATGCGTTGGCCTGGGCATTCCGGTCCTCGCCCTGTACGCGGACGGCGATGATGAACAACGGCTCAACGCGGCGATGGTCCTCGGCTCTGGCCTCGGAGACGGATGCTCTTTCCAGGCCTTGACGGCCACTCGCATCGCGCGCTTCGTGGACTCGCCCCCGGTCCCGCGTCCCGTGACCCACCCTGGGCCCGAAGTCGCGACCGCGGCCATGGACGCGATCGACTCGGCCCTGCTATCCCTGCGCGCATGACCGAGGAACGAACCGCGCTCGACGGCTTCATGACCGGCCGTGCACCGGCGATGCTGCTCGTCGGTTTGGTCGGCGTGGCCACGGTGGTTTGGTTCGTCGTCGGGGTCGTCTCCGCCCCCTGGCAGCTGGACGACAGCAGCCCGACGGTGATGTCGAGCACAGCGGAGTGCGACGCAAGACGCGGCGCCCAGTACCAGATTCGGGTCGCCGGCGAGACGTACGGCCACTGCGGCGGCGCAACCAACAAGTGTGGCGAAGTCGAAGCGGTCGCCGTGGCCTATGACGCAAGCGACCCCGCACAGTGCCGGGTCGCGAGTGCCGCCGGAGGAGTCGGTCGATAAGAAGCCACTTTCTTGCTGCTCGGGCTCGGGTTGAGCTTCGCCGGAGCCGCCGGGGCGAGCTTCCTTCTCAGCCAACGCACACGACGCGCCGGTGCCAGCGGAGACCTCGACGCAAAGGCAGCCGCCGCCCGATTCCAGCGGCTGCAACGCATCAGTTGGGGATCACTTGCAGCCGCGGCCCTGACCGCCAACGGCACCGCCCTGTACCTGCTCTTGTAGCCGTGAGACAGGCCCCCCGGGCCGGGGCGGCAACACACAGGCGCGAGTTTTCCGACGTCCTGCTAGAGTCTCCGCGCTCATGAGCACCAGCGAAACGCCCACAGTCGAAACGAAGGTTGATGGACGCGCGGGAGACCGCAGTCGCGAGCTGATGGAAGCCGCGCAACGCGTGATCCCAGGTGGCGTCAACAGCCCGGTCCGGGCATTCGGTCCGGTCGGCGGAGATCCCCCGTTTGTTCGCAAGGCCAAGGGCGCGCACATCATCACCGAGGACGGCGTCGCGCTCATCGACTACGTCGGCACCTGGGGCCCGGCGATCCTCGGACACGCGGAACCCGAGGTCATCGATGCCGTGCAGAGAGCCGTCCGGGATGGCTTGAGCTTTGGCGCGGCGTCGGCTGGCGAGGTCGACTTTGCGGAACTCGTCTGCTCGATGGTTCCGAGCCTGCAAGGCGGCATGGTCCGCATGGTCAACTCGGGAACCGAGGCCACGATGAGCGCGCTTCGGCTCGCCCGCGGCTACACCGGGCGAGACAAGATCATCAAGATGGACGGCGGCTATCACGGGCACGCCGACTTCCTCCTCGTCGCCGCCGGCTCCGGTGCTGCGACCCTCGGACTCCCCGGCACCGCCGGCGTTCCAGCCGACGTGGTGAAGCAGACTCTACTCGCCCCGCAGAACGACCTCGACGCTGTCCGAGCCATCATCGCGAAACACCCCGACGACATCGCCGCGATCATCATTGAGCCCGTCTGCGGCAACATGGGCTGCGTCCCGCCCGAGCCCGGCTACCTCGAAGGGCTCCGGGAGCTCACGGCCGAACACGGCATCGTCCTGATCTTCGATGAAGTCATGACCGGCTTCCGGTTGGCCAAGGGGGGCGCACAGGAGCTGTTTGGGGTCACTCCGGACCTCACCGCGCTGGGCAAAATCGTAGGCGGAGGCCTTCCGTGCGCCGCATACGGTGGCAAACGAGAGATCATGGAGAAGCTCGCCCCGGTTGGCCCTGTCTACCAAGCGGGCACACTCAGCGGAAACCCCATCGCCGTCGCGGCGGGCATGGCCACACTCAAGATCCTCGAGCGCGACTCGCCGTACGCTCAGCTCGATGCTCTGACCGAACGGCTCGCAACGGGCATCGTCGAGGCTGCCGACGCGGCCGGCCTTCCGTTCACCAGCAACCGTGTGGGCTCGATGTTCACCGGCTTCTTCCGCAGCGGCAAAGTCCGCAACTACGAAGACGCCAAGGCCAGCAACCTCGACCAGTTCACGCAATGGCACTCCGCCATGCTGGAGCGCGGCGTGTATCTGGCTCCTTCGCAGTTCGAGTCGGGCTTCGTCTCGGTCGCGCACACGGAGGAGATCATCGATCAGACGATCGCCGCCGCAACAGAGGCGATGCTCGCCGTCGCCGCGGTGGACTAGAGAGACGGTCCCAAACGGCCGCCGCCGAACCGCCGAGCGCGACATGACGGACGCATCCACAGGATACGCCGTCCTCGCACCGTCGACCTGCAGCGGGGGCTGCCCCCCGCTGCTAGCGGCTAGCTCGCCTCGAACAGCAACAGCCCGTCGTCCTCGAGCGCGCTGCAGTCCGCGTACTCCAGCTTCGCCTCGGCCACCGAGACGGACGATTCCCTGCCGAGAACTCCGGCGAGCTTGTCGATCGTTCGCTCGGTCAGCGCGGTCCCTGCTCGGACAAACGGAACACCGCCATTGAGCAGGACGTCGCGGCGCAGCACCATGCCCGGTACGAGCTCCTGCACTTGGACTGTGCGGTGACCACCCTGGCCAGGGAGCAACCCGAGAACGAGGGAGATGCCGTTGCCTTCGAGAACCCAAGTCGACTCCGCGTCGGCGAACTTCTTCGGCGGGCAGTCCTCGGGCAAACCCAGCGTCACTCCGACACCATCACTCATGACGGCCTGCTTGAAGACCCCTGCGAGCACGTTCGCTGTTTCCCGCAGGCAATCCGGCAGCGCGCTCTCGGGCCCGTCTTCCCCAAACAGGGATCGAACAAGAGCTCGCCCAGCCTCGTTCGAACAGCCCACAAGGATCTCCACCGTGGACGCATCGTCCCGGCACGTCACCCGTAGTGCAGATCCGACCTCAGGATTGGGTCCGTCGTACGGCGCGCTGGTCAATGTGGTTCCCAGTGTCGAGCCAACGCTGGTGGACATGAGGTCGGGGATCTTGTCCCAGGAAGTGCTCCCTCGCAGGCGCCCCCTCCCTCCGGTTTCCGAATCGGTCGTGAATTTCCCGGGGAGCTCAATGCGGGCTACGAGCTCGGACACGCACGCCGCCCGAGTCATGAGGTCTACGGCTCCTGCTGAGAGTGCTGCAACCACGGATTTCTCGTCGAGCTTCGGCAACGCAGCGATGACATGCGGTAGGGGCTTGAGCCCCGCTCCTTGGATCGCACGCAACGCCCGACGATCCCCACAGATGAACAGATCCCCGCCCAACGCCGCGACTCCTGTCTTGGAGAGCTTCTCCACGGTTCGGACGACGTCGTACCCACGGGACCGCAGAACATCTTCGAACCGCTCTCCGACGGGACCCGCGGGCATCGCTATTACGACGCGCATCGGGGCACCGATCGTCCGCGAGTAGCCAGTTTCTTGACTGTCGCGATGAGTGACTCTGGTTTGTAGGGTTTGAGCATCCAGCCCATCGCCCCAAGCGCCTTTGCGCGTCGGATGAGGCTCGCCTCCGACTCTGTCGTCACCATCAGAACAGGCGGCATCGACCGGCCCGACTTCGAGGCCGCCTCGAGAAACTCGACCCCGTTCATTGTCGGCATGTTGACGTCGCACAGCACGCACGCAATGTCGTCTGTGAGACGCTCCAGCGCCTCCAACCCGTTTCCTGCCTCGACGACCTCAAAGCCCGCGCCCTCCAGCGCACGCCTTGCTTGAGTTCGAACCATGAGCGAGTCATCCACGACAAGAACTCGGACGCTCATCACAAACCTCGCTTCGGGGTCGACTTCGTAGCGCTCGGGAACATGGGACGTCGCATACAGCGAACTTCGACCTTGTTGCAGAGACCTTGAGTTCGGGCCCGGGGCCCCAACGCCGGATCCTCGTTCCAAAAAAAGCCGCCCGAGAGTTCCAGCGGGCGCTCTACCCCCAATGATGACGAAAATCCGCACTTCCCGGTCTCGCTGGACGGCTCGAATTCGCCCGTGTGCGCTCGGTTTCGGCCTCCTGACGGGGACTTACGTCTTCGCGAACCATCCGCGGCCCACGCGGCCGACAGCTGCAAAACCGTCGCGGATGTGAGCAGCAAGGTCTGGAAGGAGACCCCGGGGGTCGTCAAAACCGCGATCGCCAAATCCGGTCCCTTCGGTGCCAGCGCCATCCAGGCCCTGAAACTGATCGATGAAGGCGTGAAGATCTGGAACAAGCTGGTCCATCGTGAGCGCCAGCGCGCACGCAGGGCAAGGAAGGCTTGGGTGCGAAAACAGTTCCGAAATAGATGCGTCCAAAGACGGCCCGCAAGACTCTACCCATGGTTCGCGTCCCGCTCGGAGAGCAGACAGGGATGGAAATTGACCGAAGCGTTTTTTGGCGGAGACGGATCCCGACTCCACGAGCACACGGACCCGTCTGTCAGCGCATGGCGAACGAAACTTGCCGCGGCTGGGAGGTCCGCAAGCGGGGTTGGAAGAAGCGGACTAGCGAGCTCGCAGGTACTCGAGCGTGGCAGTCACGGTTTCGGGCTGCGGATCGAGATGCGTCGCGATCTCGTACAAGACCGCGCCTCGTGGGCCGTCGAGAGCAGGTTCGGCACCCGCTTGCAGTGAGGCATCTGAGGAGAGCCGACCCAGGATCCAGTCGTAGGAACGCAGCAGGTCAGGCTCGAGACCGCGGCGTAGAGCAGCAGCCTTCTCGACCTCAGGACGCGCCCGCAGGGCTGTGAGTCCTTCTCCGTCTTCGACCAGCAGCGAGACGACGAGCCCCTCGCCTCCGTGACTGCGGCGGCGTTCCCCGTAGGCGGTCGCCATCGGGAGCGAGCTGGATGTAGCGTCGAGCAAGGCAACCTCGATCAGCGCCCGCGCGTGGGCGAGTTGGTCGAGCCCGTCCCACCGCCCCAAGGCCGTCGTGTATTCGGCGACCGCCCGACGGGCCACGTCGGCGTCGCGGCGCAGCACCGCGAGTTCGTGCAACTGTTGGCCGCGCAGCCACGCCAGGGCGGCCTGGCTTGCCTTGGAACCCCGCCGGCCGACCGCCTGGGCCACGACATCGTAGTGCGACAACCGCTGCTCCATGCGCTCGATTGTGGTCTCGTCGGAGCTGCCATCGTTGTATTCGGCCGCGGCCGTGGCCACGTCGCCAAGATCGAGGTCGACGTCACCGAGCGTTCGACCGAGGCGGTCGAGCCCCTCGCGGTCTGCTCGCAATCCGTACCAGAACAAGAGGCCGCCATACGACGAGGGCCGGCGAGGGGCGAGGACCTGTCCCTGTTGCATGTAGTCGAGCGCCCTGCGGAGGTTCGGGCTCTTGTCCATGGCGTCCTGCAGCGCGGTGCCGCGGGGCCCGTCACCGATCGCCCCGACGAGGGCCCGCATGTCCGTTCCGGTCAGCCTCAGGTGTTCGAGTTGTACGTAGGGCCGCAACAGATCCGCCATCGCCAGCGTCTCGAGCGCCCCACCGAGGTTGCCCACGACCAAGGCGTTGTCAGGCGTCAAGCCGTGCGCCTTTTCCAAGACCTTCACGGCCTCGCGCAAGCGCTCGATGTCTCCGGTGCACTCGTATCGTCGGAGCAGCGCAATCGCGGCGTTGTTGAACCCGCTGCCGTCGCCGCCCCCGTGCTCGAGCCAGCCAGCGGCGACTTCGGCGAACGTATTGTCAGCGACGTCGTACTGCCCCTGCTCCAGTTGCTCTTCCCCCTCGAGTTCGAGCAGTCTCAATCGCACCCCGGGAGCATCGCTGTCACCGCGTTGCAGCCACATGCGAGTGTCGTCGCGCTCCGTCGCCATCACCGCCATCATCGAGGCGGCGGACTGTTTGAGTGGCGATTCGCTGGTGTCGTACACCTTCTGTGCGATCTCTCGTGCGTTGGCCAGCAGTCCGAGTTCCCGGTACGCCGACGCAACCGCGATGTGGACCTCCGGCGGATGACCGCTGAGCAGACTTTGGAACTGCTGTTCACCTTCCTCCTCCTTGCCGAGGCGGTAGTAGACCTGCCCGAGGCCGAGGTGATAGCTGGGCATCCCCGTTCCTTCGTGCCCGATCGCGAGGAATGCCCGCTCCGCCCCGTCGAGCAGCAGCTGGCGTTCCTCTCCTTCGGCCGCACTCGCACGGCGCAGTTTCAGCGTTCCCCACTGGATCGCGATACCGACGACCCCTGCCAATGACGTGTACTCGTCACGCAGGGCAGACAACTGCAAATCGCTGGCGATCTGCTCCTCGACGTACTCCGCGAACACCCGTCCCTGCTCCGACTCCGCGGCGTTCTCCAGGCGCTTCTGCACGACACGCGGCAGCGTTCCCGCTTGCGCCCGCGCCACCAATTTGTTCTGCAGGACCTCGGCCTTCTCGTTGTAGGAGCGTCGCGCAGACTCGAAAGCCGGAAGGCGACTGGTCAAGACCCGCTCGAGCAACGCATCCGCATCGGTGACGCGATCCAATTCTACGTAGGTCACCGCGAGGGTTGCCTGAGCACTGAGCACCAAGTGGCCGGGCGTACCGACGTCCGTCAACGTGGCCAGGGCATCCTCGGGCTCGCCAGAGGCCAGCTGCAGGTCGGCGAGAGCAACAGCAAGATCTTGGTCCCCTGGAGCAGCTGTGACCGCGGCCTTCAGTGGCTCGAGCTGAGGATCTTCGAGCAGGGCGAGGCGTTCGGGGTCGGCCACACGCTCCTGCGCCGCCGCGACTCTCGCGGTGACTGTTTCGCGAACTGCGGACAATCCATCGATGCCGTGCGCGGCCGTTCGCCAACGAGTCACGGTCGCCCCAAGTTCGATCCATACCGACGGCCCTTCGCCGAGCTGCTGCAACAGCGTGCCCGCGGCGACGATCGACTCCGTGTCGTCAGGCATCGACACGTTCTGACGGATCGCCTCGAGTGGCCATTGTTCGGCGAGCCCCTGTGCGAGATCGCGGTTGAGGGCGTAGCGTTGATCGCGAATCCGCTCCTTGGCGGGAGAATCGGCAAGCTCCTCCGCGTGGCCCAGAATCGTGAGAGCGCCGAGGACCGCTTCGTCCGAGTCCGTGCCGAGCTCGGATGCCCAGGTTTCGAGCTGCTCCACGACCGGACCGCCAATGGACGGAACGCGCGACACTTTGGGCAGCGCACGGTAGCGGAGCGTGAACCGCTCAACATCTCCAAGGTTTGCGAGCGTGAGCGGCGACGGGATGTCGGCCACGCTCAGTCGCACAAATCCTGCGACTGCCGGGCGCAGGTCGTCTGGATGGGCGTCGGGAAACTGCGTCAAGATCAGCTCGTATTGATCGACCACGGCACGGCGCTCGTCGGGGCTGGCGTCGGATTCGGCCGCTTCGGCCAACTCGACCGCCTGCTGGACCCGGTAGCCTTCTGACGTGTAGTAGCTGCGCACGAATCCGCCGACGACCGCAAGTACGACTCCCAGCAGCGCAAGCCGGCGCCACCAACGAGCGACGCTGCTGAGATCGACCTTCCCCTGGAAGTACCAACCGTCATCGTCGGCCGACATCACCCGATAGGCGTCCAGCGGCACGAGCGGTACAAACAGGGCCGTGATGTAGCGGGTGATCACGTAGGTCCCGTCGTCTCGTTGGTCCCGGCTCCCGTACAACCGCAGACCAAATCCGTTGATCCCGAACAGCGCAGGCGGAGACTGGATAGGACGCGCAGCCTCAATGATTCTGCGGAGCGATGCAGCCACCGGGGCGGGCGCGCCCTCGGCCGCAACGGCCGCCAACGCGCGCGCTTCGTCGAGTCGTTCTTGACTCACGAGCCACCACGCTCGGATCGTCGGAGTGAAGCGCGACGGATCGGCGAGGCCTGCGACCAGCAGATCGCGGAGGTCACCAGGCGTCGCGAGTTCGGAGGCCGCGAGCAGGAGGCGGCGACCTTCCCTCGTGCGCTGCGCCGCAAACAGCAAGGCAGCCGCGTCGCCGACGCGATCGGCCACAGTGTTCTTGATCTGATCGACGTGCTCGTCTTCGGGATCGAGCTCAGCGAGCGCTGCTTCGACGGGCCCGAGGAGCTCGGTGTCGATGTGCGCCACGAGACCATCGAGGGTCTCTTGGTGCACCCGAAAGTCCTCCCTCGCGGGGTCTGGGTCCAGCGCAGGGCGCCCCAACACTTCGTTGAGGAACTGAAGTCCGTTTCCGATTCGCTCGACTGACATGGCGGCGCGGCACGATATCAGCGCGCAACCGCCTCATCGATCGACATCGCAACGCACGGCCAGGGTACGGACGAAACAGCATTCCGTGGCGCGCGAAGGGACTCCTCGAGGTTCGGCCGCTCGGCCGCGGCAGTCGGAGAAAGGCTCGCGGCACGTACGGAGGTCCGAAACGCAACAACGCCCGACTCGTGATGAGCGGGTGTTCGCTAGGTGTCTCGCGTCGTCCCAAGGCACAAGACGAACTCCATTCGAGTTTCAGTTTTTTGGTCGCCGATACTTGCCTTCGCAGCACTTCGGCGGGTCCGCGCGCACGAGCGAAACGCATAGGAAACCCCACGCTCTGGGAACGGGCTGTGGCGCAGTATGATGTGTCCTGCCACGATGCCCGAAGGCCCCCTACCCGACGACGATGTGCTTCCCGAGCGTGCGGCGGTCGACTCCGTAGACGCTGCACGTGCCCTGGCCAATGTGTCGGCAAACCTGTTCGGGACGGCGGAAGCTCGTCCGCAGTTTGGTCGTTTCACGCTGCTCGAACAGGTCGGTGCCGGGGCGATGGGGACGGTGTACTCCGCGTTCGACCCGGAGCTCGATCGCAAGGTCGCGATCAAGGTCCTGCGCGGTGAACTCGATGAATCCCAGCAGCGCGCCCGCGCCCGCATGCGCCGGGAGGCTCGCGCTCTGGCCAAGCTCACCCACCCCAACGTGGCGACAGTCTACGAAGTCGGACAGGTGGACGAGCGGGTGTTCATCGCGATGGAATTCGTGGACGGCCGACCCCTCGACGTCTGGATGGAGGACCGCGCGCCGTGGCGGGAAGTGGTGTCGGTCTTTCGAGACGCTGGGGCGGGCCTGGCCGCAGCTCATGCCGCGGGAATCGTCCACCGCGACTTCAAGCCCGGAAACGTGATGCTCGGTGACGATGGCCGTGTCGTCGTGCTCGACTTCGGACTCGCCGCCCCGGACGCCATCACGCCGACCGAAGAAACCGAGGGCGACTCGATGGACTCGCCGATCGAACGGCTCACCGCGACACGTGCCGTCGTCGGCACGCCGGCCTACATGGCGCCCGAGCAGCATCGTGGAGAGTCGGCCTCCGCCAACAGCGATCAGTTCGCCTTCTGCGTTTCGCTGTTCGAGGCGCTGTACGGTACGCGCCCCTTCGCCGGTAGGACCCGCGCCTCGGTACTCAGTGCGATCGAGGGCGGTGAGATCGTCACGGTGGTCCCGACCGGATCTGCAGTGGCCCCGAGACTGAGGCGAGTGCTGGCGCGTGGGCTGTCCGCTCGCCCCGAGGATCGCTATCCGTCGATGGAGGCCCTCTTGGCGGCTCTCGATCCCCGCCGCGTCGCACGGAGACGGGCCGCCATCATCGGAGCGGTCGGGGGTGTTGTGGCGCTGAGTGCTGCCTATGGTTTTGGCGCTCAGGGGAGCGCGGCCGTGGCCGTGGTGGAGTGCGCTCTCCCTGAAACGCTGCGAGACGAGGTGTGGGACGAACCGCACCGGGGCCGCGTGAGGGCGGCCTACGCCGCGGACGCACGCGAGCATGTCCGAGTCATGGCGGAGTCCGTCCTCACCGACGTCGATGGGTGGGCCGAACACTGGTCACAAGAGCGGGCCGCGGCGTGCCAAGCCACTCGCGTACGCGGGGAGCAGTCCGAGGCGCTGTTGCAGGTCCGACTCCGCTGCTACGACGCTGCCGCGATCCGCTTGCGGTCGCTCGCCGAAGTTCTCGCCGGGTCGGACGACGATCGACCGTCCGCCCCAGTCCTGGTCACGACCCTGCCGGCCCTGACCCTGTGCAAGGACACCGAGTGGCTCGAACGCAACAGCCAGTTGCCGGCGGGGCAGGACGGACCGGCGCGCCTCGTAGCGCTGGAGGAGGCCGCCGCCGACGCCATGTTGGCGTACCGGGCCGGGCGTCTGGGACCGGCGCGGACCATGTACGAGACCGCGCTCGAGGAGGCCCGCGCGCTCCAGCATGAGCCCTCCGAGGCGAGTGCACTGTTTGGCCTGGCTCGGATCGATCACGCCAAGGGCAACCTCGAGCAGGCCGAGGCAGGCCTGACGGAGTCGATGACCATGTGGCTTGCCTCGGGCGACGAGTACCGGGCGACCGAGGCAGCACTGGAGCTCATGGGCTACGCCGATACGGACGGCAGCAATCCGGCCGCGCGAAAGCGGTGGACCAAGCTTGCTGAGGGGATGCTCGCCAAGCTCGGCTCGCCCCCAGAGCTACAAGGGCGGCTCGAGATGCGGTTGGCGTCCGCGCTCGAAGACGAGGGCGATTCCGAGACCGCCCTCGAGCACGCGAGGCGGGGTCTGGCCCACTACGAAGAGATCTTCGGAGAGCGGGACCCCAGCGTCGCCGAAGCCCTCGAACACATCGGTGGCCTGCTCCAGCAACTCGGACGCGCCGAGGAAGGGCTGCCCTACGTCGAGCGTTCGCTGGCGATCGAGATCGAGCTTTGGGGCCCGGAGCATCCGCGGGTTGCCGCGTCCCGGGATAACCTCGGGATCGTCTACGGGTCGCTGGGTCGAGCCGACGACGCGGCGCACCAGCTGGAAACGGCCCTGACGACCCTAGAGGCGATCTACGGCTCAGATTCGTTCGAACTGGCCGTTCCGCTGACGAACCTCGGAGAAGCCCGCATGATGCAGGACCGCCCCGCCGACGCGCTGGCCCTCAACGAACGCGCCGGTCGGCTTCGAGAGAAAGCGTACGGACCCGACCACCCTGAGATTGCGTACAACCTCAGTAATGGGGCGGGTGCGCTCATTCGGTTGGAGCGGTACGGGGAGGCGGAAGTTCGGCTGCGACGGGCGTTGAAGATCCGGACGGCGAGTCGTGGTGCCGACCATCCGCTTGTTGGACTTGTGCAGTTCAACCTCGGCGCAGCGTTGGCTGGGAAGGGTGAGTATGCGGGGGCGGCGGAGGCGTTGTCTGAGGCGGAGCGGATCTGGAGCACCGCGCTTGGCGAGGGGCATCCGAACACTGCGGCAGCGCGAGTGAATCTTGGCGAGGCGCTGGTGAAGGCGGGGCGGCGGAAGGAAGGGCTGGCGAAGATGCGCGCTGGGGTTGATGGGATGGTCGCGGCGCTGGGCGCTGAGCACCCGGATGTGGCGGAGGTTCGGGCGCAGATCGTTGCGGCGGAAGCGGCCGAGTAGGAGGTCGAAGAGTGCTTCGTGACGGCCGCATCAAGTCATCGGAACCGTGCGTTGCTCGCGGTCCTCTGGAGAAGGAGAGGTACCAGCTCGGCGTCGGGACGGTTCAGGGGACAGTCAGCCAAGGAGTTGCCCTTGGAGCTTGTGAGGACAATCGAGTGGGCCCCCGCTCTTCGCGTCCGACGACACCTGAGTTCCTGGGTGTTGGCCTGAAGCAGGTCATCGCGCAACGGAGCGACCGCCGCGCCGAGGTGTTGCGAAGGCACTTGAGGCGCACAAGAGACTTCTCTTGCGAGCACAGAATTCCTACGCCCGGTCCTCACTCGTCGTCACAGACACGCCCCGAGCTGGTCGGTGGGCAGGTAGTACGTCGCACTGACATCCGTGCACGCGCCCGTCGAGCACATGTCATCGGTCGGGTCGCACATCTCGCGGCATGTGTTGTCGATACACATCAGCCCCTCGACGCAGTCCGCATCCTCGCAGCGACTTCCCTCGGTCACATCCCCCGCATCGCCACACGTAAACGCCACACCACCGACCGCACTCCCGCCGACCACTTCGCAGGTCTGCTCGGGACCACACTCGGGCGAGATCGGGTCGCACGGCTCACCACCGAGACAAAGGCCGGCGTGCCACCGCGGGTCGGTCTTCACCTGACAGTTTGCGGGCACCGCCCCGCAACTGAGCGGATCCTGCTCGAAACACGAAGGGATGCAGATGGCCGTAGCTCCGCCGTCGAGCTCGACACAGGCGGCGGGCGTCGGGCACCCGCCGATCGCCGCCTTCTCGCAGGTTGTTCCGTCGGCGACGCATGCACCCGTGCCCGGATCGCCGGGGGTGGGTATGCAGGTTTCTCCGCCGGCACACTCGGCCCCGACCGGCGGCGTGCAGGTCGTGCCACAGATTCCGTCGGACTCCACCCCGTCGAGCAGCAGGCACGTGTCGCCACCGCACTCGCCATCGTTTGTGCAGCCAACGCCACACGCACCATTGCCCTCGGAGAAGGGTTCGGGGTTGAAGTTGTCGTCCGCATCCAGGGGCAGACACGCGAAGTTGTCATCGCACGCGGCGAACCCCTCCGTGGGGTCGCACGCCGCACCGCACACGCCTACGCCCTCCCCCGCCGGAAGACAGATTCCACCGTCCGGGCAGGGCCGCTCGGCATCCGGGTCACAAAAGACATCCGCCCCATCGATGCAGACCCCCAAGATCCCCGACTCGGCCGCGGGCACGATGACGCCAAAGTCCACGCACGCCTGCGGTTCGGGGCACATCGGGTTGGACGGTTCGCAAGTCTCCACGCACGCGAACACATCATCGACGTCGGTCTCGAGGCAGAGACTCCCCTCGGCGCAGAAGCCTTCGGGATCGAACGGGTCACAAGGATCTCCCGGTGCGCCGTCGCCGAAGTCGACGCAGACGCCACCCAGCAGCTTGTTGACCGGTTGGCACGCTTGGCCACGCTGGCAATCCTGGGCAAGCACACTGCACTCTGAACACGTCCCGATTTCGTCGCTCAACGGAATGCACTGGCTGCATCCGCTGGGCAACGCATCGCCGGGCACGCACCACTGCTGGCAACGGCCGGGGTCATCACCGTCGAGGTCTGTCCCCAAGCAGGCCGCGCCCGCCTCGCAGGCCAGCGCTCCCGCGGGACCACACGAACTGCCGATGTCGCCACCGGGACTCGGGACGCACGCCGTGCGAATCGGCTCAAATGTCAGGACCGCACACGTGTCCCCGTTCGCACACGGATCGCCCGAAAGGAAGGCACAGTCGTCGAGGCTGAAACACGCAAGGGCGTCGGAGTCTGGGCTCGACAGGCAGACCGCCTCGTCACCACAGGGCTCGCCCTGTGCTGCAGTGTCGGGGCAGGCGGGGCGGCAGTAGAACCCGCTATGGCTCGCCCCCGAGCAAATCCCCTCCTCGCATGCGTTCGCCTCCCGTGGATCGCACGCGAGCAACCCGTTGGCCGTCGGGCCCCCCGAACTCTCGTCGACGCTACCGCTGGACGACGAGTCCGCCGAAGTCGGCATCGTCGTGCTGGTCCCGCTGCCTGATGTTCCGGTGGTGCCGTCCGTGTCGGCCGGTGTCGCGTCGTCGCCGGTGCACGCCGTCGCCGCAAAGATCCCAAGCACCGCGATTCTCCCCATCCATGCGTGCATATCCAAGCCCTCTGTCTCTGCCATTGTATGCAAGTTGAGGCTCGAGCCACCAGCGATTCAGCCGACGGCCGAGATTCGAGACGGGCGCTCAGTGCTGGCGCTCGCCTTGGGTGCCTCGAAGACCCCGGTCGCATTCAACCGGACCATGGCCGATCTTGGGCCCCTTCCCCGACGGGCTCACATACGTACCGCGATCATCCGGCGGTTCCGCGTTGGAACGAGACCTGCAGCCGAGGAGCCGTGTCCGACATCATCCAAGGCATCGACATCTCATCCAATCAGGCCGACGTGGACTTCGAGACGGTGGCCGCCAGTGGCTATTCGTTCGTGATCTGCAAGGCGACGGAAGGGGCCGACTACACCGACCCCAAGTTCGCCGAGAATATGCAGAAGCTTGCCGCGCTCAACCAGGACGGCATGCGGCTCATCCCGGGCGCGTACCACTTCGGCCGACCCGACAACCGGACCGGGTGGGACGGCGGTCAAACGGAAGGCCTTTGGTTTGCACAACAGCTCGAGGCCCTGGCCGGCGACATCTCGGCCAACTTCCTGCCACCCGCGCTCGACTACGAAAAATACAACACAGCCGGCGCGTCATCGAACGTGCAGTGGATCGAGGGGTTCATCGACGCCGTGCAAACCAAGACCGGGCGTACTCCAATGATCTACACCGGGCCGACGGTGTGGGGGTATCAGCTAGACAACTCACGAGAGTTCATCGACTACCCGCTGTGGCAGGTCGACTATGCGCGCGATGGCGGAGAACCGGACAGCAGCCCTTCTGCCATGCCGAAGGGCGGCACGGGCCCTCAGTGGCCTTGGAAGTTGTGGCAATGGAGTGGAGGCGGCGACTTTGCTTATGCCCCGCCTGTGCCTGGCATTCCTGGCAGTGGGATCGTCGACGTCAATCGGTTCGACGGAGACTTGGACGAGTTGTACGAGTTGGGCTGCGTCTCACCGCGCTGACTTGGCTGCCTTGCGGGCAGAGGTCACCGCACAGCGGGTCGAGGGTCGCGCCGAGGTGTTGCGAAGAGACTCGAGGCCCCCGGCCAACTTCGAGCCAGTGGCCCACCCGTGGGTTCCCCGCTGGGTTCCGATTTTCGCGAATAGGGAGACCCTCCGGGCCTGCTCCCCGCTTCGACAGCAAGGCCGCCGCTCATGGGTCCGCCATGGCCCAACGGGCGATACTCTGGGCTGTGCTCGCCCGTCGCTCGCCCCGCGCCCCGCTTGTCCTGAGCGCCTGCTTGTTCGGGGCGTGCACTCCACCCTCGAGTTCAGCCTCCGAATCAGCTTCCACGCCGAGCCTGCGGGTGCTGAGCTACAACATCGCCGCAGGCCGAAGATCCGACCTCGAGACCCTCGCAGAGGTCATCGGCTCGGCCTCCCCCGACATCGCGGGATTGCAGGAGCTCGATCGCTTTACCAATCGCTCCGGGATTGAGGTCGATCAGGCTTCCGTGCTCGGAGAGCTCACCGGCATGCAGTCCTACTTCGTCAAGACCATCGACTGGGACGGGGGAGACTTCGGCATGGCGGTGCTGCTCGCGGATGGTCTGACGCTCGTTGGCAGTGAGGCTGAAGCTTTGCCGCTTCCAGAAGGCGGCGAAGAGCGCGTTGCATGGCGTATCGAGCTGGTCCGAGACGGCGACCCGAGTGCGCCCTTCAACGTGCTCGTGACGCATCTGTCCCCCTACTCGAACGCCAATCGTGAGGCCCAAGCTCAGGTGCTTGTCGAGGGCTCGCTGCCCATGCCAGAGCTCGTGCTTGGCGATCTGAATGCAGGGCCCCAGAGTGCTCCATTGCAAATTCTCGCGGAGCGTTTCTTGGCCGGGCCCACAACGGGCAGTGACCAGATCGACTATGTGCTTCACGAAGCCGAGGCCGGCTGGCAACTACAAGAGCTGCGTGAATTGGACGCGCAAGACCACCCGCAGGCTGCGAGTGCATCGGACCACCCAGCCGTGCTAGCCACCTTCGAGAACTAGATTCGGGCGAGTTTCGAGAACACACGGAGCTGCGCTCCGCACCGGTCGAGCGACCCCCACCAGGAAACCTACACTGCGGAAGCGAGCGAGGGCGCCGCATGATTTGTCGTGCGAAGGAGCGAGGCCCGGTTCGGCGCTGATCCGGCTGTAGGGCTGTAGGCCGACCCAGACCCAGACAACGAAGCCGACGCACCCTCTCGAGCGCCGCCGCGAGCCGTGGGTGTGCGTCCGGAGCGCAAGACGAGGAAGACTGAGTTCCACGAGGTGGGCCGAGGCCGCTCCCGATTCGGAGCCGTTCGGTTGGATCCAGCCCGATCTACGGACAAGTTGCGGTACCCTCGCGGCGGGTCTGACGATGCGCGAACCTGCCAGAGTCTTGCGGACCACGCGAGGATTCTGACGGGCTCTGAGGGTTGGGCTCGCACTCGTAGAGTCGGAGCTGAGACACCAAACTGAAGCAGCTCCGCCACGTGCCCGAATCTCCGCCAGACCCCCCAAGCCCAGACCGGCTCGTGAAGACTCGCGCCGGACGACCGAATATCGACGTCCCAACCGAGGGGAGCACCCAGGACACGGTTGCGGGCGAAGATCGGCCGCGTGCGGACGAAGCGAGTTCGTGGGAGACCGCGCTGGTGCGGGGCGAGGTCGTCGACCGCTACGTGATCCTCGGCATGCTCGGGGCCGGGGGCATGGGGGTTGTGTACGCGGCGTACGACCCGGATCTGGATCGGAAGGTCGCGCTGAAGTTCTTGCGTCCCGGTGGCGGTACCGACCGAAAGCTTGCCCAAGCGAGACTTCGGCGGGAGGCGCAGGCGATGGCCCAACTGGCCAACCCGCATGTCGTCGCGGTGCACGACGTGTCGGTTCACAACGATCGCGTGTACGTGGCGATGGAGTACATCGAGGGGCAGACGCTGACCCGGTGGTTGGCAGAGTCCAAGCGTTCGTGGCAGGAGGTGCTCGCGGTGTTCCTGGAGGTGGGGAAAGGCCTGGCGGCAGCGCACGCCGTCGGTCTGATGCACCGTGACGTCAAGCCGGACAACCTGATGCTGGACGACCAGGGCCGCGCTCGCGTGATGGACTTCGGGCTAGCCTTGGGCACCGAGTCCGCGCAGCCGTCAGCCAAGAAAGACAGCCTGATCACACGCCACTTGGGCTCACAGAAGGTCGCGCAAACGGACGCACAGACGGGCGCGCTGCAGGGGACGCCGGCCTACATGGCTCCAGAGCGGTACGACGCCAAGGGGGTCGACGCACGCACCGACCAATTCAGTTACTGCGTCGCCTTCTGGGAGGCGTTGTACGGCGAACGCCCGTTCGCGGGAGAGAACGTTGCGGCGTTGTACGGAGCGGTGGCCTCGGGCAAGCGGCGCGCGGTCCCCAGCGACCGCGCGGCCACAGTGCCGACCTGGCTACGTCAGACGTTGGACCGGGGCCTGAGCGTCGATCCCGATGCGCGCTGGCCGACGATCGATGCACTGTTGTCGGCGCTGTCGTACGACCCTGCCCACCGTCGTAACCGTTGGCTCTGGGCGGGCGGGGGCCTGACGGTCGTTGGCCTCGTTGGCTTGAGCGCTCAGCAGTGGGTGACCGCCCGTTCGCAACGATGCAGCGGCGCGCAAGCTCAACTCGCTGGTGTATGGGACCAGCCACGGCGGGAGGAGGTCCGGGCCGCAGTGCTCGGGATCGAGGCGTCGTACGCCGAGGCGGCTTGGCGCCGCACAGCGTCCACGTTGGACGCATACGCGTCGGCGTGGACGGCGATGCACACCGAGACGTGCGAGGCGACGACCGTGCGGGGTGAGCAGTCGAGCAATGCGATGGACCTGCGGATGGCGTGCCTGCGCGGGGCGAAGATGGAGCTGTCGGCCGCGACCGGGGTGCTGGGATCGGCAGACGCCGCCGTTGTACAGAACGCGCACAAGGTGGTGGAGGGGCTGCGGCCGCTATCGCAGTGCGAGGACGTCGCGGCACTGGAGGCGGAGAGCGAACCTCCGCGGCCGGAGGAGGCCGAGGCCGTGGAAGCGGTGCGCGACCAACTCATGGAGGCACGGGCGGAGCGCAAGGCCGGCCGGTACGACGTGGCGGAGACCAAGGTGGAAGCGGCCACGCAACGCCTGGCCGACGATGCGGTCGAGTACGGCCCTGTGCGTACGGAAGCAACGCTGGAAGCCGGCCTCGTGCATAGGATGCAAGGGCGCTACGAAGCGTCGGAGGCTGCGCTCCGGCAGGCGCTGCGCAGTGCCGCACGGTGGGACCAGCGCGAGGCGATGCGAGACGCAGCGACGGAACTCCTGTTCGTGGTGGGCTACCTGCAGCGACGTTTCGATGAGGGGTTGCTGTACCGAGAGCTGGCCGCGGGCTTGGCAGAAGGCACGCCCGCGGCTGAGGCCGGGGTCCTGAACAACGTCGCCAACGTGCACCAAGCCAAGGGCGAATACGATGAGGCGGCGACCTTGCACCGCCGTGCGTTGGCCATTCGGAAGAAGGCGCTCGGAGCCGAACACCCGATGGTCGCCAACAGCCTGAGCAACCTCGCCGTCGTGTATCAGGCCAAGGGCGAGTACGACGAGGCGGCGAGGCTGCATCTGCTTGCGCTGGATCTGCGGGAGAAGGCGCTTGGGGCCGAACACCCGGAGGTGGCGGCCAGCCTGAACAACCTCGCCAATGTCCACCAAGTCAGGGGCAGGTACGACGAAGCGGAGACGTTGCACCGCCGTGCGTTGGCCGTCCGAGAAAACGCGCTGGGCGCCGAGCACCCGAAGGTGGCCACGAGCCTGAGCAACCTCGCCGTGCTGCACCAGGCCAAGGGCGAGTACGACGAGACCGTGAGGTTGTACGGGCGCGCACTGGCCATCTGGAAAACTTCGCTGGGGCCCGAGCACCCGAAGATGGCCGCGGCGCTGAGCAACCTCGCCAACGTGCACTACGCCAAGGACGAGTTCGACCAAGCCGCGGCATTGCATGAGCGTGTGTTGGCGATTCGGGAGAAGTTGCTTGGGGCAGAGCATCCGGATGTGGGGCAGAGCCTGTACCACCTCGGTGCTGTGCATCACTCCGAGGGCAACTTCGAGGAGGCGGCAGCGTTGTACGAGCGTGCGCTGGTCATTCGAGAAAAGGCGCTGGGCGCCGAACACCCGTATGTCGCAGACACGCTCCTCGCCCTCGCCGACGTGGCGCTGGAGCAGCACCGCCCTACCGACGCCGTAGTGAAGGCCGAGCGCGCCGTGCAGATCCGCGAGGCCAGCACCCTCCCGCCCACCTACGTGGCCCGAGCGCGCTTCCTTCTTGCCCGAGCGCTCGCCGCCACCGGAGACCTCCACGGGCGCGCGGTCGTCTTGGCGCAGCAGGCTCGCGACGTCTATCGCGACGCCGGCGAGAGCTCCGCCGACTTGCTCGAGGTCCAGAAGTGGCTCGACGCGCACGAGTAGCGCCTACACGGTTCGCGGTCGAGTATCGCCAGATCGAAGGTTGCAACTGCAACCGACGTCGGTGAGTCGATGCACGGATTCGCCTGGTGCTACGGCCGAAGTTGCCGTATTGCAGGTGGCGTGTCGTTTGGGATCGCCTTCGAGGGATGCGCGTGCAAGGGCGCGTTTCATGTCGGTGTGGCCGAGTGGATGCACGACTACGGCTACGAACCCGATGCGGTTTCCGGGGCGAGCTCGGGCTCGGTTATCGCCGCCCTGGTGGCGTTGGGCGAGGTCAAAGCCCTGGCCGAGCTGTGGCTTGCCGTCGGAGGTACGGCTGTCTTTCAGCCGCGGCGGATGCTCGGCGGGCGTTGGCCGTTTGTGATGAGCGAGGTTGTCGGCGTTCCGCTACGCGGCAAGCTCGGCGCAATGGCGTTGGCAGATGTCCCCAAGCCGCTGGCGATCACCGTCACGGTGCTTCGCCGACGCGGGCTGACGCGGCGGATCCTCAGCCAGCCAGACCGCCTCCCGCTGGTCGATGCGGTACTTGCGTCGTGCTTCTTTCCTGGCCCCTACTCGCGAATGGTGCCGGTCGACGGCCGGCCCGCCATCGATGGTGCGTGGCACGTGCGAACGCCCGTCGATACGCTGGAGCAGCTGGGGGCGGACAAACTGATCGGCTGCGTCACGCGGTCTGAGGGCACCCTGCGCGGCGGAGTCTTGCGTAGACGCGTCTTCGATGTCCCTGCCGCGTGTCGGGTGCTGCAGCCCATTGAGCCGCTTCGGTTGGATACGTGGGAGCTGGACCGCCACCGGATCCGCGATGCGATGGCGCTGGGGCGTCGAAGCGCTGAAGCGTTCTTCGAAGCGAATGACGCCTGGCTGCGCTCCGAGTGAACGAGGATCCTCCGTCCAAGCCCTCACTCACAGAGACGACATCGCGCCCGGGTCGATGACCTGACCCATGAACAACAGCGTCCCACTGCGGGGCTCGTGGATGAAGAACAGGAACGGTCGGTCGAAGCACAGCTGGACAACCGGTGGGGGTCGTGGGGCGATGTAGCCGAGGATGGTCGCCTCGGTTGCGGCAGCAGCTCGGGTCCCGCGCTCATCGACCTCCACCGCGACCTGGTGAAGCAATTCTTGCGGAGCGAGGCCTCGTTCCGCACTGATTCGGCTGTAGTCGGACCCGGCCCCAAACAACGAAGCCGACGCGCCGTCCTCGAGCGCCGCCGCGAGTCCGTGTGTCTGCGTCCGGAATGTAAACCACCGCGACGACGTCCCCCATGCCGCCACCTCCGTCAGACTCCACCAAGCTTCAGCCATACCTCATCTTGAGGTCCAGGTACGCCGACCACTGCCTTCCTGCACTCGCGTGTCGCATCCTTCCGGCCACTCAACCCCCGGGTCGCATCTCGACATACGTGTAGCCGAGAAGTCAGCCTTCCCACGCAGCCCACAGCACCACCCCCAGCCTTCCGTGTACCGTCCCGGCGTGGCGAAGAGCACCCATTCTGCCGTCGCGGACGAGCGCAACGCGAGCGTCCAGATTTTCATCAACGGCGAGTTCTTTCCTCGCAACGAGGCCAAGATCTCGGTCTTCGACAGCGGCTTCTTGGTCGGCGACGGCATCTGGGAAGGCATACGTCTTCACCACGACAGATTCGCTTTCCTCGAACGCCACCTCGACCGGTTGTTTGCCGGCGCCAAGACGCTGGATATCGACATCGGCACCCGTGAGGACATCGCCGGGATGCTTCGCGCCACGGTCGAGCAGAACGACATGCACGACGACGTGCACGTTCGGCTGATGATCACCCGGGGCAACAAGAAGACCCCTTCGCAACACCCCTCCAACGTTGTTGGCGCGCCCAACATCGTGATCATCGCGGAGCACAAGAAAGCCAACCCCGCGGTGGAGAACGAGGGCATCTCCCTGTTCACCACCACAATCCGTCGCCCGCCGCCCGACTCGCTCGACCAAAAACTCAACTGTCACTCCAAGCTGCACGAAGTCATCGCGTTGGTGCAGGCCGTTCATGCAGGGGCGGATGAAGCACTCATGCTCGACCCGCGGGGTGCGGTCGCGACCTGCAACGCAACCAACTTCTTCATCGTGCGCAAGGGTGAGGTCTGGACCTCGACTGGGATGTACAACCTCCCGGGCATCACCCGAGCACTCGTGCTTGAAGAGGCTCGGGCCGCAGGAATCCCCGCGTTCGAGAAAGACTTCTCGCTCACGGACGTCTACGACGCAGACGAGGTCTTCGTGACCGGCACGTTCGGCGGACTGACCCCGGTCAGTGTTGTCGACGGCCGGACCATTGGAAGCGGCGTCGGTCGCGGACCGATGACGCAACGCTTGGTTGGCCTCTACCGCGAAGCGATCGCCCGCGATGCCGCACGGAAGGATCAGCTCGCATGACGGTGCGGATCAACATGTGGTCGAGCCCCCGCAACCTCTCGACCGCCATGATGTACGCCTGGCGACAACGCCCGGACACCACCGTATTCGACGAACCTCTGTATGCGCACTACCTGCGCGTGTCCGGACGCGAGCACCCCGGCCGAGCCGACGTCCTGGCCGCCCAGAACCCGCAAGGAAGCGAAGTCGTCCGGGACCTGTTGCTTGGACCCCACGACACCCCCGTCGTGTTCTTCAAGCAGATGGCCAAGCACCTCATTGAACTCGACCGCGAGTTCATGACCCAGGGGCACAACGTCCTGCTCACTCGCGAACCCCACGACATGCTGACCTCGCTGCAGCGACAGATCCCGGACGCAACGCTGGCCGACACCGGCTTCGTCGAGCTGTGCGAGATTCTCGACGACTTGCGCGACCGCGGAACGACCCCGATCGTCGTCGACACCAAGAAACTGCTCGAAGACCCCCCGCACGTACTCCGCACACTCTGCGAACGACTGGACCTCCCTTGGGAGGACGCCATGCTCACCTGGCCGTCCGGCCCCAAGCCGGAGGATGGCGTGTGGGCACCGCATTGGTACGACGGCGTGCACCAGTCCACCGGATGGAAGCCGTGGGTTGCGAAGACTGTACCTCGGAGTTGCACGCCGCCGCGTAGCGTAACGTCGTAAAGCACCGGAAGAACGCCCTGTTTGGGGGTCTAAGAAGCGGTTTCGCAGCCAGCCTCTTCGACCAACAGGAACGAACTTCC
>Ga0316204_10004911_pt1 | contig 23129 bp, 18 predicted proteins | sample 6monrhotite_MG_2_FD_205661 | JGI IMG/M metagenome (GOLD analysis project Ga0316204, IMG submission 205661) | Microbial mat bacterial communities from mineral coupon in-situ incubated in ocean water Damariscotta River, Maine, United States -... | ecosystem: Environmental > Aquatic > Marine >... | reverse complement strand
AGGTTTACCATAATATTTCCTCCTGAATGATGGAAACAAGTAAACCATGGGTGAGCGGGTTAAGTTGAGCTATGCTGCCGTAAGCTCACGACATGAAATACGATCAACAGTACTTTAAAGCAATGCGTGCCGGTAGTGACAATTATCCCTTGCTGGAATGGGATGATGATTTTAACGAATATGATGATACCGAATTTGACCGCTGCGAACCCATCGAGGTGTATGACATGTTGCACCTCATGGTTGGCCCTCCGGTGCCAGACCACCCGGAGATGGTGGATTTCCATAAACTACCGGAACCGGTGTTTGCCAAACGCCTCAAAGACATCCTGCACGGTCTGGCTATTAATGGCATTCAATTGTTCGAGGCTCAGGTGCGTCATGGCGAGGCCGTGCATCCCGATTATTACATTATGAACGCCTATCATGAGATCGCTTGTTTGGATAAGAAGCGCTCTGAGTATACTCAAAGCAGAAGCGGCCTACAGTACTTCGTCGACAAACTGGCGCTAGACGACGCTGTACTGGACTCCATCCCCGAAAAACACCGTCTGATTTTCGTGCTCGAAGAAAAGCACAGCCTGATCTTGTATCACCAAACTGTGGTAGACGCCATCATGGCCGCCAACCCCAAGGGCATTGGCTTTGCGCGGGTGGACGGCTGGCATGTGGGTAGTGCGTTTGATTAGCAGCACTTTCATGTCTTGCCAGGCATTACGGCAACTGCACGTTACCATTCTGTTCAATACACGACACTAAGTTTAACGGCAATATGTGCATCACCTGGGTTTCGTCCTTACCCTTTAAACCGCATGTCAGTTGTTCACGCACCAGGTCATTAATGGCAGATAAAAAAGCCGCCAGGGTAGGGCGTCAGGGTTGGTTTGCCGATGATAACCGCCCCTGATTACGATAAGTGACGTCAGGTAATATCAGGGTAAAAATTAAGGGATTGAGCTCGATTTTCCCAATCACTGCGCCTGCATTGAGCTGCCGCTGATCTATTAATTTCGACCATTTATCGGTTGATGAAAGGTGGTATTTAGCCGTTGGTTTTAATGGATGCGGTGTTCTCTCGACGTCTGTCCGCTTTGAATAGCCATATAAAACAAATGATTGCCACGAGATTGCCGGTTTGTTTGGGGGAGCATGCCCCGCGGTTATTGGCGCTGAAAGGTTTATGGTTCACTACCGTTTAAGCGATTCCTTGTGTTCTGATTTTTAACGAAAATTTCATTCAGCTCGATAACCTCTACAACAATGAGCAAGTTTTAGCCAGTTTTTTTTAGCGGCTTGTGATTGAGTTGATACGCACAATGCAATGTAGAGGTAGGTGGTCTTGGTGTTAATGGGTGATGTAAAAGGGTTTACCTTGATCGAGCTGATGATGAGCCTGGCAATTTCCGCCATTGTATTAACGGTGGCCATTCCCAATTTTGCGAATTTTTCACAGAACTCTCGCGTCACTTCCCAGACCAACGAACTCATCATGGCCATCAATCTGGCACGCGGTGAAGCGGCCAAACGGGGTGCGCGTGTCGCATTGTGTCGCAGTTCAGATCTGGATGATAGCCCCACCTGTGGCGGTTCAAATTACAACTGGGGTACCGGTTGGTTGGTGTATGCGGTGGGGACAGATCGATCCTTGCCCCTGTATAAATCCACTGCGCCGGAAAATGACATTTTGCTCGCCAAGGGTATGGCGGAAACCGGTATTGACATTCTCTCGGCGGGTGGTGCCAACCAGAACCTGGAGTTTAACGCCGATGGTTCAACGAACGAGGGCGGTAGTACGGCGTATTTCGCGGTGTGTGATTCGCGGGGCGCGGATTTTGGCAAATTAGTTACTATTTTTCCCACCGGTCGTCCGCAACTCAGTGATGCCACTGATTGTAGTCCTTAAGTTTGATTAGTTTGGAGTGGCAATGAATTCGAGACATCACCTCATCGGGCATACCAGCAAGGGTTTTACACTGGTGGAAGTGCTGGTGAGTATCATTATTTTTTCCGTGGGGCTCATTGGTATTGCCAAATTACAAGTGGTATCGAAACAAAGCAGTTACGATGCCGTGCAACGGGTAACGGCAACCTCGCTGGCGCAGGACCTGCTTGAGCGCATGCGCGCTAATAATCAACAATTACTGACGTATGTCACCGTGAATGGCGTCAATACCGTGGGGCGCGGTTCCATTGTGAATGAGCCAACCCCGGTGTGTAATGCGGCGAATACCTGCACTGCCGGTGAACTGGCAAGCCATGATCTTTGGGAGTTTGAACAGGCACTGGATGGCGTTACCGAGCAAAACGCCGATGGTGACAGCCTGGGTGGTTTGTCGATCCCCACCGCGTGCATCACCGGCCCGACAACGGGGGATTCGGGCGTTTATACCATCGCGATTGCCTGGCGCGGAAAAACCGGTTTATCCAACCCAACGACCAGTACCTGCGGTGCGACAACGGATTACCTGTATGGTACCAACCATGAGTATCGCCGCTTATTGGTGATACAAACATTTATCAGTACGTAGATGACATGAATTCTATGCCTTTAAAATCACAGCCGGGTTTCACCATCATTGAACTGATGGTCGCAATGGCAATTGGCCTGATTGTAAGCGCAGCGGTGGCCGCGTTGTTTATTCAAAGTAAATCCAGTTATATCCAAAATGACGCCATCGGCATTATGCAGGAAAACGGGCGTTACGCATTAAAGGTGCTGGCCGATGACCTGGTGATGGTGGATTATTGGGGGGGAATACAATCGCCACCAAGCATTACTACCGACACCGTGGATATCGACAGTGACGGCACCAATGATATCGCGGCTAATATCGACCAGACGGACGTTGGTTGTGGCCCCTCGGGTGTCGCCAATTGGAATTATACGTTTACCACTACGCTTTCCCACATGGACGAAACGAACACCACGGCGGTAGCGGCAGTGTACTCCTGTGTTGGCACCATTAAAAGCGACACCGATGTGTTGTTAATCAAACGTGTTAAAGGCTTGCCGTTTACCAGTGAGAATAACCTGACTAACGGCTTACCGTATGTACGAACCAATCAGGTGTTGGGTACGGTGTTTCGTCACAAGGATACCGTGACCCTCGACCCCCCCTCGGGTTATCAGGATTGGCAATACCTGGCACACATTTATTATATTGAAGATGATCAATTTAAACGCCAGGCGTTACGGGCAGGCGAGACGCCCAGCACGGATGACCCCGAGTTTGTGGAAGAGGTGTTGGCCGATGGCATTGAGCAATTTAATATCCTTTATGGCATTGATGGCGATTCAGATGGTATTGCCGAGTTTTTTACGTCTACTCCCACGGATGTGCAAATCGCAACCGCTGTGGTTGCCCGCATTTATGTTCTGGCACGCAGCACCGCGCAAATAACCGGCTACACCAATGCCAAGTCGTATGTGTTGGGGGATGAAACCGTGGCAGCGGCCAACGACGGTTATTACCGCCGGGTGTTTTCCACCAGTGTGGTGATGCGAAATCCCCTGGCAATTCAAGTGATGAATTAGCAGAAAGGGTCGCTAACGAATGATCGATAAAAACTGGAGCAATGGTATGAACAACGGCATCTGTAAGCATGTAAACAGAACCACTAACGTAAGCATTAACGTAAACCATCAATCGGGTGCGGCCTTATTGGTGGCCTTATCCTTTTTGGTGGTGATTACGCTCATTAGTTTAGGGGCCATACGCACCAGTACCACGGAATTACGTTTGGCCAGTAATCATGAAGAACGCGTCGCGGCGATTCAAGTGGCGCAGTCGGCCATTGACAGTGCCATTAATGACACGGGTAATTTTGTGGTGAGTGGCACGCCAGGCAGCGTGAATTCCAGCGCGACCATTAGTGGCGTAACTGAATTTAACAGCACCAGCCTGAGTATTACCGAGCAGGCAACGGGGTTGCCGTCACGGGCATTAGGGGTTAGTGCCGATAAATTTCAATCCACTACCTTTGATATTGCCAGTGCATACAACAATACCAGTGGTGGTCGTGGCCAGGCATCCATTAATCAGGGCCTGATACTGCTGGTGCCAAAGACGTAATGGCTGTTTACGGTATATTTTCGTGATATTAATGGGTTGCAAGAGGTTTTTTAACGATGACTAATAAAAGAAAGTTACCACTGGCGTTAATGGTAATCCTATCATTAGTCACCATTACCGCGCCAAATGCGGATGACACGGAAATCTATACCAACAATACTGCCGGGGTCGGTGGTGAGCCATTGGTGATGTTTACCCTGGATTTACGTTCCAGTGTAATGGGCTCCACCGTTTGTAATGGAACTGAGTGCGATACTCTGATTGGCGAAGGTTATCTTGCCAGTGCGCCTACCACTCAAATTGAGTTGCTGAAAGCAGTGCTGAAAAAAGTGATGGCCCCCCTGGGAAATATGAAGATTGGTTTGCTGGTCAGCCACGATAACAACAATAATTGCGCCGGCCCCGGTGATTCCGGCTGTAGTGGGGGTGCCTATTTGCTGATGGGACTTAAGGATATTACCACCAGCGCCACGGATGCCAATAAAGTCGCATTGGATACGATATTGAACAGCATTGTCGGCGGTGGTGGCAGTACCTCTCATTCTTATCAGGGGCGGGAAATGTATTTTGAGTTTTTCCGTTATCTCACCGGGCAGGCGGTTTACAGTGCGCACCTGGGGTTTAAGGATTACGGCAATAACAGCGCCAGTGGTAATTTGGACACTGAAAAGCCGGCGCTTAAACGGGATATGGACCCGCTGGTGGAAACAGACGCTGATTCGAATTACAGTACCCCTGGTGCGTATGTTACGCCCATTGACCAGGACTGCAGCAAAATTTTCACCATTAATTTTATGTTTGGTGTTACCAATGGTGATGATGATGCGGATTCCGCGATCTCCGAAACCATTGCCAATGGCGGTATGGATCAACTTAATATTAGCGGCAATAACAAAAAGCTGGAAACCCTGCTGAGCTGGTTGCGCGCCACTGATCTGGCCGACGGCTCTTATGGCAGCGTCCCGGATAAAGCCGGTTTACAGAATGTCACCTCATATTTTGTTGTGCCCCATTCAGGGTTGAGTAAAGGTAACGATATGGCGGTTGCCGGTGGCACGACGGCGGCCTATGAGTTAACCGTTGATGACCCCGACGCGTTGGTGGAATCATTGAGTGACATTTTTTCACAGATACTCAGTGTCAGCACAACGTTTACGGCAGCATCGGTGCCTGTCAGTGTATTAAACCGGGCACAGGTGGTTGATAATGTTTATATTGCTTTATTTAAGGCCGATGCAAATGCTTTAAAACGCTGGCCCGGTAATGTTAAAAAACTGCGGCTCGACAGTGATGCAGGCTTGTTGGTGGATGTTAATGGTGTTAATGCCGTTGCCCTGGATGGGCGTATTAAGAATACGGCGCTTACCTATTGGACCGATGCCAATAATTTGCCCGCTGCGGACCTGACAAACGGTGAAGTTACCGACAAAGATGGCCGTGCGGTACAACGGGGTGGCGCAGGACAAAAAACCCCGGGGTTTATCAGTGGCACCCCTGGCCTGGTAAATGGCACTGGTACCCGAACCCTGTATTATGAGCCCAGTGCTGCGGGAGCATTGCCCGCACTGAATGCGGATGCATCAACCGCCGGTACATTGCAAACCGCGTTAGGGGCAGCCTCTGCCGCCGAGGCCGAAGTGTTGTTGCAATATGCCCGTGGCCTGGATGTGAATGACGATGACGGTGATGGCTTTACAACTACAGAGGCGCGATCCTGGATTATTGGCGATCCACTGCACTCACGGCCCTTGCCCATTAACTACGGTGCAAGAACCGGATACAGTGATGCGAACCCGGATATTCGCCTGATAATGGGTTCAAACGACGGGTTTTTACACATGTTTAAGAATTTAACCGCCACGAGCTATGCGCAGTCCGGTGAAGAGGTTTGGGCGTACATGCCCCAAGCGGTAATGTCCATTGTCGCGGAGCTTAAAGCCAATCCCGCCGGTAGCCATCCCTACGGTGTTGATGGCGCACCGGCCGCTTATATCCATGACGACGATGGCAATGGTGTTATCGGTAACGATGCCGATGACAAAGCCTGGGTTTTCTTTGGGTTACGCCGGGGTGGCCGCGGGTATTATGCCCTGGATGTCACCAATCCTGACAGTCCAACCAAGTTGTGGTCCATCACCAACGCGACGACCGGGTTTGCAAAGCTGGGTTATACCTTTGCCACCCCGCGTGTGGGTTATATGAACTGGGGCTCGGGTAAAAAACCCGTGGTGATCGTTGCTGGTGGTTATCACCTTAATAAGGATGCCAGTGCCACCGATGACAGCTATGGCAATGCCATTTACATCATTGACGCCGAGACCGGCGCACTGGTATGGAAGGCCGAAGATGCCGCCTCCACCGGCAATGTCAGTGCCACTGAATACAATCATATTAATATGGATGACAGTATCCCCTCAACGGTGACAGCAATTGATACCACCAACGATACTTTAATTGACCGTGTTTATGTGGGCGATACCGGTGGCCGGGTTTGGCGTGTTGATGTCAATGGCATTGATCGCACTGCCTGGAAAATCTCGGCACTGGCTTCGCTGGGTCGGCAATATAATTCAGCGGTAGCGGATGATCGACGCTTTTTCCATCGTCCTGATTTTATTCAATACCAGGATTCCGCCGGAGATTTTGATGCCGTCGTGATTGCCAGTGGTAATCGCTCAAACCCCCTGGGCACCGTCGCTACAGAGTTTTTGTATGTGATTAAAGACCGGGATATCTCCAGTGGTACGGTAACGGCTGCGCTGCTGGAGCACGATGATTTAAATAACGGGGATGTGACCAGCAACTGCTTGCAGGATGGTGGCTGTTCGGGGACTGATAGTTCCGATTTAAGCAAGGGCTGGCGTTTGCAATTTGAACTGTCCGGTGAAAAAAGCCTAGCGACGCCCACTACCCTGGCGAAGAAAATATTCGTGACCACCTATATTCCACCAGGATCCGGCAGCAATGGTTCCTGTGAGCCCAACGAAGGCACGGGCCGCTTATATGCATTGTCACTTATCGACGGCAGCGCCGTAAAAGATTATGCCGTGTCCAATAGTGATGATATTGAAAAGGTGGATCGCTATACCGATTTGGATTCCGGTGGTATCCCCGCTGAAGTGGTTTATATTCCATTCAATAAGATACTGAAACCCGATTTATCCATTGAAGAAGTGGCCACATCCGGCCGATGGAAAACGTATTGGTACAAAGTGGAAAACTAAGGGCGGGTTGGTCTGGCGATGTTTTGTGGCGCCGGTTTATGGCAATCGTTTTATAAAGAATGCGTCATATCGTGAATCCGTCATCGTGGCCGCGATTTATAGAGAGAAATATGCGTAAACATAATGGCAATAACAATGGCAACAATAATGGTAACAACAATGCGGGTAGGGCCCATTTGGTTCAGGGGTTTACTCTCATTGAGCTAATGATCGCCGTGGCGGTGGTGGCAATTCTGGCGGCGGTGGCAATACCGGCTTATCAGGACACGGTGATGAAAGGGCGACGCTCCGACGGTACGGCGACGTTGAGTGACGCTGCGTCGCGAATGGAACAATATTTTATGGATAATAAAAGTTATACCCTGGATATGAGAGACCTCGGCTATGCGGCAAACCCGGCGGTATCCACCGATAGTTATTATCAGATCGCTGTTGCGGCCGCAACGGCAAGCTGTGCAATTACCAGTTGTTTTAAACTGACGGCGACGCCCACGGGCGGGCAGGTGGACGATACCCGTTGCGATGTCTTGTCGTTAACCTCTGATGGTACACGGGGTTCCAGCGGCACCAGTGATGCCACGCTTTGCTGGTAGTTATTGCATCATGTGATTGTTGCATGTAGTGGTCTTGCGTGGTCATCGCATGTGGTTATCGTATGACAATTGTCGTATAAAAAACGCTTGCCGAGATGTGGCGCTGCTGTTTCGTTTCGTTGGTAAAAATGCAAATACCATGAGTTGCAATGCCATTCCAAACTTGATATTGTCGGGAGACGGCATTAAAAATATCGCGATTATTTTAATGAGGCGTTATTTATGTGTTGTCGCTGTATTGTTTGGGTGAGGTGTATTGGTTGATGGTTTTTACGATCTACATCCTGTCATAAATCTGCACAATCGTTCTATAGTTATTGCTCAATTACGTTAGCGCTTTTGATTATTGTTAAGTAATAGCTAAATAACCGTTAATTTAATGTCAGCTCGGCTTAATTGCCGTGAGGTAATCATACGATGAAAGAGGGGATTTTTATGATGTTGCATATCGATCGGTTACTCCGGTGTGTTGTTAAGGTAATGGTGGTCACGGGTATGGCGATCAGTTTACTGGCCTGTGGTGCATCTGATAGCGATGATGATAATGACGGTAACAATAATAACGGCGTAAACGTTACCAGTACTCATGGCGAAACCATCAGCCATAACCAGGGGCAGGTTTGTCAAAATTGCCATAAAAACGGGGGGTCAGGCAAGGGAGTTTTTACGGTGGCCGGTTCGGTTTATGAGAATGATTTGACCACGCTTTATCCTGATACCACCATCCACCTGTACACGCAAGCTAATGGTCAGGGCACATTGGTGGCGAGTATCGAAGTGGATGGTTTGGGGAATTTCTATACCACGGAATCCATTAATCTCAGTGGTGGGCTTTACCCGGCGGTCACCAGTGATAACGGCACCAATTATATGAGTCTCACGGACCTGGGAACTTGTAATAGTTGCCACGATAGTTTTATGCGCATTGTTGCGCAATAATTTTCATTGGTTAGGCCGCTGCAAGTGAGGCTGGTTAAGCGTACGATAGAGTAATCGTTAAATAAAGTGATCTCAGCGAAAGAAAGTAAGGTGGCGCCCGCAAAATGCGGGCGTTTTTTTATGCATTGTGCACTATTATGTAAAGGTGAATCCTTGGTGGGGGACCGGCAGTGTCGAGATTTTATCGAATACGCCGGGCCTGCCCAGTAAAAAGGACGCGTTTTCGCCACGACTAAATATTGTGATGGCGGATGGTCTTAACGCTGTACGGGAAATGCGTTTGCTGCACAATATCGCCCTTCAATTGAACATTGATGAGTGCGTGGTGAAAAACGTGTTTGAAGCATACAATAGAGTGAAACTGTAGTTTGAAACCATAGCTTGAAGCCATAGCTTGAAGCTAAAACATTGGGCGACAACAAAAGGCGACAACATCAAAAAAATACCATTCCATGATAGCGCGTAGTTGCATGGATTTTGTCGCATGGATTCTGTTGTATGGATTCGCTAAAATGACAAAAACACACAATTGATAAGCTAAGGGGATTCGAATGGCTACACCACAGGCATCAATCTTTAATGAAAGCAGCACCTACCATTATTTTTTAGAATACAAACGACATTCGAATATCGATAATAAAACATTGCTCGCGGCATTGTCGACAGTGGTGGCCTCTTTTTCTGAACACGATACCGAGGTGGTTATTGCCTTTGGCAGAAACACCTGGAGTCTTTTGTCACCCACGGAGAATGACATTGGGCTGAAACCTTTTGAAACCTTAAAGGGTGTAAATGACTTCGTTATACCCGGCACACAAAATGACATTTTGTTTTGGATTCATAGCACTCGTCACGATAATAATTTCGATCAGGCTCTGGCTATTCAGCATGGCCTGCAATCGGTAGCAAACCTTGTCTTAGAGCTGCCTGGCTTTAAATACCATGACGCCAGGGATCTGACCGGTTTTGTGGATGGCTCAGCTAACCCCAAGGGAAGTGACGCCCATTTGGCTGCGCTCATCCCCGCTGGTGAAGCTGGGGAAGGGGGCAGTTTTGTGCTCACGCAACAATGGGTGCATAATCTGGCGAAATTTAATCAACTGTCTCAAACTGAACAGGAACAGGTGATTGGCAGAACTAAGCCGGACAGTGTGGAGTTTTCCGAAGCGGATATGCCACCAGATTCCCATGTTAGCCGCGCTGATGTGAAGCTAAACAATAAAGCCCTTAAAATTTACCGCCGCAGTGCGCCCTATGGCACGGTAACCCAACATGGCTTGTATTTTATTGCGTTTTCCTGTGAATTATTGCGCTTTGAGGTGATATTGCAGCGTATGTTGGGTGTTTCCGGCGACAATCAGCATGACCGCTTAATTGAATTTAGTAAAGCAATCTCCGGTGCCTACTGGTTTGCGCCTTCCAACGAGGCGCTGCGTGGATTGTTTGAGTAATGTCGTCGTTGTGACAGCGCCTCGGCCATTGACCCTGCTGGCGTAATGCTTGTAAGGGATGGTCATTGGCGCACCCAATCCGCCCAAATTGCATAATAATTGCGCATCATCGCGTTTACTGATAACAGACAGCTTGAGTTTGTACCCTAAACAAGGGAGCATATACCCCCTCATGACTGTATAGGACAATCTTACATGCGAATAGCGACGTTTTTGCTTTACTCATTGCTGTATTCCGCGCTATCGATTTCAGCCGTACTGGCGGCAAAACCCATTACGGAAAGTGATATTCCTGATCCACTTAAGCCCTGGTCAAATTGGGTATTGTATGGTGTGGAAAACCGGGATTGTCCTTTTTTTTACAATAATTACCAGCAAAAATTATGTGCTTGGCCAACCCACCTGCGGTTGAACATCGAGAACACCAGCGGCCTGTTTGAACAGCAGTGGCAGGTGTATCAGGAGAGCTGGATTTTATTACCCGGCAGTGTCAGACATTGGCCCCAGGCGGTGACGGTGAATGATAATAAGGCCCTGGTCGCGGAGCGTAATGGAATACCCCAAATTAAACTGGGGCCGGGCAGTTATAAAATAAAAGGCGAGTTTGTATGGGACGAGCAGCCGAAATCGCTCGAGATTGCCAAAAACACCGGGCTTATTGATTTAACCGTCAATCAGCGGAAAATACGAGACCCTAATGTTGACCACACCGGACAGCTGTGGATTAGCAAGTCTGACCTGGATGTAAACGGCGAGTCACAAAAAGGTGACCACCTCGAAATTCAGGTTTATCGTAAATTAATCGATGATATACCGTTTACCGTCGTTACGCGCCTGGATATTAATGTGTCGGGAAACCAACGTGAAGTATTGTTGGGTCAGGCGCTGCTGGATGACGCGATCCCGCTGCAGCTCATTAGCCAGTTACCCGCACGACTCGAGCCCGATGGCCAATTACGTATGCAGGTTCGACCGGGGCGCTGGTCGGTGGAGTTAACCGTTCGATACGTCAATACATTAAATGAAGTAACCTTGCGCACTACCGTGCCACCCTGGCCGGAAGCGGAAGTCTGGGTGTTTGAGGCCCGTAATCAATTACGATTAGTGGAAATTAGCGGCGTACCGGCAATTGATACCTTGCAAACCAATTTACCGGAGTCGTGGAAAAACCTGCCAGCCTATCAGCTTAAATCAAGGGATAAGCTGGAGTTACGTGAAATTCGTCGGGGTGACCCGGAGCCAGAGCCAGATGCTCTGCAATTACGTCGGCAATTGTGGTTGGATTTTGATGGCAGGGGATACACGCTAAAAGATGAAATTACCGGAACCATGACCCGCGGCTGGCGCCTGGAAGCCATTCCCGAGATTGAACTTGGCCGCATCGTGGTTGATGGTGAGCCGCAGTTTATTACCCAGCTACCGGGTTCCAGCAATAAAGGTGTGGAAGTGCGTCAGGGGCAGATTAATGTCACGGCGGATTCACGCTACGAAAAGTCTATTGCCATGCTGCCGGTGGTGGGTTGGCAGCAGGATTTTCAAACCATTGACACCACCTTGCAATTGCCGCCGGGGTGGCGGTTATTTGCGGTCAACGGGGTGGATAATAATCCCAATACCTGGCTGCAGAGCTGGACACTGCTGGACTTGTTTTTAGTGCTGATTCTCGCACTGGCGGTATATCGTTTGTGGGGCGTACTGTGGGGCCTGGTGGCATTAATTACCTTTGTACTTATCTGGCAGGAGCCGCTGGATGCGCCAAGATATATCTGGATACATGTCCTGGTTGCCATTGCGCTTGCACGCGTGGTTCCGGACAATTGGATCCGGCGGGTGGTGCTCAGTTACCGCAACATTAGTATTTTGGTATTGCTGGTTATCAGCGTGCCGTTTATGGTAAACGAAGTCCGAACCGGCATTTACCCACAGTTGGAAAGGCCCTGGCAGACATTTTACAGCGGCAGTCAGCTTGGTGAGCTTAGGCAGGGTGAACTAATGGATGACATGGCGATGCCTGAAACATCCGTTAGCTCGGTTGATATGCTAAAATCATCACCGTCATTGGTAAAATTGGCGAAGCGCAAGCTTAGTGTCACTGATACGGAAAAAGACCTGCAAAGCATCGACCCCAATGCGATTGTTCAAACCGGCCCGGGTTTACCGGACTGGCAGTGGAATACCGTGCATTTACGTTGGAACGGACCTAGTGACCAGCAGCAGAAAATTGGCTTCTTCTATATGTCACCCCAAATCAACATGGCGCTAAAATTTCTGGCGGTGCTGTTTTTAACCTTACTGTGTTTGCTGATCATTAGTGGCGGTACAAAGGCTAAACCAAAATCAAAACCTAAACCAAAGCCTAAACCAAAATCAGACAGAAAAACCGAACCGCAAATTATAGAGCCGATACTGGGTATTTTAGCCCTGCTTGTGGTGATGCCTGCATTGATACTGGCATCACCGCCGGCCAGTGCTGAATTTCCGTCAACCACCTTACTCAGTGAGTTAAAAAATCGGTTGACGGTTATACCCGAATGCCTGCCCGCGTGCGCGCAATCCCCCAGCATGTCGATAAAGATCTTAAATGAAAAGCTGGATATTACCGTCGACGTTCATGCCCAACAACGTATTGCCATGCCATTACCGGCTCAGGAGCAACAATGGCTGCCCACTCAGGTCGCGGTGAATGGTAAAGCCGCGCAAAGTTTAATGCGCGCTGAAAATGGCGAATTGTGGATTACGTTACCCAAAGGCATTCATACCATTAGGCTAACCGGGGTGGTGCCGAGTCGTAGTTACTTTCAATTACCATTAACGTTTATGCCACGACGAGTATCGGTTGAAGCCAAGGGCTGGGGGATCGATGGCATCCGAAAAAATGGTGTTCCTGAACGGCAGATACAACTAACACGGGTGGAAAAGCAGTCCATGGCAGAGGCAAAAGAGCTTCAGACAGGTCCACTGCCGCCTTTTGTGCGAATCGAGCGCATGCTTCACTTAGGCCACGATTGGCGGGTTCATACCACGGTGACACGGGTGAGTTCAACTGACACGCCGGTTGTCCTGGCGGTGCCACTGATCCAGGGAGAATCGGTTACTTCTGAATCGATTGAGGTCAAGGACGGCAATGCGCTAGTGAATTTACCGCCGCAACGCCGCAGTATCAGTTGGGTGTCGTCACTGGCAAAACAACGCTCAATTCGTTTAACGGCCACCCGGACCTCCGATTGGGTCGAGGTCTGGCGCGCTGATGTTAGCCCGCTATGGCATGCAACGTTTTCCGGTATCCCGGTGATTCATCACCAGGGGCAAGGCGACAAATGGTTTCCTGAATGGCGGCCATTACCGGGCGAAGAGGTTAATATTAGCACCTTGCGTCCGGAAGGCGTGCTTGGCAGAACACTGACGATTGATCGCAGTATGCTGGTCATAAAACCCGGTAAACGTGCTACCGAGGCAAGTTTGGATTTTCATCTACGCAGCAGTCAGGGGTTGCAACACACTATCGTATTACCGCCTGAGGCGACGCTGGAATCGGTGGAAATCGACCAGGTGTTGCAGCCGATTCGCCAGGATGGTCGCCGCGTAACGCTCCCTGTAAAGCCAGGCGATCAGCAATATTCCCTGCGTTGGCGACTACCCAGTGGGTTGGTGAATTACTACACGTCCCAGGCGGTGGATTTGGGGCTTGATAGTGTGAATAGCTCAGTGCAGGTACAGCTAGGGGAGAATAGATGGGTATTGTTAACCGCTGGCCCTCAATTGGGACCGGCGGTGTTATTTTGGGGAATCGTTCTGGTTATTCTACTTGCATCCTTTATTTTGAGTCGCTCGAAGCTAACCCCGCTGCGAAGCTGGAGCTGGGCGTTGCTGGGTATTGGGCTTAGCCAGGTGCATATAGTATTGGCCATCGTTGTGGTTGGCTGGTTACTGGCATTGGGCGCGAAACAACAGATAGCGAAAACGATCGGGGATTATTCGTTTAATGCCTATCAGATTGTTGTTGCGGCATTGACGCTGGTTTCGATTTTTATATTGTTTTATGCGATTCAGCAGGGGTTGTTAGGCCAGCCGGAAATGCAAATTGCGGGTAACGGCTCAACCTCCACGGTGCTGAACTGGTATCAGGATCATGTGAACGAGTTATTGCCCAAAGTCTGGATATTCTCGGTGCCAATCATGATATACCGGTTATTAATGCTGTTGTGGGCGTTATGGCTGGCATACTCATTGTTAGCCTGGTTGCGCTGGGGGTGGGGGCGTTTCATGGCCGATGGTGCATGGCGTAAGATCAAGCGGTCTGAGAAAAAAGTGCAAACTGATTCGGCGCGTTATGCCAATAAACAACTACCGGACAGTGATGCTGATGCAAAACCGTTGGCATAATACACTACACTAGGTTCAATGAAATTTTAAGATGGAAGGGTAGAGCGTCGCCGCGTGTAATTGTTAGGCGGTTTATATCATATTGCTATCGGGACAGACGATTATGCTCTATGGTTAGAGGCGAGGGTAATAGACCGGGGTGAGAGACAGAGGTGGGAGATCACTGAATGAAAGCCACAATAGAAATTGAAGGTAAACCTATAAAAGTCAGCGCGACGAGCGAAGCAGATGCCATACTGGCCAGTCGCACATTACCGCTTACTGTTGAAATGGAGCTTTATTTTAGTTGCCTCATACGCAAGAAAGTACGTTTTTATCAGCAGGACGGAAACAAGGATGCAGTTGCGATTCACGATAAGTTGTCGATTTTTTTCAGGCCGGTAATGACTGAAAACTGCACCATCAATGACGACAGCAAACCGCCGATAACGGATTTCCCCATCGTCAATACCGGGCCTTATGTGCCAAAATGGTTGTATATTGATTTTCGTTTCGGGCACTGGTTTGGCGATTTTGGTTATATCATGAAATAGTCGCACGCTATTTAACGTGAAGGCTGATGTATCGATCGACCAGCAGGGGCGAGTTCAATGTATGATGTACTGATGTTCAATGAATAAATGTTATTTTTAAAGAATGAGCGACCAGTCATGAATCCTGTCAAAAAGAACAATGTCATGTTCATCAATAATAAAATAATGCTCCTGGTGTGTTTGCTGTTTGCCGGCGCAGCGTCTGCTGTCGTACCGCAACGCTACATAAACGAAGTGTACCCAACCGATGAGACCATCGCCTCGTTAAGTAAAGTGATTAATTCCGGCCGGTTACAAGATACCGCGTTAGCCGATGTTTTTCGTGAACGGGGGATTCATTACTTTGATTTGCGGCACTTTGATCAGGCTATTTATGATTTTAGCCAGGCCATTTCATTAAACTCCAACTATGTAACCGCGTATATCAACCGTGCCAATGCTTACGCCAAACTGGAAAAATACAAGGAAGCATACCAGGACTTCAGCAGTGCGCAGAAACTAAGTGGCAATAACAAATCCATTTACAGTATTCGGGGTTCATTGAGTTTTTTCCTGGGTCGGTTTAAGGATGCAGTTGCTGACTACCGGTATTACTTGCGCCTGAAACCGGATGATATGTATCGCATGATTTGGCTGCACCTAAGCCAGCAATACCTGGATAAGCACGCCAATAGCGACCTGGAGACCTACGCAAAAGGGCTTGATTTGGATGTGTGGCCCGGAGCCTTGATTAAACTGTACATTGGTAAAGTGACCGTGGAGGAGTTTTTAGCCGCATTTACCAAAAACCTGCCGAACCTGGAGCCGCAATATTTATGCGAGGGGTATTACTACGTTGGCCAGTATTTTTTATTAACCGGCAATCGAAAGCTTGCTAAAACATCATTCGAACAGGCGGTAAAGTCTAATGCAAAGCAGAATATTGAATATGATTTTTCGGTGGCCTATTTAAGTCGTTTGTCGCAATAAGGGTGTGGTGATGCTGGGAGTGACGATGAAAGGGGTAGCGATGGTGGCAACATCACTACCCGTGTTTTATTTGCATGCGATGATTGAATACACTTTGTTCTTTAATCGTTACCAATAAACCCTGGTTTCTTGATTTTATTGTATTATTTTAAAGCATGATTTTAAAGTATGGTGTTAAAGCTTAGCTTGACCTAACTGGTTTAAAACACGCTTTAAATAGTAATGCTAAAACATTGAGTTTGGGTCAAGGTATTTGGGCGGGAACTTCGAGTTCACTGTACCGGTGTTGTCAGAATCCGACTGGGGGTTGGAAACTGATTTATTGTTAACGGATTGAGGGGGGTTGGTTGCGGTGCTGGACCGCCCTGGTACTAGTTTAAGAAGGTGGTGTTTAAGCGAACTAAATGACATTGTGTACTCCCGAGGTTATTGCTTAAATTGTGCGACTAAAAGAAATTGCTACTTGAAAGCTGCTGCTGATAGTCGCTACTGAAAGATCTACTAAAGAACAGCGCATTTTGCAAACAGACATAATAATAAAAGACAAAATTCATTATGCCTGCTGTGACAAATATCACATATCTTTATGGGAAATCCAGTCTTTTTTTATCGTTTTTCCACGTATTCTCTAACTTATTGAATTAGTGGTGTAAATTAACCCGCTGATGATTCAGTATTTGAATCACCCAATTAAACAGGCAAATCACCACAGGTCGAAACGGGTGATTTTTATAGAAAATTATCAGATAAAGAGGACGAGTGTATTGGCTAAAAGCAGTAAACCGGTTTTTGCTGGAAAAATAATCGAGGTGAGTGTGCAGCGTGTACAGTTGCCCAACGGCCATGAAATGGATATGGAAATCGTGCGTCATCCAGGGGGGGCTGCAGTGGCTTGTGTTGATCCGCAGCAGCGGATCTGTTTGTTGCGTCACTACCGGTGTGTGGTTAACGATTGGTTATGGGAATTGCCAGCCGGCAAGCTGGATCAGGGGGAGCAGCCATTGTCCACCGCCAAAAGGGAGTTACAGGAAGAGGCTGGTGTGCAGGCACAACAGTGGCAAGCATTGGGGCATGTGGTCAGTTCACCTGGCGTGTTTACCGAACGCGTTTATTTATACCTGGCCACGGAATTATCGCAGGTGTCGGCCAATCGGGACATCGATGAAGTTTTCGAATTACACTGGATTCCATTTGACGAGGCCCTGAAGTGGGCGGTTGAGGGGCAATTGGTGGATGCTAAAACCATAGTCGGTATTATGCGTGCTAATGCCATGCTAAAGGCAGTGATTACCGATACGGAGTGAGGCTACGGCAGAGCACGGGTCAGGTTCGCCTGACCCTAAATGTGCTAATGAAATAATTTATCAATAACAATGTTTCAATGACAGCGTATCAATAACAATGTATCAGTAACAACGTATCAATATAAATATAAAAAGCACCCTTGATGCCGGGTGCTCAATAAATGAAATGCTCAGGTAGATTAAAAACGGCGGATTAAAAACGAACGCCGACACTGACGAAATTAATATCGTCATCGATTTGGGTGAAATCCACCTCAATGAGGAGCAAAGCGAGACTAAAGCCAATCCCCAATCCGTAGGAGGCGCCGGAGTCGTCAAAGGATTCGTTTTTATTACTGTAGTCCCAACTCACAAATCCACCGCGTGCCTTAAAGTAGATTGGCCCGGGTGTGCGTAGTGCCAGGTATAGTCCCGCGGTATCCACTTCAGAATCATTGTCGCCTTTGTTTAGGGTTTTTGTTAAATTGGCTTCAACGGACAAATCTGCAAGTACAACCCCCAACTCATAGCCCAGCACAATACCGCCGTTGGTCGGATTGTCAGGATCACCGGGAATGTCCAGGATCATGGGGCCTGTCATTGCACCAAACGTAAAGTCTCCTGCAAAAACCTTAGGCGTAATAACTGCGCAGGTGGTTGCAAAAATAAAAATAATAAGTGTTGGTATTCTACGCATTTTCTCCGCTCCTCAAGAGGTATAGTACGAAAGTTAATTTGATAATAGTAGCATATATCGTTATCCACGCTGAAGTAACATATGTGCTGTTTTGGTATTGCGGTAATAGCAGCCGAATGTAATGCGTTTATCGACATTCAGGTATAAGACTAACGAAAAAAAAGAGTGGCCGAGCAACATCGTGGCATGGGCCAAATTATTTGGACGTTATAATACCGATCAAAAACGTTTTCCCTATTGAGCACATCAGACAGTTTAACCTAAAATCATCAGTTGGACGGCATGTAGAGTGCGTTTTTTATCGCGACTGGTTAGGCGCGATGAGGCGTAATAGCCAGCTATTGCAACGATTCGTAACGACGCCAGGTGCGATAAAAAACGTGCTATACATGTCGTAGCGTGTTCACTCTTTGAGTGAAGGTGGGGAATGTATGATAATTTAATAATACTAAAGGCTTAACCCGATTTCGAAGCGTTCAACAGATGAATTTAGGTTTAAGGTGGTCTTTGTCTACCATTATTTTTACGACCTTTACATGACGACGTCTTTTGCAGTATAAAAAACGTACAAAAAAGGCCATGTATGGCCATGATGCGTGCATTTGGTGCTTGCGAAGCTAATTAGGCTGATTTAATCTATTACGCTGGTCGTGAGCAGAATGCTTTCAGTTGGTTGTTTTGTGTACAAAATGGGTTGGGTTAATTACTGCAACCTGTACACTGACTCGCTTCACCGTAATGCGCGTTCCAGTGTTACTGGGTTGGCGTTGGTGGTGTGAACTGTTCGAGTGTCACTCTGGGGGTTCCAAACGAACGTAGGTTAACTTAAAACATAGGTTAACTTAACTCTATAAATAAATAAGTAAGGAGGGGGTATGAAAAAATCGAATGTATCTTTTGCTATTATTGCGATGATATCGGGCATTGTTGCTTTTCCGGTGGCGGCATTTGTTAACACAATTCTTGGCATTGCATTGCTAAGTTTGCCGATATTGTTAATATTTCAAGCAAGCTAACTCGCGATGATTGCCTGTAATGTTTTGTTTGCAGCATTACAGGCATTAATGCTTAGTGTTTAGTCCTTAACATTAAACGTTAAAAATAGAATCACTTTATTTAATATATACTCAAAGCGTTTGAGATTTAGGTGTTTAGAGTGCAATCATTTTTGTTTACAGCGAGACGCGACGACGCAGCATAGCCATTCTATGTAAGGAGAAGCAACGACGCTGTGGACAAAAAGGGACGTGCTATAACACCTAAATCTCAAACGCTTTGGGTATATAATATTTAATTATTATCATCGGCTACGCGCCTCGACACAGTTAAGGCACAATACACTGAATGACAGGGAAGTAGGCTTAGCTGGCGATTTTGGTTCAAATCACGACTGCTGGTGACATTCCCCAAAACACATCCACTACACTAGATTAACCGATGGCGCTTTGCCACGTTTCCAGTTACTCCCCGGTTATTTTTTAATTCACTCATCCGCATTTAAAACACCGGCTATGTTCGGATTTTCGACATGACGCAATCACGGTGTTTATTAAGGTCATGCTGCGTTTTCAATTAGCTTGCACGTTACTTACGTAAAATAGTAAATACCTACTTAATAGTCGAAGTGCCCATCGCTTGATGATTGATTGCTTTTTAGTTTTACGATCTGTAAACATTTTTCATTACTGATAAATGCCAGGGATGACTACGTGGTAAGCAACATTTTTGCGGGAAAAACCCATCATTTCCGCTGACAAAGGCATATCATTTTTTGTTCAAAATCGGTATAAAGTGAGCAACTGGTTATTCGCTGTTTAAATGCATGACTTAATTGCTTAGTTGAAATGCATGGTTTAAATGACAGCCATAAGAAATAAAGTGGGGAGTGTTCATGGGCATAATAAATGGTTGTCGTAATGCGATATGGTTTGGTTGTGTCGCATGTTGCGTGCTCTTGTTTTTAGCAGCTTGTACAAACAACTCCGGTTCAGATACTGCCCAGGTACAAAAGTCACTACAGCTTAATCGTGTTAATTTATCCGGCATCATAAAAGATAAAAATTTGCAGCGGTGTATCGAGTCGATAGCGGTTGACAATGGTTGGAGCCGTCTTGAGGAGGTAGCGGGTGCCATTAAATGTGAGTCTAAAGGCATCACGGATCTCGCCGGCATTGATGCGCTAGCGAATTTGACGGCCGTTAATCTCAGTGGCAACGCAATCTCAAACCTAGAGCCACTGGCCTATTTAAAGAATTTATCTGTTCTAAATCTCTCGGATAACGCCATTGAGCGCATTGATGCACTGGCAGCGTTAACGCAGTTGAGGCATCTCAATCTCGGTAATAATAATATTGGGGATATCACGCCGTTATCGGGCCTTGTTAATGTAACAGAGTTAATGCTGGGTAAAAATAATATTACGGTGATATCGTCGTTGGAATTGCTCGAAAAATTACGCTTTTTTGATGCTAATACCAATAATATAAATGATATCTCGGTTCTTGATCGATTTACAGCGCTGGAAATACTGGTACTGTATCAGAACAGCATTGTTGACCTGGTTGCGATTAGTGGGTTAAACCAACTCACAAAGCTGTTTTTATCCAATAATTTGATTAACAATATTGCTGGGTTGTCTGGTTTGGTCAAGCTGACCGACTTGTTGCTGGATGGCAATGCGATTGAGGATATCAGTCCCCTTGTCAACTTATCGGCACTGGGTAATTTGATTTTGGATCAGAACAAAATTAATGATGTGTCTGTATTTTCGTTGAATAGTTTTAACCAGTTGCGCAATTTGGGTTTGTCCGGTAACAATATCAGTGAATTATACGGCGTGTCACGATTGCCTGGTTTGAGTCGCATCAGTCTCGGAAACAACAGCATTACCGATATTCGTCCTTTGTCGCAACTGGTCGGGCTTACCAATTTATTATTGGAAAATAATCTGATTCAGGATGTTTCCAGTTTGAGCATGCTGGAGCAATTGTCTTTTCTCCGGCTCGATGGTAATTCGATTCGTGATATTTATCCTCTGCAAAATTTAAATGCGCTGGTAACGTTGTCTCTTTACGGAAATGAACTGGCAGATATTGGTGCCTTGTCAAACCTGACAAATCTTACCTCACTGAACCTGGCGGCAAATCGTATCACGTCTATTAATGCGCTGGCATGGCTGCCCAAACTGCAATTGCTGTGGCTGCATAACAATGCGATTAGCGACATATCCAGCCTGATGCTATTGACTGAACTAACGGTACTACATTTGTCTGATAATGTTATTAATGATGTAGCCGTGCTGGGAGGACTGGCGAAACTGCAACGATTAAGCCTGGATAACAATGCGGTTTCTGATGTGAGTGCCTTGATGTCATTGCCGGAATTATCAGACCTCAGGTTGTTTGGAAACCGCCGTATCACCTGCGACAGTTTATACGCACTGATTGCAACATTGGGTTCGCCTCCGGTGGATGTGGATTCAAACCGCCGTAATAGCGACAACGCCAGGCCAGGGGTTAATTGCATCTAAAGCGGTTGGTAACTAATCGTCTGGTTAATAAGTGTCCATTTGTTTTTGATGCGACGATTATTTTCAGCTTCTCGGGGTACTGGATTCCGGCGCTTGGTTGAGCTCGATTGCCGGTGTTCAGTAAAACGCCTGAGTCGATACTTTGCCCTGTGCATAATGTAACAATTCGTCTTTCTATGTGCTACTATCCGTCAGACAATTCATTGATTCATATAGACTAAACGTGGTTCCACCGGCCAATCTGCGTCAGTTTAGTCATTGTCATTGTCTAACCAATCGGTCTAAGCGTTGAAATTGGCCTAGAATGACTGTTGGAAATCAAATACCCTTAGGAATATAAATGAAGTATATAGCAAATGTGATTTTAATCGTCCTCGGTTTAATGACCTTTTCAGCGTCGGCTGGTTCTTTGTATACTGATGTCAGTCTGGTGAGAACCACCATGAAAATTGAAGGTGAAAAGCTAAATCCCTTTTTGGCCAGGTATAAACTGGGTTATCAGATTACTAATCAGCTTGCCGTGGAGGCGCAGCTTGCCAACAGTGCTAAAGAGGATGACATTAATAATCTCGACGTTGATGTGGATAAATTTACGGGGCTGTATGTCCGCTATTCGGGTGATTCTGACTACAATGGGGTGACCATGTACTTTATTGCAGGGTCATCCACCACAAAATTAAAGTGGACTCGAAACGGCATATCAGACTCAGAAACGTTTGAGGATTTTTCCTACGGCATCGGCGCCGAAGAGCGCTCCGGTTCCATTCAAAACATGTTGTATACCTTCGAATACATTAAATACTACGATAGCAATGATCTGGACCTCAGCGGTATTAGCCTTGGTGTGCGTTACAACTTCTAATTTACCGGCTTAGCAGGGTTTCTTGAACATTCGTTTCTTGAGCATTCGTTTATAGGGCAGTCCATGAATTATACTTACCTCAACTCACTTTTTTACATCGCAGTCATTGTCGCTGCGTCCCTGTTTATCGCCGGCTGTGAAAGCGGCGACACATCTGGTTTATCGCGAGACATAATGTATGAGCGCCAGGCAAAATTAATCGAACAATATCAACTGGATGATATTAGCATTGAACCAGCGGCGTTAGATTCCGAGGTTTCGTTGATTATCACCACTACCCACGAGCAACAATTTACTGCGCATGGCTTGAAGGATGAGCAGAAGGTGGTAGATTTAACCAATGATGTTATCTGGGTATCATCTGATTCATCAAAGGTCAGCATTAATAACCAGGGGCTGCTGGTGTCCTTAGAAGATGGCGATGCCAAAATTACCGCAAGCCTTGCATCGCTGACCGCAGGCGTAAACTTGCGCATGTCGTCGGCGCCGTTAACGAAAATTGAAATTGAACCTAAAAATGCTGGTGATGACTTTAATGTGGAAGTTTGTAGCGGACTTTCTTTAAAAGCGAGCGGTATTTTTGGCGATGAGAC
>Ga0316204_10004909_pt1 | contig 23155 bp, 19 predicted proteins | sample 6monrhotite_MG_2_FD_205661 | JGI IMG/M metagenome (GOLD analysis project Ga0316204, IMG submission 205661) | Microbial mat bacterial communities from mineral coupon in-situ incubated in ocean water Damariscotta River, Maine, United States -... | ecosystem: Environmental > Aquatic > Marine >... | reverse complement strand
AGCCACTTTGACGGATTCGCCGCTGCCAACCAGCGTTGCTTGCTGGGGGGAACCTGCGCTTCCCCCCCATTTCAAGTCTCCTCCTTCGTCGTCGTCGAAATTCACCCCCTGTGCTCTGACTCTCGGGTCGTCTGGCATGCCCACCTGGGTTTGCATCCATTGCGAAACCTGGCCGGTTTTACAGCGTGGGATGGCAGAACAGCAACAGCTGGGCTCCGTCGAAAACCGTCCACGTGTTCGCAAGGTCTTGCCTCCTGATGTCGCCTTGCGGCGAGGCATCTGACGTCGCAACACCCTCTAGTGTGCGGCGCTGGGACGTCGCGTTCCGCAAAGGTACCCAGTCGCAGTTGGCGCGCGCCATGCGGCGCGGTCTGGCGAAAGGTGGGGGGTCACAGGGGGCTCGCACCCTCGCAGCGCACGCTGCCAGAAGACAGGGGGAGGGCTTCAGAAGCAGCGACGCAGGAGCGCTGAAGTACGAGCGAACCCGCCTTGCGGCGAGGCAGCTGACGTCGCAACACCCTCTCGTGTGCGGCGCTGGGACGTCGCGTTCCTCAACGGGGCCTCTTCGCAGTTGGCGCGCGCCATGCGGCGTGTGCAAGCCGCTCCGGAGGAGGAAGATGGGGGCTCAGAGAGACCAGGCAACAGGGCTGCGAGCCCCCTGTTGGCGGCGCGTCTCTGCTGGAGCCCGACGTTGTTGGGATTTGCGTTGTACATATGAGAATTCCAATCTTTTGGACTCTATCCGCCGATAGAATTATGACTTTTTTTGTGCGCGGCGTGGGGCGTGCGGATGGGAAGGCGTGACGATCTCGTTTCTTGATGGAATCGGGCGGAGATCCAAGTGAGACTGGCGCCACCATCCCCGTGGAGCGTGAATCATGCGGCGTGCTTTCACCCTCGTTGAGCTGATGATTGTTGTGGCAATCATCGGGATCCTGGCCTCGATCGCGGTCCCGAACTTCTATGAGATGCAGCTCAAGGCGAAGCGCACCGAAGTGAACCTGAACATCGACGGCATCACGACCGCCCAGTTCGCCTACCACGCGGCCTTTGACGAGTACATCGACGGCGCCGGGAGCAACCCGGGCAGCCCCCTGAACAAGCAGGCCAAGCCCTTCCAGCTCGGGGACGCCAGCTGGACCGCGCTGGGCTGGCTGCCGGACGGTGATGTCCGCTGCACCTACGCCACGAACACCTACAGCAGCGGCAGCTACTTCCGCACCGACGGCACCTGCGACCTCGACGACGACAACTCCAGCGCCATCGTCCGTTACTACTCCCCCGAGGCCAGCTCACCCGGCTGGCGCGATCTCTACCCCGATCGTTACTGAACGGATCACTGGGAGCCGCACTCCACGACCGGCGCTCCGTCCGGGCTCAGCAGGGCGAGGGTGCCGGCGGCGGCGAGCTCCTCTTCGATGCGCGCCAGGGCGTCTCCGCAGTCGGCCGTGGCCCTCGCCGGATCGCTCAGGCCCGCCCAGCTCTCGCCGGTGACTCCGATCCACTCGCCGTCGAGGTTGTTCAGCTCGACCAGAGGCAGCACCAGGGCGAGCTGGTCCGCGTAGTTTGGGGGGCCGACGGTCGGCACCGCCCGCGACATCCACTTCGTCGCGCCGATGATCCCGCCCAGCCCGGCCAGGAGGATAGCGACAGCGACCAGCACCTGCTGACGCTTCTTCTTCTGGCGCTCCTCCTTGAAGGCCGCGCGCTTGGCTTCGATGTCGGTCATGGTGCCAGTCTAACTGTGTCCGTGGAGACGCCAGCGGGAGTCATCGGGTTGTCACCTGTGGCGCGACGGTCTCGCTATTGTGCCGCTATTCGGTGTCGAGGCTGAGCTCGGGGAAGCCTCCCAGGACGTCGGCCTCCAGCCAGGGGGCGTAGCGATCGTCACCAGCGAGCTTCACACCCAGCGTCGCGGTCACCACGATGTTGGCGATGTGCTGGGCCCGCTCCAGATCGATGAAGCCGTCCTCCACGCCCCCGCACTCGTCGGAGAGGATGGGGGCCAGCCGGCAGATGTCGGAGAAGGCGTAGTGTCCGGCGTCCGCGAAGGTGTAGAGGGTCTTCGGGGCGCTCAGGCGCTCGTAGGTGGGCCGGATCTCCGCGTCGTACTCGGTGACCTCGTCGAGGGTGCCGCCGAGGATGCTGGGCTCCCGGACGGAGGCGAGGCCCTCGCCGTCGCCGCCGAAGGCATACCAGACCCCCGGTGACATGGGGATGGTGACGACGGCGCGTGGATCCGAGGCGCCGTGCTCGCTGAGCGCCGAGGGATCGATGCCGTCGAGGAACTGGCAGGCCCTGGACTCCTCGCCGGACTGGCAGTACTCGACGACGCCCTGGTAGTCGAGCTCGCCGCCGCCGAGCGTCAACGCCGTGACCGCGCCGAAGGAGTGTCCGAGCGCGGCGTAGACCTCCCCGTTGACCATGCCGCCCAGCAGCTCGTCGTCGCCGTCCGACAGGGCGATCACGTGGTCGATGGCGTTGCGGATGTCGTCGGGGCGCTCCATCATCACCTGGGGACTGGCGGCCTCGTCGAGGTCCAGCAGGGTGTTGAGGTTGTGATCCGGGGCGACCACCACGAAGCCGTGGGAGGCGAGGCGCTCGGTCAGGAACACGGACTGGAAGCGGATGCCGCCGAAGCCGTGAGAGAAGCCGACGAGGGGCCAGGGGGCGCCGATGGCCTGAGGGGCGGCGTCGCGGACGCCGACGCCGGTGAGGATCGTCGGCTCGTAGGCGTCGGGCTCGTCGCCGTCCTCCTGGATCGCCGGGTACCAGACCTCGATGATGAGCGTCTTGCCGCGGGCGTCGGTGTGCTCGATGGTGGTGAAGCCCACGTCGTAGGGGCCGGCCTCGTCGGGCGGCGACCAGGGCAGCTCCGCGAGCGCTGTGTCAGCATCGGGGGCGTTGCAGGCGATAGCGGCGAGCAGGAAGAGCACGGGGAGCCTCCGGTAGCGGGGAGGATACAGCACCGAGGGTTCAGGTTGACCTTGCGATCGTGAGGTCCATCGGCGTGTGAGTCGTCTCGCATTGACACCGGTGTATCTGGATACTCCCGGGAAATGCGGGGCGGCTCACGCGCCGATGGGGGCACGAGGGCGGGGTCAACCTGGCCCCTCGGTGCTGTATCACCGCCCGCCCTGCAGATACCGGAGCAGGAGATCCAGCAGCTCGGCCTCCAGCGCCGGATCGTGCAGCGCCTCGGGGCGCTCCAGGATGGCGGCGTGGATGACGCCCTGGACCGTGGTGACGAGGACGAAGGCTGTCATCTCCAGGTTCTTTGGCAGGATCTCGTCCCGGTGCATGGAGAGGAAGGCTGTCACCGCTGACACCGCCCTGTCCTGCACGACGGCGACCCGCTCGGGGCCCAGATGGATCGCCTGCTGGGTCATGGCGAGCTGGAGCCTGGGGTCGCGGGTGTGCAGGCGGAGGTAGAAGCGGACGAGGCGGGTGACGGCCTCCGGCAGCGGCTCGCGGGCCATCTCCAGGATCTCCCGACCCAGAGATGTGAGCACTTCTTCCGTGTGCCTGTCGAAGAGCGCGATGATCAGCGCTTCCTTGTTGGGGAAGTACTGGTAGAGCGATCCAATGCTGACGCCGGCGACCCTGGCGACCTTGTTGGTGCTGGTCTTCGCGTAGCCGTGCTCAGAGAGAACCTGAGCAGTTGCCTGGAGAATCGCCTTGACCGTCTCCTGGGCGCGGCGCTGACGGGGGGACTTGCGGGGCTCGAGTTCGGGGCTGGAGTCCACGAGAACGCTCCTTCAAAAGCGAGTTGTACCGATCCGGTCTCGTCGAATACTTTATGTGAGTAACTGCTCACATAATGGAAGGCCACCATGGAAGACGCGCTCGCCCCCGCCCTGCCGACCGGACGCCCGCTGGGCCACGCCCGAGAGATCCGCGAGGATGTGCTGGCCTTCTTCCTCCGCGCTCAGCGGGAGGGCGGGGACGTGGTGAGGGTGCGGGTGGGGCCCGCGAACATCACGCTGGCCTACCACCCCGACGACATCCAGCGCGTGCTCGTCAACAACGTGGACAACTACACGAAGGACTCCCCGGGCTACGACCGACTGAAGCGGATGCTGGGGCAGGGCCTCGTCACGAGCCAGGGCGACCTCTGGAAGCGCCAGCGGCGGATCGCCAACCCCGCCTTCCGTCGAGGCTGCGTGTCTGGCTTCGCCGGGACCATGGGGCGGGCGGTGGGGGACTGCGCGGACCGGCTCGCCGGCGCCGCCGCCGGGGGCGAGGTGGTGGACATGGCGGAGGAGATGACGGACCTGACGCTGCGCATCGCCGGCGAGACGCTGTTCGGGATGGACATCAGCGGCGAGTCCGACCGCATCGGCGGCGCGCTGACCGAGGCCATGAGCTGGTACGCCGAGGTCGTGGGGAGCGCCTTCCCCTTCCTGGACAAGCTGCCGACCCCGCGGAACCTGCGCTTCAAGCGCTCGGTCGCGACGCTGGACGCGATGGTGCGGGAGATGATCGCGGAGCGCCGGGCCGAGGAGGAGCACCGGCTCGACCTGCTGGGCATGTTCATGGCCGCACGGGACGAGGAGACCGGGGAGGGGATGACCGATGAGCAGCTCCGCGATGAGGTGCTGACCATGCTCCTCGCGGGACACGAGACCACCGCCAACGCGCTCGCCTGGACCCTCTACCTGCTCAGCCAGAACCCGGAGGTGGCGTCGCGGCTGGAGGCCGAGGTGGACGGGCTCGGTGGTCGCGCGCCGACGATGGCGGACATGGTGAAGCTCGCGTACACCGAGCAGGTGATCAAGGAGAGCCTGCGCCTCTACCCGCCGGTGTGGGCCATGGGGCGGCGGGTCCGGGAGGATGACGTGCTGGGGGGCTGCGCCATACCGGCCGGCAGCGTCGTGTACATCTCCCAGTACGCGGTGCACCGTCACCCGGACTTCTGGGTCGACCCCGAGCGCTTCGACCCGGAGCGCTTCGCCGGGGGCAAGCCGGTCGGGCCTGGCGGGGAGAAGCTGCCGCAGTTCGCCTGGTTCCCGTTCAGCGGCGGGCGACGGAAGTGCATCGGCGATCGCTTCGCGATGATGGAGGCGGTGATCCTGCTCTCCGTGCTGACGCAGCGCTATCGCTTCTCGCTGGCGCCGGGGGAGGCGGTCGCGCCGGAGCCGACGATCACGCTTCGGCCGAAGGGGGGGCTGAAGATGACGCTGCGGGCCCGGTAGCGAGCCTGGGTGCCGTCAGCGCAGCGCGGAGATGCGCCGCCCGGCGAGCCCGAGCGCGGCGGCGGCGAGCACCCCGGCCACCGCGAACGGCCACATCGCCTCGGAGAGCACCGCCGCGCTGGCCGGCGCGCCCTCACCCACCCGCAGCGCCGTGGCGGCCAGCGCCCCCGAGAAGGCCAGCCGGCCGGCGAGGCTCTGGACGGAGAGGTAGGTCGCTCGGAGCCCCTCCTCCAGCCGCGGCTGGATGATCCCGCTGACGAGCGGGCCGCTCACCGCGCCGGGCAGGCTCCGAGCCGCCAGCAGGATCAGGATCGCCGGGTGGACCGCCGCCGCCATCACGGCGATGACGAGCGCCTGGAGCACCGCCATGGCCGTCAGGGTCCGGGCGGTCCCGAACCTGGCCCCGAGGGCGGTGGCCCGGCCGCTGGCCCAGGCGCCGATGGTCATGGCGGCGGCCATCAGCGCTCCGGTCACCGGCGGCGCGAGCGCGAAGCCACCGGCCTCCGCCGGGCCCAGGAGCAGCGCGGTGTAGGGCTGGAAGAACTCGTAGGGCACGTGGTTGAGCACCGTCATCGTCAGCGTGAAGGCGAAGACCCAGGCCAGGGCGGGATCCCGGAGGTGTGCGGCGACCGCCCGGAGCTGCCTGTCCGGCCGCCGCGCCGCGCCGCTGGGGGGCTCCACGAAGCGCCACGCGACCCCGAAGGCCGCCGCGCCGGAGAGCGCGGAGAGCGCGTAGGCCAGCCGCAGATCCAGGCCGGAGAGCAGGCCGCCGACCAGCGCGCTGGTCGCCAGCGCGCCGAAGTGCCAGCGCCCGGCGCTGCCCTCGAGCTCGCTCACCTCGTCGCCGCGGTCCAGCGCGGCGAGGGTGCCGTACAGCAGCGCCTGATCCGTGCCCGAGTTGAAGGCCATGCCCGCGGCCATCAGCAGCTGGGCGGCGACGAAGGGCAGGAAGGCGTCGCTGGCGGCGAAGAGCGCCCCGGCGGAGGCCCAGCAGCCCATGCCGATGAGCAGCGTCACCCGCCGCCCCACCCGGTCCGAGAAGTACCCGCTGGGCACCTCCAGGCACACCACCCCGAGGTAGTAGATGGCCTCCAGCAGCAGCACCTCGTCGACGGTCAGCACGCTGGAGAAGTAGAGGAAGAACACCGGCAACCAGAACAACAGCCCACGGCACGCCTGGTAGGCGGGGTACAGCGCGAGGTTGTGTTCCAGAGAGCGCTTCACGTCGCGGAGTATAGTGACCCCCTGGAGGTCTGATGTCTCAACCCGGCTGGCTCACTCAATCCAAGCACGCTGATCTGCTCACCTGTCTGCACCAGATGGCCTGGGCCGACGGCGCGCTGCGGCCGGTGGAGCGTGACTCGGTCGTCCGGCTCGTTCGCAGCCTGGCGATCGAGGTGGGGCGCTCGGACGTGGTGGACTGGCTGATGGCGAAGCCTGAGGCCGCCGCCATCTCCCCGGAGACCCTCGATCCCTTCGATCAGCGCTTCCTCCTCTCCCAGGCCATCCGCCTCGGCTACGAGGACGGCCACTTCGACGCGGACGAGCGCGCCCGCGTGGTGCACTGGGCGAGCGCCTTCGGGATGAGCAGCGAGGAGCTGGACGCGCTGGAGGCCGAGGTGAAGCGCGAGATGCGGGGCAGTACCGATCCCTTCTCCTGATCCCTTCTCCTGATCAGTACAGGCTCGCGCAGCCGAGCGCGTAGCCGCCCCAGGCGTCCCCGCCGCCGCCGAGAGCCTCCAGGGCTTCAAGGGCGGCGGTGTCCTCGCAGCCCATCGAGCCGGCCCAGGCCCAGCCCACGCCGGCCCACCAGCCCGAGGGGTGCGGGCAGGTCGTCGCGGGGGCGGACAGCGTGCCGGCGCCGCGAGAGGCGCCGCGCAGGGTCTCGCGCAGCCAGTCTGCGCCGTCGGCCTCGCAGAGGCCCGCGATGATCCGCGCATCCAGGCCGGACTGCTCGGCCTCCGCCGGGGTGAGCCGCCCCGCGAGGTGACGCCCGACCGCCGCGGCGACCTCCGCGGCGAGCTGTGGGTCGCCGTCGAGGGGCGAGAGCTTCTCCGTGAGCGCCAGGGACGGGGTCCGTCGGCTCAGCCCGTGACCGAGCCCGTCGTAGAGCGCGCGTCGATCCGCCGGGGCGGTGGCGGCGGCCAGCGCCACCACCCGCTCCCCGGAGACGGCGTCGCCGGACAGCCCCACGCCGGCGCGGCGGCCCAGCTCACCGATGTGCATGCGCCGGCAGTCGGGGAGGGGATCGGTGTGCTCGGCGAGGAAGGCGACGGCGGCGTCCAGATCGGCATCGCGGCCCTGCTGCCAGGGGTTCCGCTGCCTGGGCTCCCCCGAGGGGACGGTGGGGTCCGGTGCGCCGTCGGGGGCCGCGACCCGAACGTCGAGGGGCGCGCGAGGGCCCGCGAGCCAGGTGGTCGTTCGCTGGGCGCCGCCGAAGCCCGCCGCGGTCGCCACGATGAGCGCCGCCGCCGCGCCGACCCGCCCCGGCCTCCCGGCGGCGAGGGCTGCCCCCAGCGCGATCAGCACCATCAGGGGCGCCCGGTAGCGCAGGTTGAAGAAGTCGTAGGTGTCTAGGGGGAAGCTGTCGGACCAGAGATCGTGCCGCAGCGCGTAGGCCAGCAGGAGGGCGAGGAGCGCTGCGGGCGCGAAGCTCGCGGCGCCCCGATCCACGCCCCAGTCCATCTTTGTGTCGCGCAGAGACAGCGCCATGCCCACCAGCGCGCAGGCCGCGAGCGCGCCCCAGACCGCCGCGCTGGGGAGGCCGGGCCCCCAGAGGCCCGCCTCCGGCCAGAGCCCGCCGTTGACGAAGTCGCTCCAGAGCCAGCGGCCGAGCTCGGCCGGGGGAGCGGGCGCGATGGTGAGCAGGGTCTCGAAGCGCCCGTCGCTGGTGCTCGCCTGGTGAGAGAGCCACCACGGGGCGAGCCCCAGCGGGAGCCCGAGGGTGAAGGCCGCCAGCCGGCCGCGCCCGGTCAGCGCGGCCATCGCGATCAGCGCGGGCAGGGCGTGGGCGGCGATGTACGCGTACCAGACGCCGAGGCCAGCGAGCGCGCCAGCGAGGAGCGCCGCGGGCAGCGCGAGCCAGCGGCGGGGGCTGCGGGAGACCCCCAGCAGCGCGGCGGCGGCGAGAGGAAAGAGCGCGGACTCGGCGTGGTTGCCCCACGCGGTCCACCACAGGTCTCTGTAGAAGGCCGGCGCGCCGATCATCAGGGCGACAAAGATCACCGCGGCGCGATCGCCCAGCGGCGCGGCGCGGCGCGCCAGCAGCGCCCCCAGGGCCGTGACACCCAGGTGGGCGGCCATGGGGATGAGCTTCCAGGTGGCGACGGTGGGCCCCAGCAGGGTCATCAGCGGGGCGGCGGCGAGGGCATCCGCGGTGCAGCCGCCGCAGAAGGTCTGGTACTGGAGGGCCAGCAGGGTCTCGGGATCAGCGTGGCCGCAGGCGATCATCGCCGCGGCGCGGGCGTTCAGGCGCTCCTCGCCGGCGACCGCGCCGGCCGTCCCCAGCGTCAGGTCCAGAACGCAAGCGAGCGCCTCGGCGGTGATCATCACCGCGACGAGGCGCCCGCTGAGTTTTGTGTGGGACGTGATCTACACGTGGTCGCGGATGCGCGCCTGCTCGCGGAGCCGGATGAGGGCCTCGCGCTCAATCTGACGCACGCGCTCGCGGGACAGGTTCATGCCCTTGCCGACCTCGGACAGGGTGCGGAACTGGTTGTCCTCGAGGCCGTACCGGCGGGTGAGCACGTACCGGTGACGGTCCGTGAGCACACCGTCGAAGGCGTGCAGCATCCGGGCGATCTCTTGGGCGTGAATCGCCTCGTCGTCAGGATGATGCGCGCTCTCGTCCTGGAGGAAGTGCTCCAGGGACCGGGGGCGCGGGCCGTCATCGACCGGCTGGTCGAGGGACACGGTGCGCCCCTGGGCCAGCAGAAACTCGGCGCGCTTCTTGTCCACGCCGACTTCGTGGGCCAGATCGGAGATGGTGTAATCCATCCCGGCGGCCTCGAAGCGCTTCATGGCCTTGCGGAGGTTCCGTGTCTGCTCGACGGCACAGCCGGGGAGGCGGACCGGACGACCGGTGTGGTCAATGGCTCGGGTCATCTGGGCGCGTACCCACCAGCGGGCGTAGGTGCTGAACCGGATGCCGCGATCGGGATCAAAGCGCTTGGCGGCACGAAGCAGGCCGATGTAGCCCTCCTGAACGAGGTCTTGCTCGTCCATGAAGGGACCGGCCAGCTTGCGGGCTTCGCCGTGCGCGATGCGGCGACCGCTCATCGCCAGTCGCCAGCGCAAGGCCTCAGCCTCATTCCAGGCGACCTTGGCAGCGCCTGCAGGGCGACGGACTTCCGTCTCGCTGCGGGCGAGCTGACAGACCGCCTCAATGGCGGCCTCCAGGCGATCTACCGAGCCTGCGCGGGTGCGCTCAGCACGGCGTGGGCGGGAACCGAGAATCTCCTCAGCGGCCACGATGCCTCGGACGGCCTCGCGGGCACGCTCCTCAGCGGCGTGGATTCGCCGGGCCATGTCCTTTTCTTGTTGCGCTGTGAGGCGCTCGGACTTCTCGCTGTTACCAAAGGTATCGATGGTGACACTCCTTTACGCCGACGAGGCACGAGAGTGGGCAATTACCAGAAAATAGAATGGAGATCCAGCGCGAATCGTCTACGCGGATCGACCCTGAAGCCGCATATCCGTTTTCTACATGGAGATCACAGAAACAGCTTCATGAAGTCGAGGCCCGCCCCGCAGCGCTGGGGGGTGATCGGTTTTGGTGCGGCGCTGCGTGAGCGGCGCCTTCAAGGTTGCAGGCCCGAGGCCTAGCAGTGAAGGAAGGTGGAGCCCGTCAACCATGCGGTGTCGGGGTACCAGGTAACCAACAGAGTCCCCTCTTTTATCGTGTTGATGAGGGGGGTCGCCACCGCTTTATCCAGAGCCGGGCATCCCCAGCTGCGCCCGAGCCGCCCATGCTCGGCGATGAAACCGTCGCTGTTGTAGTCAGCGCCGTGAATCACGATGGCTCGAGCGCGGGCGTTGTCGTTGTGGTCCGGCTCCAGACCATCGAGCCGGAGTGAGTAGCCGTGCTTACCTCTGTAGGTCTCCGCGGTGCGGAACACTCCCAGGCTGGACTGCTTGCTGCCCTCGACATTTGAGAAGCGCTCGGCGCGGCCGCCGCCGCTGTTCTTGCCGTGTGTGACGCGCTCGTTGAAGAGCGTGGCGCCGGTCTCGGCGTCGAGCACCCAGAGCCTGCGGGCGGTCGAGGGCAGGGAGTAGTCGATGACGGTGATGACCGACGCGTCCGCCGCGACGAGCCCTCGGCCGCGGGCGCAGTCCAGGCTGCTCAGCGCCGCGGCGCGGACTTCGGCGCGTACTGCCCGGGGCTCGCCGTCGACGGGCTCCGACGAGCAGGCGGGCGCGCTCAGCGCGGCAAGCGTGACAAACAGTGACGCGGTCTGAGCCAAGATCTTCGGGGCGTGGGCCATGGAACCTCCGCCGCTTCTCAGCGTAGCGCGGCCGCCCGCGGTCAGACCCATCAGTCCAGGTCGCCGCCGTAGAGCGACAACCACACGCGCCGGTTCCTGGAGGTCTGCGGGGGCTCGCGCAGCGTGAGCGTCTGGCCGGGCTTCAGCGCGCAGCGAATGGGGGCGTCGCTCTCCCAGCTGTTGCCCGACCGGGGGTAGTCCTCCCGCACATGGCTGAGCACACTCACGGTGACGACGTCGCCCACCTGTCCGCGGAAGCGACGCCCGGGGAACCAGTAGCCGATGAGCTCGTCCTCACCGCCGGCGCAGGCGGAGACGGCCGCGCCAGCGTGCCCCGCCTCGGGCGCCGTGGCCGCCGCTGCCCCGTCGTCCTGGGGAGCCTCCGCGGCGCCCTCGGGCGTGTCCCCGGCGAGCTCGTCGTCCGCGGAGAGCCACCAGGTCGCCAGCAGCAGCCCCGCCAGCACACCGCCGGCCACGGCCGCCCACCGCGCCCGCTTCGGGCGCGGGACTCTGGAGCCCAGCGGGGCGTCGCCTGGCGTGATGCTGGCAGCTTCGGCCTCGCCCGCGGACAGGCCGAGCACGCCCGGGCCCTCGTCGATGGACAGGTCAGGCGCCACCAGGGTCGCCGTCGCCAGCGGACTGACGGCGCGGGCTGGCGCGGGCTGGCGCGGGGGCGCGGGTTGGCGCGGGGGGGCCGCCGGAAGCGGCGTCGACTCGTCCTCCTCAGGCAGCTCGGGCAGGGAGCGCTCAGGCAGCGTGATGGCCAGCGCCGCCGCCATCTCCCGGCAGCTCCCGAAGCGCTCGGTGCGATCGGGGGCCAGCGCCCGGTCCACCGCGGCAGCCAGGGACTCCGGGCAGTCGGGCGCCAGGGCCCGGACGTCCTCCCGGCGGCCCGCGACCGTGGCGTTCAGGATGTCGGTGGGGGTCTCTCCCGTGAAGGGGGAGCGCCCGGTGAGCAGCTCGTAGGCGATGACGCCGAGGGCGAAGATGTCGGCGCGGGCATCGATCGCGGCGGCGTCCGCCCACTGCTCGGGGGGCATGTAGCCGGGGGTGCCCATGGTCTGACCGGCCCGCGTCATGCCCGGCTCGGGGCTGCCCGGGGTCTCCAGTCGGGCGAGGCCGAAGTCCGCGATGCGGGGTACGGGGGGGCTGATCTCCGGCGCGTCGCCGTTGAGCAGGACGTTGGCGAGCTTGAGATCCCGATGCAGCACCCCCGCGCGGTGGGCGTGGTGCAAAGCATCCAGCAGCGGCTCCAGCAGGGCGAGCACCTCCGGCGGGGTGAGCCGCCGCCGGCGCTGGAGGAGCTCCAGCAGCGAGCCCCCGCGTACCAGCTCCATGACGAGCGCGATGCGGCCGCCGTCGTGCACCAGGTCGGTGACGGGGACGATGTTGGGATGCCGGAGGCTCGCCTGAACGCGGCCTTCCCGCAGCATTCGCGCGGCCATCTCCGGGCTGGAGGCCGAGAGGATCTTCACAGCGTGCTGGCTGCCCAGCATGACGTGACGGGCGCGCCAGACCTCAGCGGTCGCCCCGCTGCCCAGCGACTCGACCAGCGCGTATCGACCGATCTGCTCGCTTCCGGTCATGGTGCCCAACATAGGCAGTCAACGGCGGCGGGGCCCGTCGCATTCAAGCTGTGTTCAGTGCACTCGACAGTGCTCTCAACAGTGCTCTTGCGCTGACTACCGCCAGGGGGCGTCGTCGCCGTCCGTCGTGGGGAAGGCGCGGATGCGACGGCGGGCCTCGAAGGGCTTGTCCCAGGCCACGGTGCTGCCGTCGGGCCAGGTGACGTGGATGTTGGTGATGAGATCCTCGTCGCCGAGGCCGAAGTGCACCATCGGGGTGGTGGCGCTGCCGAGGCTGGAGGCGGCGGTCACCCAGTCGACGCGGTGGAAGTCGCCGGCGGTGAGCTCGACGCGGGAGCCCGGGGGGGCGAAGACCTCGACCCAGCTCTCGGCCGTGCAGCCGTCGGAGAGGTAGACCCGCGGGGCGTGGTTCACGGGGGTGGTGAAGAGGTCCAGCACGCCGTCGCGGTTGTAGTCCAGCGCGACCACGGTGCGCATGTTGTCTTCGGCCTCCAGTCCCTTGGAGGCGGCGATGTCCGTGAAGAAGTTGGCCTCAGGGTCGTAGTCCATCAGGATCACCCCGTCGCCGGGGTTGTCGAGATCGTTGTCGCTGAAGATGTTGATGCCCATGGCGCCCAGAACGTCGAGGTCGCCGTCGTTGTTCCAGTCGAGCCAGATGGCGCCCCAGCCGGTCTCGGGGCTGCCGGCGGGGATGGACATGCCCACCACCGCGGAGACGTCGACGAAGGAGCGGCCGTCCACTGACTGCAGCACCTTCCAGGCGGTGTGATCGCTGATGACGAGATCCGGCAGCCCGTCGCCGCTCCAGTCCGCGGCGTCCACGCCCATGGCGGCCATGGCGATGTCGCAGTAGCACTCAGCGGCGGGGGCGAGGGAGCCGCCGTCGTTGATCAGCAGCTGGTTCGGGCCGAAGCAGGGGCCGTGATCGTTGGCGAGGTAGATGTCCAGATCGCCGTCGTCGTCCGCGTCGAAGAAGGCCGCGTCGAAGCCCACGCCCTTGCCGGCGTCGCCGGGGATCGCCTCGAAGTCGAGCTCGAAGCCGCCGCTGCCGTTGTTCCAGAGCACGAAGTCCCGGCGGAGATCGCCGTTGCCGTCACCCGGGGTGGCCATCAGGACGTAGAGGTCGGTGTCGCCGTCGCCGTCGATGTCGCCGGGGACCAGCTCCTCGACCATGTCGTTGGTGTCCCAGCCGGGCAGCACGCCGCGGGTGAGGGCGCCGCCGTCGTTCAGGTACATCGCGGGCGGGCCTTCACCGGCGATGAGCAGGTCCGGCCAGCCGTTGCCGTCCATATCGGCGAGCTGGATGGAGTAGGGGCGCTCGGGCGCCTCCAGGATCTGGACCGTGTAGGTCTCGTCGTCGGGGTTCCAGCGCAGGACGCGGGGAGCCTCCTCCCGGTAGCCGAGCACGATGTCGTAGTGTCCGTCCCCGTTGAGATCATCGATGGCGATGGCGCCGCCGTCGGTGACCCTGAGTTCGTTGGGGTTCGACGGACCGGTGACCCCGAGGGTCTCGGCGAAGTCCGTCCAGCTGGGCTCGGCGAGCGGGGCATCGCAGAGCTGGACCTCAGTGAGCTCGAGCCCCTCGACGACGGGCTCGAAGGTGTCCACCGGCGGCGAGGTGTCGTCCGTATCCGAGGTGTCGTCGCCGCCGTCTGTCGGGGCGGTGTCGTCCGCCTCGGTGCCGGTGTCCTCGGAGTCCGTGACGGTCGGTTCGTCCGTCTCGGAGCTCGAGGAGTCTTTGTCAGTGGGGTTGCAGCCCCACGCTAGCAGAATCAAAAGCGAAGGGATCACGCTGCTTCCCACATTCACGTCCGGGTCACTTTAGCCCCGGGGTTCGCGCCCGCAACCGGGATCTGAAGCGCGGAACTAGAGCAGCGCGCCCTGAAGATGCAGGGTGAAGGTCATGAGCGCCTCGATGGCCTCCGCCGGGAGGGTCTGAAACTCAACGGCGACGTGGTGGGTCGCGGCGTTCCCTTCTTCGCGGTCCTCGGGGAGGATCTCGCTCACCCGAACCACTCGCGCGACGCCGCGCCAGCTGCCTTCGGCGGTGGGAACCTCCAGATGAACCAGCAGAAGATCGTTGTCGGCGCAGTTGGGGGCGTCGTCGAACTTCAGGCCCGAGGCGGAGAAGTCCATGAAGGGATCGGGGGTGAACCACTCGATCGTCGGGGCGCTCTCGCCCCGGCTCACCCAGGCGTCCGCCGCGCCGACGTCCTGCACGACCGTGTAGCGGAGCTGGATTCCGCCGTGCATTCGCGGGAACTCCCGCTTGTCGCGGGGCTGGGAGCGCTTGATGGTGAGGTTCATGTCACCGCCGTCGCGCTCGGTGACGATCGCCAGCACGCGCGGCGACTCGTTCTCGCCGAAGTCCAGGATCACGCGCTCGCCGACCTGGGGGGGGGCGCTCGCCGCGTCGCGGAGGGTGACCTTGTAGGAGGCGCCGTCGAACCAGGTCGCCTGGGCCTGGAGGATCGCCGGCGGGGTCTGGTTGGTGCAGACCAGCTCAACGGCGGCGGAGAAGGTTTCGCTCACGGGGACGAGCATTGGAGTATCTCCAGCGGGTGAGGAGCTTGTTGTGAGGTTGTCGGCAGGGAGTGCGGTCCCTGCTGGGACGTTGCGGCCCCTGCTGGGACATATTGTCTGTGATTGTTACCGTCCATGGCTCCTGCACATCGTCAGGGAACACGTCAAACTGAAGCCTTCTTCGTTCTCGGGTTTCTCTCTTGCTGCTCACACGGCTCACATTGAGCATACTTACGTCGCTCTCTCCGGTCGCCGACGCGCACACTCCGCACGACGCGACGGTCTACACGGCGGTCGATCCGCTGAGCGCGGACGCCGTAATCACAGGCTTCGGTCGTCAGCGGGTCTGGTACGGCCTCCGCAGTGAGGACGGCGGCTGGACCTGGGACGCCGCGCTGATCGAGGGCTGGGCCTCCGGCGTGCGCAGCGCCGCGTGGTTCGAGGGCGGCCTGGTGGCGCTCGCGACGGACGGCGGCGGCCTGCTCCTGGGCGACGGCGCCAGCGACGGCACCCCCGCGCCGGGGGTGCCGACCGACGCCGTGCTCGCCGTGGTCCGGGCCGAGCCCGGCGGCGGCGGCGGGCTGGCGGCGGGGGAGGGGGTCTTCCGCAGCGACGACGGCGGCGAGACCTGGGCCGAGGTGGACGCGGGGCAGAGCGGGGCGATCGTGGACCTGGAGTGGTCGCCCGCGGCGCCCGGCGCCGCCTGCCTGATCACCGTGACGGGGGAGGTGCGCTGCAGCGACGACGGCGGCGCGACCTGGGCCGCCCGGACCCAGCTGCCGCCGGGGGCGCTGGACCTGGACATCGCGGCGGACGGGACGATCTACGTGGCGGCAGGGGCCTCGGGGCTGCTGATCGTCGACGAGGACGCCGCCCCGCTGGAGGCTGACTGGGTGGGCGCGGTGGAGATCCTCCAGGACGGCGCGGTGCTGGTCGCCGGCGAGGAGGCGGTGTGGCGCTCGGACGGGGGGGACTTCGAGCTGGCCACCGAGGGGCTGGAGGTGCCGGGCGAGGGCCGCGGCGGGCCGCCGGATCAGGGCCGCTACTACCGCTTCGCCGAGGGGCCGGGCGGTGAGCTCCTGCTGGCCGCCTGGGAGGGGCTGCACCGCTCCGACGACGGCGGGCTGAGCTGGGTGCAGCTGCCGCTGGTCGCGCCGTCCTACCATGTGCGGGTGCAGGTGCTCATCGGCCCTGACGGCCCCTGGATCGCGCTCCCCTCCTACGGCGGCGGCGGGCTCTCGCGGGTGGACCTCGACGGCGACTGGGAGGTCTTGAGCGCCGCCAACCTCGGGGGCTACCTCCGCGGCGCGGCGCTGTCTCCGGACTACGACGAGGACGGCGTCGCCTGGACCGCCGAGCGCGGCAACCTCTGGGGCACCACCGACGGCGGCGCCTCCTGGCTGGACCACACACTCGACGGCACGCTGGACTACGTGGAGAACGTGTCCGTCCAGCAGGGGGAGGGGGCCCCCGCGGCGCTGGCGGCGGGCTTCTACGGCGAGGCCGTGGACATCGCCTGGACCCTCGACGGCGGCGCCACCTGGAACCGCCCCGGGCTCGCGGAGAGCGCGGAGCCCAAGTACATCCTGGATCAAGCGATCTCCCCCGGGTTCGACGGGTCGGGCTCCCTCTTCGTCTCCGGTCAGGGCCCCGTGCTGCTGGGGAGCCGCGACGGCGCGCCCTTCGAGATCGTCCAGCGACCGGAGGTGGAGCTCCTGCGGCTGGTCTTCTCCAGCGAGGAGACCCTCTGGGCGGCCAGCCCCGACGGACTCTGGAAGGGGCCCGCCCACGAGCCGCTCGCGCCGCACGCCTTCTCCGGTCAGCTGGTCACCGATGTGGCTTTCTCACCGGATGGCCAGACGGCCTTCGCGGCGCTGGCGACGGACGGCGGGCAGATCGCCCGCAGCGAGGACGGCGGGGACACCTGGGTGCTGCTGCCGGAGAGCCCGCAGGGGGCGCTGCTGGACCTGGACGTCTCCCCCGACTTCGCCGCGGACGGCGTGGTCGCCGTGGCCACCTTCGGCGGCGTCTGGGCCTCCACGGATCGCGGCGAGACCTGGACGCTGGCGAGCAACCGCCTGTCCGTCGACGTCTCCCACCAGCTCTGGAGCACCTCGGGTGACGAGGACTGGAAGGTCGTGGGGGAGGTCGAGGGGGCCTTCCTGCGCTCGGGGGCGGACGCCCTCGCCGCGGGGGCCACGGCGACGCTGGACTTCGAGGGTGAGGCCATCTCGCTGACCGCGCTCTGCGGAGAGACTCAGGGAGCCATCGAGATCGCGGTCGACGGCGGCGAGCCGCGGAGGATCGAGCTCGGCGGCGACGTGGGCTTCGAGGTCGTGTACTGCGAGGAGGAGCTGTCCGCGGGGTGGCACACGCTGACGGTCCGCGCCGCGGGCCTGCCGGTGCGCCTCGACGCGGCGCGGGTGCAGCGCAGCGGGGGCCTCGCCGGGCCTCTCTGTGAGCCGCGCGCCCGCTCGGATGAGGGCTGCGGGTGCAGCGCGTCGGCCCTCGCGTCGCCCGGTCGTCAGGGCGCGCCGTGGGCGGCGCTGCTGTCGCTGGTCTGGATCCTCCGCCGTCGCGGGCGGGGCATCTGATAGCATCGCCGGCATGTCGAATCTGAGTACCGCGACTCACTTCTGCTTCTCCTGCGGGCGGGAGATCAGGCTCTCCTCAACCGCCGCGCCCTCCCTCATCTGCGAGATCTGTGAGGCCAGGCACGGCGGGCGCAGCGATCCCGCCTATGTGCTGCGGCCCCGCGACGGTCAGCCGATCGGTCCGCTCACGCGCGAGCAGGTGATCGTCGAGCTGAAGCGCGGCGGCGTGGGCGCCGAGGATCTGATCTCTGAGTCAGGGGACCGCTTCGATCGCCTCGATCACCACCCGCACTTCCTGAGCTACTTCATCCCGGAGAGCGAGGAGGCCCAGGAGCTGTCGGCGGCACAGGAGGAGCACAGCCACAAGCAGGCGTCCATCCAGCGCGACAAGCTCACCGCGCCCATCAAGCGGCTCGCGCGCATCGCGGTGATGATCGGCGTGCCCGTCGGGGTCTTCCTCGCCATCAAGTTCCTCGTGCCCGCCGAGATGAAGGACGCGCTCGCTGACCGCGCGCGCGCCGCGTACGACGACGCGGCGAGCCGGGTGGACAAGGCCATCGACGAAGAGGCCGCGGTGGAGCAGCTCCGGGCCAACACCGAGCTGCCGGGCCAGGAGATGATCGCCGGGCTCCAGGCGAAGTGGCCGGAGGTCACCGAGGGCTCCTCCGTGCTGGCTGAGCGCGGCTGGGGCGGCCTGCTCGCCGGCACCCGGGCGGCGGTGACCTCCGCCGAGACCGACTTCGAGCAGGCCATCGCTCGCAACGCTGACGATCCGCTCGCGCTGTCCGGGCTCGCCGTGGCCTACACCATCACCAGCCGCGGCCAGGGTGAGAAGAGCCAGCACTCTCTGACGGCGCTGGAGCGGGCGCGCCTGCTGGGGACCGACGAGGGGCTGGTGCTGCGTGGGCAATCGGGCATGGCCGCCTCGAGCGGCGCCTACGTCCAGGGCCTCGAGAGCGCCGATGCGTGCCTGAAGGCGACCCCCGACGACGGCTACTGTCTCTTCTACAAGGGCGTGGCGCAGCTGGGCATGGGCGGCGCGAGCAAGGCCGAGGTGTCGCTCAGCGCCGCCGAAGCCGCGCTGCCCGAGGCGCCCGCCGTCCCCGTGCAGCTCGCGCTGGCGCGCCTGGAGCTCGGCAACTTCGCGGCGGCCATCGGGCCGCTGGAGACCTTCGCCGCCGCCAACCCCAACGACGCGGACACCCTGGCGATGATGGCCGGTATCTGGCTGGACATGGGGGACGGCGCCAAGGCGCTGGCCTACGCCGCTCAGGCGGCCGCCCTGGACGCCGCCCAGCTTGAGGCCCGGGCCATGCAGGGCACGCTGCTGCTGCACCTGAAGGGCGACGCCGGCGGAGCGCTGGGCGTGCTGAAGCCGCTCATCCCCATGGAGCGCCTGCGGCGTATCGACAACTGGCGGCAGATCGTGGTGCACGCGAGCCACGCCGCGCGAATGAGCGGCGACACCAAGACCGCGCTGGAGTACGCCGAGCTGGCGCTGGGGGGGCAGAACGGCAACGGCCCCGCCCGCCTGGCCCAGGCCCGGGCGCGGATCGACAGCGGGGACAAGGCCCGCGCCGAGGAGGCCTTCAAGGCCGCCGAGCTGTCGGACCTGAGCAAGCTGGAGCGCGCGCGCTTCCTCTACGCCGAGGGCCGCTACTACCTGGAGCAGGATCGGATGAGCGCGGCCAAGGACGCCTTCGACGACGCCGTCTCCGAGTTCGCGGACTGGGGCCCCGCGACCCTCGCGCTGGCCATGGCCCACGTCTCCGTCGACAACCCGATGCAGGCCGCGGATACCCTCGGGCGGCTGTACGACAAGGATCTGGGGCGCGCCGCCCGAAAGGGGATCGTGCACGACGTCTGGGTCGACACCATCGACCCCGGGACCATCGCCAGGGTGATGCGGCCCAAGTTCGAGGCCGACGCGCGGCTGAGCGTGAAGCTCTCCCAGTCGGTGGGGATCCTTCACGCGGTGCGGTGCCTGGACGGCGGGGGCAACTGCGACGCCGCCATCAACCAGCTGGGCGCCGCGATCCAGTCGGACGACGCGGACATCTACTCGCGGGCCTTCCTGGGGCGAATCCTCATGAACCGCGGCGACTACCGGGGCGCCCTCAATCACTTTGAGCGCGCGCTGGCGCGGGATGACACCAAGGCCATCCTCCTGGCCCTCCAGGGCCGCTGCCTCTACGCGCTGGGCAAGACCGACGAGGCCGCCGGGGTCTTCAAGAAGGCCTACAACATCACCGAAAACAGCCCGGGCGTGTACTTCCACCACGGTGAGGCGCTGAAGCAGGTCGGCGACGTGGAGGGCGCCAAGGAGGCCTACCAGCGCGCGCTGCGGATCGATCCCGACGATGTGACGAGTCGGGGACGATTGCTTGCCCTGGGCGGATAGAGGCGCCAAGAGAGCGCTCACGCAACAACCGGTGGAGCGCGCATGTTGGTGCTGTTGGTGGGCGGCGGCGGTCGGGAGGCCGCGCTGGCCTGGCGGATCGTCCAGAGTCCCCTCTTGACCGAGCTGTGGGTCACCCACGACAACCCCGGCTTCCCGGCGGGTGTCCGGCGGCTGGAGGCCCCGGCTGGGGCCGACGCGCTGGCCGACGCGGCCGCGAACGCCGGCATCGAGCTCGTGGTCGTCGGCCCCGAGGCGCCCCTGGCCGATGGGCTGGTGGACCGCTGCCGGGAGCGCGGCGTCGCGGCCTTCGGGCCGACCGCCGCCGCCGCGCAGCTCGAGAGCTCCAAGGGCTTCGCCAAGGCCTTCATGCGACGCCACGGCATCCCAACCGGCGGCGCCGAGGTCTTCACGACCCCCGAGGCGGCCCTGGCGTATCTCGACGCCTCCGTGCCAGCGGGCTCCGGCTGCGTGGTCAAGGCCGACGGGCTGGCCGCTGGCAAGGGCGTGTACGTCTGCGACGACGTCGAGGCCGGCAGGGACGCCGTCGCGCGGCTCTTCGCCGCCAACCCCGGCGCGTCCGTGCTGGTGGAGCAGCGCCTGGCGGGCCCGGAGCTCAGCGTGCTGGCGCTCTGTGACGGCGAGCGCCTCGTCGTCCTCCCCCCCGCCCGCGACCACAAGCGCCGCTTCGACGGCGATCGCGGCCCCAACACGGGCGGCATGGGCGCCTACGCCCCGGTGCCCGTCCCGGCGTCGCTGATGGCGCAGGTGGAGCGAGAGGTGCTGCGCCCCACGCTGGCCGGCATGGCCGCCGAGGGCGCGCCCTTCACCGGCTGCCTCTACGCGGGGATGATGCTCACCGCCGACGGCCCGATGGTGCTGGAGTACAACTGCCGCTTCGGCGACCCCGAGTGCCAGCCGCTCATGAGCCTGCTGGATGAGGATCTGCTGCCCCGGCTGGCCGCCTGCGCGCGAGGGGAGCTGGACGAGACCCCGCTGGCCCTGATCGACGGCGCGTCCTGCTGCGTCGTCATGGTCAACGGCGGCTACCCCGGCGCCTACGACAAGGGGGCGCCCATCTCCGGTCTGGAGGCGCTGCCCGAGGGCACCCGGGTCTTCCAGGCGGGGACCCGCGCCGACAGCGATCGCACCCTGGCCACCGGCGGGCGCGTGCTCGGCGTCACCGCCGTCGGCGCGACGCTGGAGGCTGCCCGGGGCGCGGCCTACGCCGCCTGCGAGGGCATCGCCTGGAGCGGCTCGGACTACCGGCGGGACATCGCTTCTGACATCGCTTCTGACATCGCTTCCGACATCGCTACCGATATCGCTTCCGACCCCTGAATCTCCAAGGAGAGACCATGAGCCAACCCCGTGTCGGAGTCCTGATGGGCTCCAAGTCCGATCTCCCCGCCATGCAGGGCGCCATCGACGTGCTCAACGAGCTGGGCATCCCGCACGAGGTGCGTATCCTCTCCGCGCACCGCACCCCCGACGAGGCCGGCGACTACGCCCGCACCGCCGAGGACCGCGGGCTGAGCGCCCTGATCTGCGGGGCCGGGATGGCCGCTCACCTCGCCGGTGTGATGGCTGGCCACACGCTGCTGCCCGTGATCGGGGTGCCCATGGGCGGCTCATTCATGGGGATGGACGCCCTCCTGGCCACCGTGCAGATGCCGCCGGGGGTGCCCGTGGGCTGCGTGGCCGTCGGAAAGGCCGGCGCCAAGAACGCCGCCTGGCTGGTCGCGCGCATCATCGCGGTGGCCGACGCGGACATGAAGGCCACGCTGGTGAAGGCCCGGGCGGCCATGAAGGCCAAGGTGCTCGCGGACGACGCCGAGGTGCGCGGGGGGTGAGCGTCCACGACGCCGATCTCGCTGACGCCGCCGCCGCCCTCCTGGAGCCGGGCGGGGTGATCCTCTACCCGACCGAGACGGTCTACGGCCTCGGCGGCCGCGCCAGCGACAGCGCCGCGGCCCGCCGCGTCGCCGGCATCAAGGGGCGGACTCTGCTGCCGCTCATCGTCCTGGTCGACGGGATCCCCGACGGCCTCTCCCCGCCCGCCGCGGCGCTGGCCCGGGCGCTCTGGCCCGGCCCGGTGACGCTCATCGTGCCCGCCGAGACGGTGTCGCTGCCCGGCGGCGTCGCGCCCGAGATCCTGGGTGAGGGGGGCACGCTGGCGCTGCGCTGGTCGCCGCATCCGGTCGCCCGGTCGCTGGTGGCCGCGGTGGGCGCGATCACCTCCACCTCCGCCAACCGGCACGGCCAGCCGCCGGTCCTGGACCCGCTGTCACCGGCGGCGCAGGCGCTGCCCGTGGACGCCCGGGTCAACGGGGGCGTGTCAGCGGCCGGGCCACCATCCACGCTGGTGGACACCCGCAGCGGCGCGGTCCTGCGAGAGGGCGCGGCGCTGGAGGCGGTCCGATCGGCCCTTGCCGCTGCGGGGTACCGCGCTTAAGCCCCGCCTCATGGTTCCCCCCCGACGCTTCCAGTCCATCCGCACCCGCCTCTCCATCGGTCCCCGCGACCCGCAGCGGTTCCCCGCTGACGATGACGCGCTCGGACGCTCCCTGCTGACCCTGGTGGAGGGGGTGATCCGGGACCAGCAGAAGATGCCGCGCCCGGCAGTGCTGGCGCTGCGCTCCGAGCAGGTGGAGCAGTACGACCTGAAGGCGCTGCTGGAGGCGAAGTCGGATCTGCACCGCTTCATCTCAGCGGTCGCGGGGCAGCCAGGGGTGGAGGCGGTGGCGCTGCTCGGGGTGGTGGGCGTTCGCTACAACCGCGCCCCCAAGGGCGTTCCCAGCGCGCTGGTGTTCCTGGAGTGGCCGGACTGCCGCTGGTGGAGCGCGGTGCGACCGCTCGAGGAGCGCGCGATCCGGGATGACTGGCCGGCGATGATACGGTCCGCCGAGGAGGGCTACCCCCGCCCGGGTGGTATGGGGGCTTGGTTCTCGCGGGCTCGGCGGGAGCAGCTTCAGCTGCGGGTTGGGTCGCGGAGTCAGCCTGGGTTGGGGATGGTTCATTGAGGGTTGGTCGGGTCGGTTGGTCGGCGGGTCGGTTGGTCGGGTCGGTTGGTCGGCGGGTTCGGCGGGTTCGGCGGGTTCGGCGGGTTCGTCGGGTTCGTCGGGTTCGGCTCGGTTTGACGGATGTTTTTGGTGACGCTTCGATCGGTCTCGGCAGTCGCGGGCTCGGTTTTTGAGCGTCACGGCAAGGCGCCGTCGTGCTGCCTGCTGGGTTGTTGGACTTCCCGACCGTCCTGGGCGGCGCGGTGCCCCTGGGTAGATTCGACGTGTGCTCGCTGCGCTAACGAATCCCCGGACGAGCCGTGGGTATCAAGTCGACAAGGTCTGGTGGCCGGTGCCGTGCAGCTTGCGTCACA
>Ga0316204_10004907_pt1 | contig 23179 bp, 37 predicted proteins | sample 6monrhotite_MG_2_FD_205661 | JGI IMG/M metagenome (GOLD analysis project Ga0316204, IMG submission 205661) | Microbial mat bacterial communities from mineral coupon in-situ incubated in ocean water Damariscotta River, Maine, United States -... | ecosystem: Environmental > Aquatic > Marine >... | reverse complement strand
TTTTAGTTCCGTCTGTTTCTTGGTCATATATTCTACCCAAGTGTAAAAATTTTGATATTAAATGTTCTGTTTTCATTTATATAAATTTTTATTAATCTCTAGCATATCTATAATTGTTTTTTATAAAGATTAATAGCTTTTAAATATTTACGTCTACCCTCATCTAACTTGCGTGTTGGCACGTCTTCACATTTAACTTCTAAGGTATTTTTATCCAGCCAGATAATAACAAACCTATCTACATCAAATAAAGTGCGATACAGAGCTCCCTGGACGTCATACCCAAAAGCATCAATAGTTGCGTCTGTGTTATAGATATCTCTAGTAGTTTTAAAATCCGCTATAAATTCACCTGGCCTAAGAATATCAGCTTTGCCTCTAACAGGTATTCCGTCAATAAGTTTAATCTCAGGAACTTCCTTTAAAGAGTTATGAAGATAATCAAAAGCCTCGAAATCCTGGTTAACAGCCTCTGCCCATTTAGAGCATCTATTAAACTCTGATAAAGTATATAAATTTTGAACTATAGAGCCTAGGGATTTTAAATCTTTATACAACCTTGAAGCTTTAGATCCTCCTACAATAGTTATCTCTTTTAATCTATGAGGCTCTAATGTTAGTATATGGGATAATCTACCATCTCTTAAAGCCGCTGTTTCTTCTACTGGTTTATAATCCCAGGTGCCTGCTTTCAACATTTGCTTGATAGCCGAGGAGCTTAAAGCGTGTTGTCCTAGATATTCATAATAGAAAACATCGTCCTCCATCAATTTTAATATCTCTTTCTTTTCCCAGACTTTACCGTCTAACGTTTTTATGCTGTTTGCCATATAACTACCACTGCTGCGATTATTAAAGCTACCTGCAAAACAAATAACATTATTTCAAATTTTAGTTTATCTTTCATCTTAAAATATTTTAAATTGATTATTATCTAGTAAGGAATTGTAATAATCCAGGCTCTTTTGGAGACCCTTGATCTCATTCTCTATATTTATTATTACACTCTTCTTATCTAAAATTAAGTTCTCTAACTGTTTTTTATTTTTCAGTATTTGCTTCGTCGTCATTTTTTAAGTTATTTCGGTTGTAAATCATCATCATAGCATTTGCCATTAAGTGGCCCAGGTGGTTAACTCCTGATTCAGGATCCAATATAGACGCCTCCTTATAAGCTATTAAGTGACGAAAAGAAGCAGCTAAAAGTCTCTTCTCATCTAAGCCTTTTTTCCAGTTTAGACGCCCATATTTTTTAGATCCATATCCCATTGCTTCAGCCAAAGGCTCTAAGCTCTTAAAATCTACTAGAGTCCAATCGATCTTTCCTTGATCAAATTTCTTAGCACTCATATACTATACGTTTAAATTATACTTATAATCTTCTCCCTGAAGCTCTTTAAGCGTTTCTAAGACGTTATTGTCATATATATGAGCATTACCTATAAAGAAAGTAATAGAGTCCAGTGGGACGTCTATCATACCCGCTATAAGATACATCTGATAAATGTCTGAAGGCAATCCTAAGTTAGAGTCTGCTGATCTTTGAAAAACTGTTATTTGCAACTTCCCATTAATTATCTGAAATTGAATAGTCGATAGACAAGGCAATTGAGAAGTTACAACTCCTGTTTCACCAATGAATAACATATAATTTTTAGAAGGCCTTTTCTCTTTGTTAATTTTATATATCAAAGCAGGAAGCTTAGCAAAATACTTTGGATAAGTGTTGATCATCTTTGGAGCGCAGTAATTCCACCAAAAAATATTTTTAGCTTGATAAGCGGCAACCTGGTCAACCCCATTCATATATAACTCTAATTCATCGGCTAATTTCTTTCTAGCTACTTTATGAGTTTTGAATAGGTGATCTAATTCTTTGGTATTTAAAGATAATACCTGGTTTGTTAAGAAATGGATAGGTCCTTTCTTATTTTCTTGTACTTGGCCATCTGTGATAATAGCTTCAAGTAAATCATAATACTTGTTTCTCATATTAACATAATTACGTTGTTATTTTAAAACTTAAGCAATATAGTAAAAAAAAATGAATCTAAAAATTTTGAGCTATAAAATTTAAAATATAATCGGTAAGCATTCCAACTTCCTCTTCATAATTCCAGTTTATTTTGAATTGAGTTCCCGAATATACTGCTCCCTGAAATTCCCATAAAATAGATATGCGATCCTCAAAGAAAAACATTTTAGCATCTGGTAGCCCGTATTCTACAGCCAAGGGGATATTGATTGTCGCATCACATTGACGGCTTTGTAAAAATTCTGTTCTCATAATAGTATTTGTTTTGTTCATTCCAAATATAAGAAAAAAACCTTTACTAAAAAAATTTAATAAAGGCTTTAACAAAATTTTAACATTCTAGGACAATAGGGGTGATAGTGACCTCTACTCTGGGATTGTATTTGTCTATTTGGGTAGGTAGTAATAATTCGTGCCGGATCCAGTCGTCGTTATCGTCTGGCATTTTACCAAGTTCTACAATAGCATCCATAAGATATTTAGATACAACAGAGATAACATTCATTTTATCTAACCTGGATTTATTCTTTTTAAAAACCTGGAATTGTATATTTACAGGATCCGTTATATTTGGCATTGCAAGAATCTGATCTTTCATTAAAGACTTAAATAATTTCTTCGCATTGTTATCATCCATATAATGGAGATTTCTATACGCGTTCATATTTAATTGAACTTTTTTATCTTTAATAGTCTTCCTTGGTATAGTAACAAATCTAGGACAGGTTAAAATTATTTTTCCGTCCTGGGGCCTGGGCCCTTTTGTAAGCCCTATCATATCATCTAAAACTTCGCTCATTTCTTCTATTATTATATATAACGCAAATTATTGTGTAACGACCTCATTTCCAAAGCTTATGAGGTAATAAAAACGCTCCCAAAAAAATTACGGGAACAAATTTATTACCCTACTTTAGCTTTTTATTAGCAAATATTTTCTCTGCAGTACGTGCTCCAAAATAACCTCCATACACTAATAATAATAAACTAGATAAAAGACTGATCCATTCAGTTTTGATATCGAATCCATCATTTGAAGCATCTAATATAATATAGACAGAAGTAGCTAATGTTAAATATGCTAAAACTAAAGGTCTAATATTCTTAGATAACCAAGAGTCAGAAAGCATATCAGCCTCCCATCTTTTAGTAACTTCTTGAGCTTCTATTAGATCAGCTTCTAAATGTTTTAAAGCTATCTCTTTTTGTTCTTGATTTAAAGCCTCATCTTTTTCGATAAGAGTCTTTAATATATTGCCTCCTGGTATCACATCACCAACAATATCAACAATAGAAGATCCAGCACCAAGCAAAAACTTACCTAGCCCTGTTTCTTTAAACTTCTTTTTTTTCTTCTTATCATTCATAACTAATATACTTCTTTAAATTTTATTTTGATCTTAAATAAATGTCTCTGTCTACTTGTTCCTATTTGCATTTCAAAAAATAGGGATTTTCTACCAATGTTAAACAATCTAAAAGCTGTTGAGAATCTAAAATATTTAGCTTTATTTTTCTCGAAGAAATAGAACGAATAACCGAGTATAGAATAAACCATAGATATGTATTTACCTGAATTATTATTCCATTCACCATTTTCATTTACGTGGTGAATAACAGCCATATTATATAAATCTATTCTTTTTAAATTCTTGTATAATTTTCCAAACGATCTTATCTCTCTTTCAGGAGCCCTTTCAGGAGCTACTATTGTATGTAAATTCCAAGCTGGATTCCTAAGGGCAGCCCATCTGTAAGCTGTCCAGAACGTGTCTTTTTTAATACCTTTTGCATCCTTCCAATATTGTGCGCCATATATTCCATCTTCATCGTCTCCATAAAGCCATAAGAAGCCCTTTTTAACGTACTTTGTATTTTTTAAAGCATAATACAAAGGAAATATAATTGGAGCTGTTAGAAAGCCTAATAACAGAATTAAGATATTTAATAAGTAATTAACAACACTTTTTAATAAGTCCATATAACGTTTTGTGGTTTATCTTCATCAACATCTAAATGTATAAAATTAGAGGCTATTCCTATTCTAGTTATGCCTGCTTCCAAAGCAGCTTTAATTATTATCATTCTACTTATTGAATTATTGCAGTGAATATCAACAGCTAATCCTAAAGTATGTGATGATCCTTCAACTCCTCCTACAGCCTTGTTATGTTTTTTAGTTCTATAACCTGATGAAATTTTAAAAGGTATGCCAGCTATATCTCGAGCCTCATCTAATACCTTTAAAAAATACTTATTCATCTTTAAGCCTGATCTAGGTGAGTCTGGCGAATCAAACTCTGAATATGTAAAATATTTCATCTTATTTATCTTTCTTCTTATTGATCAATCCCATTCCATCCTGGATTATTCATTGAGCAAATATTAATTGCTTGAACAACATCAGCTTCTTGTATATCGATTGATCCATCAGGCATTGCCATAACAACTCTAATACTTCCTCCATTTACTTGGATAGCATAAGTGATACCTGTTTGAGCTTCATATCTTCCTGTGCAAACGTCTTCCCACTCAGCTTCAACAGGAGTTAAAGCTATAAAAGCAAAAGCTACTAAGGATAAAATAATTAATTTTAGTTTTTTCATAATAAAAATATTTAGTTAATAATTAATTTTTCTTTTATTCTTTTTCTGTAAATTCTTTTTTAGAGTCTCTAATTTCTTTCCTAATTAGTACTACGCACTTAAATATCGAATACAAAACCGATACCACAACAAGAGTAAACTTGAAAAAGCTATCAATATCTTCAAACGATGATAAAACTGTGAACGCCGCTGTATTTGCTCCCAGGACCTTAATAGTGTCAAAATTAGTAACCATATTTTTTGCAATTGTCATTTTCTTAATAATTTATAATTCTTTTTTGTTCCAGCCATATATTGTAGCTGTTTGTAATCTTGAAGCCTCTTCACTCGTGTAAGGTCTATCTTCTATAACGTTACCTTCGTCATCAAAAACAATCTTATTTTTTAATTGTGTTTTGTATTTAGACCTGCTATATTTTCGAGTAGCCCTTGTATCATTTACTAAAACCATAATAGGATTTCCTTCATCATCTACATCGCCTGAATCTTCCCACTTTTTAAATTGATACTTTGTACCATCTAAATTAAAAGCTCCTATTATTTTTATTTTCTTTAAAGCGCTTAACTCATCTACTAAATTAATAGCATTGATATCACCTCTTACAATAAAAGCTAAAGTATCTTCTATCATCTCATTAATATTAAAAGACGAGCGAGGAGTTTTTAGTTCCTCTAAAGACCTTAATGTCGCTTTATCTTTTACTTCTATTATTATTTGTATAATCATTTTTTTTATAGAGTTGTTAAAGTAGTTAGTTCCGTATCTGTTAAGGCTGTTTGAAATACTCTTAAATCTCGTACTTTGCCATAAAAATCATTAGAGCCCCCATATTGTGCAAATTGTAACTCATTCAAAGTATTAGCACCGAAAGTCGTTCCGCTTATGTCGGTAGCCACTTCTACACCATTAACCCATAAAGCAAAATCATTTAATTTATATTTGAATCCGACTTTTATAAAATCCGTAGAATCTGTTAATACGTAGCTTATATTAACAACCAAAGAGCCGTTATAAACTGTTGCGCTTAATGTTTCCGAAGTTGAGCTATAATAGAGATAAATTCTATTAGAATTGGTGCCATCTGAAAGAGAAATATTTCTACTAGTACCATCATCAAATAATGCAGCCATCTCACAATATAAAACCCCTTCAGCCGAATTAAAAGTACTTACATTTCCGCTACTATTACATATATCTCCTAGTCTTGTAACTGAAGAAGCTTCTGTTTTTATGTAGCTAGTTGAGTATGCCGCTTCTTCCATTTGACCACCCCACAATAAAATCCCAGAAGCTCCGTCCGCAGAGGGCTCGTTTGCTGTTATATTCATATTCCACGTAGTACTAGTCATCGTCCTAGTGCATTCTATTCTATACCATCCATTTAGATAATCGGTTACTTTGGTAATAAATCCAGCCGAGACGTCTGTTTGTTCTCCATTTGTTAAGTCGACAACTGTTTTATCTCCAGACTGATTAGAATCATATATTTTTATAGTATCATATCCTTTAGCTTTTGCAAAAATAGAAAAAGTGACAGCTACCCCGTTTGTTACCGTAACAGAATTTCTAAAAGCATTTAGAGAGCTAGATAAAGTTCCGTCCGCTCCTATGTTCATAACCCACTCATAAGACGACGCTTCTCCTTTTGGATTAACGTCAGAAAGACTGTTTATAGCTCCGTTATTCTTTGCCCAAGCTCCATTGCTTAAATCTTCACTATAAGTAATAAGATTAGTGCTCTGAGGTTCTAATAATAAATGAGGACAGGCTGAGATTTCTGAGTAAGATAAAACCTCGTTTCCTGTTAATTTTGGCTGATATTCTGAAGGTGAATCCGCTTTTTCGAACTGCATTCCTGTATAATAAAAATACATAGAGTCGTCGGCGTGACTTAAATTTCCGTTCGTATCATATTGGTATATCGCGCAAGTAGGAATCGTTGCGCCCGTACTTGTACCGTCTAATTGCCAAAGCCTAATCCATCCATTTTCTAGGACTTCGTAACCCCTGTCGACTGACCCCGCCGAACCAATCCAAGACAATGTGCTTATTTCAAAAACGTTAGTAGTGAAGGAGTTGTTTTTGTCTTTAAAAGAAATACCAACTCTTGAAGAAGTGCCAGCTTTAATATAGAAAGACCAACAATAATTAGTACTATCTTCTAACTCTGTGTTATTATGAGTAAAAGAAATCAAATGTGAGCCGCTTGATGATGTTGAACCTAATTTAATAGTATCTGCATCTGTTAAAGGACTTGGTAAACCTACTATGTCTGTAGTAGATCTTCCAAGAGCCCAATTAGAATACCATCCTTCTACGTTCTCGGAGTAATCTAATAAATTTCTATATTTATAAGTATCTAAATAATTTATTCTAGGCTCGTCTATAGCAACTTCTTCAATTAAACCTTGAGCGTTAACTCTAGTTCCGACAGAAGCTCTATCTACTAAAAAATCTCCATCACCATTAACAGGTAATTGAGTGTATAGTTTTTCAGCTTTATAAGCACTAGGTAACAATGCTATACTAGGATTTGCCATTTTTCTCTGTTTTCTTTAAATAAGCTTTTAGCTTGATTATGTTTTTTTCTTTAGGCTTATAATTGCCTCTTTTCTTTACATTACCCATCCACCTGGATTTTGATCTCTAGTAGGGGATAAATCTCCATTCGAGTTTGTTGAATATTCTGGAAAATCTGAACTATTATTACAAAGATAGTTTATCATTAGTTTAGTATAATCCATTGCTGTATAGCGGGTTTTTTCTATTAAGCTGTTAATCTCTTCTATAGAAACAGAATCCGCAGTTTCTGAATTATGCTTTAAAACTCCACCTCTGTTAATATCATAAGAAGCGAAAGGTAAATATTCCACTAAAGCCCATCTAACTAAAGCGGGTTTTATATAGTCATCTAATAATTCCTTATAACTAGCATTTCCCCCATCCCCAATAGATCCATCTGTGATCATTTCTTGAATTGCGTTGTATAGATCAGTTCCTAGATACTGGTGAATATGGACGTCCTGAGCAACCTCAATCCATTGTAAGAGGTTATCATCATCCTGGTTGCCATTGATTATTGTGTAGGCTTTAAAAGTGTCTGTAGATATAAAAATTGCTTTACTCATTCTTTTTTATTTATTATAAGATGGATGGTGGCCACTATTAGGCATATCTTTAGGGGCTATTTTAGCGTCTTGATATTGCGAGCCTTCCGGAGTATATGAAGCCGGAATACTGTCTTGCTCTTCAGCTTGGGATATTTTTTGTGTTTGTGATTTTACTCTATACAATTCTTCTTGCCAATAATGGCCACAATTAACTCCTCCTTTAAACCTAAATAATGAATAATTTTGTTTTTTGTGACCTAGCTCGCTGTTTACTCCCTGGAAGGAAGCCTGGTCGATGTCTTCTTTGCGATAAACAACACCGGCCCCTGTTCTGCTCATCATCGTCTTGCAAAATCTTCTGGAATTTGCCGAACTATAACGCTCTCTGTAACTGTAACGAACTTTGTAATAAGATTTGTCAAGTTTAGAATCCCCATTAGCATCTTGCTTAACAAAACCTCCTGCTAACCTGGCTAACATACTACCTTTTCTTTTGATTAATCTTTTAGCCCAGGAATCAATAGGCTCATTAGTATCTTTTACTTCTCTGGAATCTACTAACTCCCAATCCGGATCAATCTTACACTCTTTTAAAGAGTTTAACATTTCTTCATCGTTAAAATCCTCATTTTCCTTAGATAACTGTTCTTTTATTCCTGTTTCCTCTTCTTTAGTATCTTCATCTAAGCCGTCTGTCTCGATAAATTCTAAAGGTTGGATAGTTTTAAAATAAAGGTTTAAAGATCCCTTAGAAGACGCTAAAACCTCATCTAAAACGTCTATGAACTCATTCTGAAAAGGTTTCACTACTATATTATCAAAAAACAATGAAGCGTTCTTTATTTCGTCAGCGTTAGATCCTAGTCCGTTCCCTTCTTCTCTGATTCCTAATAATAAAGGAGACGTCACACCGTGGCCAGTTATTAACTTCCCCTTAGCTTCATTAGCTAAATATTGATAATGAGCCGGAGCATCGTTTAAAGGTATATCCTCAATCGTGGTAGCAGCTTCTTTGTTTTTATTAAAAGCAACTATAATCTTATCTCCCCTGGATCCGGAAAATTTTCTTTTTACATCGGTTTTGGTGCGTCTTTGAATATCCGGCGAAGGAACCCCATTATTGAAATTAACAATTTTAGTTCCAGAAAAGCCGTTGATAGTATCATTGATTAAATAATCAGCAATCTCCTCTTCTAAAACAGCATAAGGCAAAGCTCCTTGATAATTTACAGGAGGATAATAGAAGGATCCTGTAGAATAAGGCTTAATAAATAACAATTCTGACTTTTCTTTATTCCCCTCTCCAAAAACCTTGAAAGATTTTAACTCATCTCTAGGGCCTACTTCAGCCCAATTTGGGTGATAATACCAGGTTGTTACTTTCCCTGTTTTAGGGTCTGCTTTTCCGGATCTTAAATCTTTCATCGGGAAATGAATTAAAGACTCTATTTTTTTATTCTTATAGACCACTTGAAAAACTCCTATTCCTAAAATATACCTATCCGAAATAACATTCCTCAAATCAGTAGGCTTTAGTATCTTTCTTAAATAAGCATACTCCTCTGGTTTCTTGTTAGAATCTAAAGCATCAATACCTTTACCATAAATCATCCTAACAATACCATTTATAACAGCATTATTTGTTGTAGATCCAGTATATCTATCAATTAAATATTGAAAATAATTATTGTCGGCTCCATAAGCTACAAAGTCCCCCTCTGCGTGTTCGGTAATCTCCGGAGAAGTGTATTTTGACAGCTCAATTATTTGTATATTATTATCCTTCATAAATTTTGTATTTATCATCAGCATCTGGGTGCTCTGAATATTTGTCTTTATTTATAGTGTAGTCCTCGATACTTTGATTTGTACAAAAAATTATTCCTTTATAAACAACACTTTGATCGTCAGAATCAACCAGGCTAAAAGTGTAAGTATGGTCTTCATCTAAAACGCCAGAAAAAGCTGTAGTTATGCTCATAACACCATCCGTATAAGTATAAGACAGACTGCCATCTTCAGAAGATTTATCATTATTAATTTCTTTGGTTTGGTCATCTGTTAAACGCAACTCCAGAAACTCTACAACGTCCCTTCTAGGAATAACTTTAAAAGTTTGAGGGGTAGCCCCATTGTTTAATATAATCATATTTATAAAACAATAAACTTTAGATTTTGTTAAATAAAAAAAGAGCCACGAATTAACATAGCTCTTTTTTATTTCTTATATAGTGGTAATGTATTAAACTCCTACCGTAACATTGGTATTTGTAGCATCATCTATAATAGTTGAATCGATGAAATACGCAGGCTCTTTTTCAGTAGCTGTAATCGTAAGATTATATCCATTGAAATCTCCCATATCTCCTCCTGAAGCAGTGTTAACTGATACAGAACAACCATTTTGAGCTCCATATAATTTGAAGTTTCCATTGTAATCTTCCGCTACAACAAAAGGTCTTCCATAAGAAGCTAATTTTAATTCTTTACGCGTTGCTATATCTTGAGACTTTAAAGAAAATGTTCCTGTTTGAGTCCAGAAAGAAGTGTCTTTAGTAACCTCATTCGCTTCATCAAAAGAATTTGTTCCGCTAAGCTCATACTTTAATAATGTTAAAGCTGAGGCAAAAGCAGTAATTTCTTCGTCTGCTGATAAAGTCATCCCGGCATAAAGAGCCTCGTCAAAATTACCGAAATAAAGGTTTTTTAAACCACCTACGGTTTTACAAGGGTTTAATCTCCCTAATGATAAACTTTCACAAGCCATAATTTTTATATTTTTTTATTAAAAAAGGGTAGAATAGCATATTACTAAACTACCCTTGTTTATTGGTTATTAATTAATTCTCTTAGTTAGCTGCGTTTGTAATTCCGTATGTAACGATATCAGTAACATTCGCATATTGAACGCCAGCTGTGAATCTCATTACAATTCTTACATTTTCAGAACCATCAAGATCAGCCATATCTAAAACCTGTACTTTATTGTGGTCAGCCATTAAGCCAGTACCAAATACCAAGTTATCTTTATAGGTCATAATAGCTGTATTGTCAGTCATTCCGTCAGCAACAAATAAAGGAATACCATCGAACATAACTTCTCCCAGATCCTGGTTGTTGAAACGATCAGTAAATCCTAAAGCAGCCTGGGCTCTAACATACGCTTTATATATATTGATACTAACATAAATTCTAGTGTCTGGATGACGATAAACAGCAGATGGACAAGCATCTACTATTTTACCTAATTCAACCACAACATTAGAAGCTGTAACAGTCGTTCCTGTAACTTCCTGGGCAGCAGGTAAAGCAGCATCTACAGCTAATTTAGTTTCAAATCCATCAAATTCTCCGTCAGTACCATCCGCACCTGACCATATAGATACTTCATTTGCTGCAGCCGCTTTAGAAGCTACATAAGTAATTAAATGATCCTGTAAAGATTTCGGCAACACGTCGAAAGCAGAATATCCCATCTGGATTGCATCCCAGTCGTCTCTGAAATTTTCTTTACATAATTCTAGGTTAACTTGTAATTTTTTAGGCTCAAGAACCTGTTCTGTTTTTGTTAAAGTTGATGTTGAAGTAAAGTCACAAGTCCCATCTTTAACAATGTCATTTAATGCAATAATATTTAATACTTGCTTAAATTTTACATTCGGTCGTACATCTACACCACCATTAGCGATAGTTTTAGATGACAATAATGCTGCTGAGATATATCCCGCAGCCGCTTCTCCAGCGTAAGTTGTTGTAATTGATTGCGTAGTCGCCATAGTTTTAATCTAATTTTTAATTATTTTTATATAACATTTCTAATATTCTCTCCTGTCCGCTTCTCTTCTTCCCGCTAGGGCCATATTTGAAGCCTGTTGTTTTTTTTGAAATAGTTGCTTCCGGAGAAGGGTTCACAACTTCCAAATTTACTTCTTCAACCTCTGCAGATAATTCTGTTGCTGGTTGCTCTGGCTGTTCTGGAGCCTCTGGTTGTGCTGATAGTTCCTCAGTAGGCTTATCAGCTAGCTTAGCTTCTAAAGCTTCGATACGAGCTACTAAATCGGCTAATTGAACGTCTTGAGACGCTTCAACCTCTTCAGCAGGCTGCTCTGTTTCTTCCTCAGCAGGCTCAGCTTCTTTAATTTCTCCAATAATTCCCTCTTCTGAAACGACAAGAGTTCGCCCATCTTCTAGAGTGTAATCTCCAACAGGAAGAGCGACGTTACCATCTTCTGAAACTATAAAAACACCTTCACCTGGCTCAAAAGACTCTGCTTCGATTTTAGTTCCGTTACCCAGAGTCATAGACTCTAACGAAACTTCCATACCCAAGAAAACTTTTAAAGCACTAAATTTTGATTTTTTCATAAAGTATTTGTATTTATTTATTAAACATTATTATTTTTCGTTTGTTGTATTTTCGTATTAGAATATTATTCTAGAGTGGAATATATCTAAATCCCCTTCTCCAACTAAAATAAACCTACCGGCTACTGTAGACTCCTGGATAGTAGATTGGAATTCTAATTTATACCAGTCATAACCATTTACATCTCCTAAGCTTTCTATTGTCGCTGTGGTTTCTGAAATAGTTATTTCAGTAGATCCATTACTGAAAGTACCATTATTTAAAGCTATAGAAAACTTGCCTCCGTGGCACCAAAAAGCAATTGAATCCGGGGTAACCCCACTCTTCCATCTAGTGTAGAAAGATATAAGACTGTTAGAAGGCATTGTGAAGGTTGCAGACTGAGAACTATCGTTATCATTAGTAATAGAGAAGAACTTATTTTCATACCCATTATAATAGTTATCTCCATCACCTAAAGGATCTTTAATGTATTTGTATAATGGTGCAGCCACTGAGGTTAAATCGTACCAAAATTGAGCATCAACCCCTTCAGACAATACTAGTCTTTTCCTATTTATATTATTATAGTTAGAAATATTTTGGTTTTTTAAAGATCCAACTCCTTGCTTCAACCCATAAGGGTCTTCACAATCACAACTTAAGGAATAAGGATTTTTACATTTGCAACTCATATACTAAAATTAATCTATTACCTCGTTAACTATTTTTAATAATCCCTCTGCTTCCTCAGGAGTCATATCTTTTACATCTTTCTTAGCTACCTCCAAAACTTGTTCTAAAGCGCTTTTAGGAGCTTCTGATTCTAAATCTACACTAACTGCTCTATCGGAAAAAATACCTTCTATGGATAGCCCTAAATAAGTTCCTTTTTTTACATCTTCCCATACTTCCTCATTGTCTACTTTCATAATAACAGCCCAACCTCCTTTTATAGCTTCTAGGTTGTAGTTGTTTATTTTATCATTCTTAGGATCTTCTACAATCCAAGATTCAACAACACTAACTCCCGAAACTGCTTTATTATGGTTTACAGTCGTATTATTTCCATTTAATTTAGATAAATATAAGTGGGACGCATCTTTGACAGTTTGCTCTTTAAAAAATATATGAAAAGGATCTTCTTTTGTTCCTCTTAATATTTTTTTATTTGGGATTAAAGCATAACCCACAATTATTTTTTGATCCTGGTCAACTGTTTCAAAAGTATAAGTCTGCTGCGACAAAGCTATAAAGTTTTTTTCTATAGCTGGCTGCTTAACAAAAGATATAGCATTTACAGCATCTCTATTTTCTTCTAAGTCTAAAAATAATTCTATTAAAGGTATCATACTAATTTTTTTAAATAATTTATATATATATAACAGCCTTACTGTTATTTTGTATTAAAATCCAGCATCCTGAATCCTGTTTCTATTTAGTTCCTGAGAGGTTGTCACTTCTCCACTTGTTACATAAGCCTGAATAGGCCTCTGGTTTTGACTATTGACAGCCTGAGTTAATTGGCTAGCTTCTGATCCACCTACAATATTAAAGCTAGGATCTTTTGCCACTTGGGGAGCAGATCCTCCGGATATTTTCGGGGAAGATACTGCACCACCTCCACCTCCTGATTTTGATTTAGCAGCACTAACAGCTTTTTTAACCGCTGCTATTATTCCAGCAGCCTGGACAGCATAACCAATTATTAAAGGTATATTCTGAGGGAATCCCACTTTAGCAGTTTCAGCAGCACCTTTTGCTACTGATATTTGTGCTCCAACTGTAGCCTCTGTTGCTGACGTTATCATTCTCTCTGCACTACCTTTTTTAAACGCTAAATTCTTTTGAATATCTAATATTAATTCCTGAGCATTTATTAATTGTTTAGCCAAGAGAGCCGCTCGTCCTAAAGCAGCCTCTTCTCCTGTCATTGCAATAATATCGTCTAAAGTCTTTTTCTTAGAATCTCTTTTAGCTTGCTCCAGAGTCTCTAAAGCAATCAAATTTTGAGCGTCTTGCTCAGCTTTCTTTTCTCTATCAGCAGCATCTTTTTCAGCTTTAGCTTCTTCTTCTTCTGCTTTTATCTTAGCTTCCTCTTCTCTCTGTAATCTTTTCTGTTCAGCAAAGAATTTAATAACATTCAACTTCTCTTCCTCACTAGCTTTGAGCCTATCTAATTCTGATAAAGCCCGAGCCTCTTCTAACTCGATCTTTTTCATCTCAGTATTAGCAGCCAGATCTTCTAATTTCTTTACATAATCCTCCTGGATTTTGATTAAATCTGCAACTCTTTTCTCTTCCTCTTTTCTTGCTTCGGCCCCTTCTTGTTTTTTAGCAGAGGCAGCTTGTCGGTTTAATCTATTAAGTTCTACCTGAGTAGTTTTCTGCTGAGCTTTTCTTCTAGCTTCAATATTGTATAATTCAGCTAAAGCCTCGGCTTCTGCCTTCTTATTTTCTTTAGTTGATTTAGAGAAAGTGTTTTCTGCTTTAATAGCTTCGTATCGTAATCTTAAAACTTCCTGCTCCTGGATCAATAGTTGGTCTTCTAGTTTTTGAGCATCTTTAAGGGCTTCAATTCTTTCTTGAGTAGAGAACTGCTCTTCTTGTCTCGACTTCAATTTAAGGGAATTTATTTCTCCTTGTAACTTAGCTCTTTGAACTATTAAAGAACGTTCTAATTTATCGGCTTGAGCTCTTTGGTTAGACACAATGTCCGCTTGTCTCATTTCCTCTTTTTGAACTTCTATATATTCTTTAACCGCATTAGTAGCCGCATTCCAGGTTTCTACAATCTGGGTATTTGCTTTTTTATGCAAGTCAATTCCTTCTTGGATTTTAGCATTTACATCTGCTAACCTAGCTTCTAATTTTGTAGCCTCTTCTGAATCACCTGTAAATTTGTTCCAAGCAATTCTCATTTTTAAAATACCTTTCTCAAAAGTACCTGATAAGATTTTTAAGTTCCCTAGGAAGCGGTCTATCACCTGGGTCTTGAATATTCCATACCCCGCCTTCAAAGCATTTACAAAACTCTCCCAGGCTTTTTTAGGATTTTCAAAAGCCCCAATTAAAATATCTCCGAAGTCCGCAACGATGTCCATCACATTGCCTAAGACAACGCCAATTCTGCCCATTAACTTCTGGAACTTGTTTTGGCCTTCCTCTGAAGACGTAAACGCTTTTCCTACAGCTAAAATAGCCAAAGCTAAAGCTCCTATCCCTGAGGATATAATCGCTAATCTTAAAGTCTTAAACGATCCCGTTACCTTTCCTATAATTCCAGTCAAAGCTCCAAGCTTACCTCCTGAAATAGAATTTATATTATCTTTAACGGAACTAGTTTCTTTTCCAGTTTGTTTTATAGATTGATTTAACTGATCAACTTTGTCTTTGTCGGTCTTTACGTTTATATTATAATTTACGTTTTTATCGCTCATAACTAGCTCTCTCTTTTTGTTTAATTACTTCCTTCAAATTAAAAGTTAATTCATTTTTGCCTTTAGCAATATCTAACTCCTCAGATATTCCAAAAAAATCATCCTGTTTTAAAATAGAAAAAATACCTAAATCCATTTATTAATTATTTAATAGTTCAAAATCCGTTTTCCCGGTCTGTAAGTTAACTTTAATACTATTGATTTTATATTTGCGACCCCATATTATTAAAACATCATTTAACTCTATATTGTTAATATACCTATTAGGCAAATAAGCGGTCATAGTATATAGTCTATTGGAAGGGTCAAAAACATCGGATATATAATTAGTATAGTTTTCTGCAAATAAAGTCCCTGTGAAAGATTGATCTCCAGTATATTCGTTTGCTTCTACTCTAAAATTAATATTTATATCACTAGTAGCAGAAACAAATTCCAAGCTATTAGAAGGCATATTAATTGTGGATCTAGAAGAGCAAGCTGTTGGAGATGTTCTGAAAGCAATGGTTGTCCCCGTATGTAGAATAGGATAAAATAATAGAGGAGGGCCAGACCAGGGGGACTGTGAAGCATCAACTCCATAACCCCATTGAGTGTTAATCTGAGATCCTGTATTTATATCAATTAACCTCTCATATTTAAAATGAGAGAAAGGTAGTTCTACAGTATAAACCCCTCCTACCAAATTGTCCGTATTGTCGTCCCATTCTTCCGACCCCCATTCATATCCAAACAATGTGTTGTGGTAACTCGCTAAAAAAGATTTTGTATCTTTATATTTTAAATCTATCCGCTTGTACGGAAGAGATCTCCCTACAGTATAATCTCCCGCTTCTACATATTTAGAGATGTCATATTCCGATCCAGCCGCATAATAACTATCTAAAGTTTCGACTTTTATTGTGCCATCAGTCTCAACATAAGCAGTCAAATTAAACATCTTAAACAACCCTTGTAGAAACTCCACTACCGTTATATTAGGAAGATTAGCAGCAACATTAAAAGTAGTTGAAGCTGTAACAGTAAATGGATATGCTCCTTGAGGCACCGTCATACTGTCCGAATCATTTTCTACATACCACTCTATTTTTGTAAAAGCAATAGTTGTTGTGTGAGCTATTTCGACAGTATACTCTCCATTCTCTATAGATCCAAAATCTGTTTCATCTAAAATATTATTTCCTGTTAACCCTGAAATTGTAGACCATAATACTCCGTCTTTATAAATCCTAACATCATAAGAGTCTCCTGAAGCTGTATTAAAAGTTAAATTAATATCTAAGATCTCTGTATAGTCTGTTATTTCTAAAGTCCTCTCGTCAATTTGTTCTGCGTCTGCTATAGAGTCTAAGTCAAAATCATCTATCTCAGTGTAGTATTTTGTAACCTGAGCAGTATCGTCTAATCCTCCTTTATTCCTATGGAGCCACATAAATAATTCGTGATAACTTGCATTGCTAGAATCTAAGAAATCAGTAGAAAATGAAATGCCGTATTTTGTTTCGATAGCTTCAACTATATTATGAACCCTTAACGCTGGTTTTAATTGATCCCACATAACCCCCTGGGTTTGTGTAGGAGAGGCGTAGTATAAGTTGCCGTCGGATCCCGCAGAAGTAGAACTGTCATAATAAAGTCTATCAGTATGGGTTATGAGAGGCACCAGGATATCAAAGGAAGCCCTGGATCTCTCCAAATAACTTCGGACTGTAGTACTATCAAAAGTAAAATTAAGTGAGTTTAAAGACGTTAAAACAGCTAGCTTGTCTTTTCCAAATAAATCTTTTAGTGTAACAGTAGACCCTACAAAGCCCACTTTATAAGCATAAGGCTTTCCTTCTTTCATTAAAACACTGGTTAACGATATATACCCAGTTTTATACGGTGTCCAATTCAAATGGATTTCAGAACTTACTTTAATTCTAGCATCAAACCCACCCACAATATCAGCATTGTAATAATGAGAGAAAATCTTATTATTAGCTTTATTAGCCGGAAGAGTAAAATCAAATGTGAAAGAAGTGTAAACCTTAGCAATATCCTTTACGTTTTGTATTGAATCATTTACTGTAATAGTTTCATCTTTAAATAAAGATACTAATTCCCCATCTATATATAATTGAACTTTATTCATATTACTATCTTACTGAATTTATTTTACTGAAAGCAAAATCTAAATCTATTTCGTGACTTATTAATTGATCGTTAACAGAAGTTTTATATTTAAAAGAACTAGTCTTAACATTTACCGGTAATGTTTGCCCGCCAATAGAAATCCATACCTGCTCTGATAATAATAACTCTTCTATTGCAGTGTTGTATTCTTCGTTAACAAATCCTGAAACAATCTTCAGCCCAGACTCTCCTCTTTTTGATAATATTTTATTCTGACTTTCATTAATAGAAAAAGCTCCCTGGCTAATAGTATTAGCCTTATAAGAATCTTCTTTTATTTTAAGATCTTTAGTATTTGATTTCATAAACCAAATATCTTGGAAGGCCCCAAACTTATTTACAAAAGTAACTTTTAATGGCTCGAATTTATATTCGCAAACCTCAACAATATTTACTTCAGTACCTCCAACATAAACATTCCCTAAAGTATAATCTAAAGAATCGAAGAAAGGCCCTTCACAAGAATTAGATACGTAGGTTCCTCCGTCTGCCTCCACTCTTTGTTGAAAATTACCAGGATTTGGATAAGGACTCCAATATAAGATCTTATCTGCTGACTCAGTTTCTGATGTCGTAGTATTGATATTAATTATATTTCCATCAGAGTCGTATGATATAGCTGTGCCTTCTCTTAATGGTATAAAAGGATATTCGCCTTCTTTTACATAAACGATAGTATTAGACTGCATTAAACTGCCTTGGTTAATATCTCTTCCCTGGTTTTGTACTCCTTCCTCAAAATCCCCATAACCATCATATCCTTCTAAAGCCACTAAAGTTTGAACTGTTGGAGTAGCAGAAATATAACTTGTGACCTGGTAATCTACCCAAACCATTTGAGAAGATAAATTTCCGTCATAAGTTAATTCCAAATAATCTCTACAAAGTTCACTTATTTCAAAAGTAACTTTATTATCAATAGCTGTTTTTAATATAGAATATTGTGGAGACCCTGGTCTATCAGTTGTTTGTGTCCCTGTGTAAATATAAATATCTATATTAGCGGAAGTAATAGAAGCAATATCTACGAATACAAAGTACGGACTTCTAAGATTTATTTGTGTCATAATTATCTTTTAAACTTAATTTTAAAGCTGCCTCAACATCTAAATCAAAAGCAGTTAATATTTCTTCTGGTAACCTCTTTAAACCATTATTATATGGGTTAGTAAAAAACAAACTCGGCTTAATTCCTTTTTTCTTAATTATATTTGCCAGCATAAAACCGGTTTGTTTATGAGATACAAATCTCCCCTTAACATCTCGAAATTTTAAACCCCTGGCTTTTGCCCATTTAGCAAGTGCTCCAGTATGGTATTCAACTCCTATTAAGTTAGAGGATTTTTTATATTTAAACCCGTCTAAACTTCTACCGCTCTCTGTTCCCTTAACTCCTCTATCTTGAAAGATCCCGTATGTGCCCATTATAATATTCAAAGAGAGACTATTTTTTCTCACCTTAGTATCATATCCTAAAGAGTTATAAAGTTCCTTAGAAACGTTCTTACCGCTCCGGGTCAAATTAGCTCTAGACCTAGAGACAACCGTCTTCCCGAATTTCTCTAAAGCTTTATTTAGATTAACAAGATTCATCGTTCACAATTGCTATTTGAAAATCAGCAACCCAACCTGTGAGCCTATTATCAAATCGGTCTGAAAAAGCCTCAACAGTAGGATCCCCAACTAACTTATATCTGTCTCTATGGAGATCTCCTGACTTCAGACTATCCAAAACCTTAATAATAACACTCATTTGGGTATTGAGGACATTAGCCTCGTTTGTATTCTGATTTAAATCATTCAACCCATCTTCTCTTTTTATTACGTCAACAATATCCATACAAAGCAAACTACCAGAAAAAATTATTATATTGTCCTGGTACGTAAAATTGTTTAACATAAAATGGGATAACGGGAATATCGTTCTTTTAGCCAGGTCGATATCTGTTATATCCCCGTAAGTAACCGTATTAACGAAATCGGAAGCTTCTAAAGCCTCTTTTAATTTATCTAATGTATTATAAAATCCTATCATAATTTATTTATTCTAATGCTCTCTTTAACCTCAGCTGTTTTATATGCTAAATACATCAAGCATTTATGTAACGGGAATCTAGCGACTTCATCGAATCTTGATAAATCTCCATTAGCCAATTCGAATAGTTCGTGATAGCTTCCCCAGACCCTGGAAAATTCTGAAGAGTTTCCACCAGATCCATCGCTATAGAGCTCTGGGTATAACTCAGCAACTGAGTGATTAAATTGTAAAAAAAAACCCGCATCCCTAATACAATATGTAAAGGAGCTTTTTTCATAAGATCAGAATATTCTTCTGTCCCATTATATTCTTCTATAGTGTATTTCCCTTTATGAAAATCTTTTACAGGTCTATAACAAACCGCCATCGCTTTATGCATATAATCCCACTCATTAGAATAATTAATAATATCCTTATTTTCTCCATAAGAAATCTTATCAAGATTTGGGATAAATCCAAACTTAATTCCGTCAATTTCAAATATAGGAGTGAACTTGCATTCTGACTGGTTCTCAATAAGCTCATAGAAAGCTTCTAACGTCCCCTGGAGCTCTTGTACCTTATCCAGCTGTAACTTATTTAATTCATTTCTAGGAATCCCTAAAAGAGCAACTAAAGCATCTTCTTCTGTTGGATCCTCTAACTTTAAAAAGTTCTGGTATCTTCCTAATTTTATATCCATATATATAAAACAACAAAAGACCAATTTTGTATATAAGCAAAAAAGCCTACTAAATTAATAGCAGACTTTTCTGAAACAAAACAAAAACAAAGGCATTAAACTCTCATATAACTCATCGCGGCAACGATATTCTTTAACTTGATCAATACTGCTTCCATCATTTCCTCATCTTTAACCTCATCTAAAATTAATCGCATTTTTTTGGTTTTATTCAACTCATCTGTAAGAGCCTGGATTTTACTATTTGCTTTATCCAGATGATTCAAATTAACTTCTTTGCGTGTTCTAGATTCCCACCTGTTGAACATAGATCTATATACAGAGTTAAATTCCATATTATCTTGATGAGCAATCACTGATACAGAAACCAAACAATGTGATCTCCTTATATAATCTCCTATAGCTTTTAAAGTGTACCCCTGCCGTCTAGCTGTTACACAATACACTTTTCTAGCGTAAACAGTCTTTTGATCTCTAGACTGGTCTTCAATTAAATCAACATCAAAAACCTTCTTTATATCTTCTACAATGTCTTTTAATAACTCCATCTTATAAAAAGTATTGTATTAAGTAACTCGCTAAAATCATACCTCCAGTAAGCCCTATAGCTCCCAGAAAACACATTACAACGATGTTCGATTTACCAATTTTAAATTCTTTATCTATTAAAGCAATCTCTTCTGGTGTATAGATTTTTATTTCTGTTGCTCTTGATCGCTTAATATCTTGTGCGATAATTTTATTGTTTATAATTCTCATAATTTTTGTTTTTATATAACCTACCATTGATATTATCTCCGGCAGGCTATTAGTTTTTTAATAATCTTCGCTGGTCATTAATTCCTCTTCGTTATCTAATAAAGAGCTTAGGCTTGAGTCGTATGGGTTACCATTCCCTAACAGGTTGTTAAAACCATATCTTCCATAAGTTTCGTAATTAACTTCTACTCTTGTTCCTTTTAACGCTGTATCAACTAGTTCTTGGGCTTCTTCAACTAATTCCCACGCTTGTCTGATTAAATATTTTCTTTCTTGTAAGTTCATAATATTGTTTGTTTTTGTTATGGTGTAAATATACAACTAAAGTTTGATATAAAAAAATAAAAAGTAAATTTTAGCGTATTGTGTATGAATTAATTCTAGATTCACCCTCATAAAAGTTTCCTGACAAATCAAATATCTTGCAGCCATTAGACCCTCCGTTAAAGTGGTTATAAGATACGTGAACACATATCCAGAAGCGAGTTACTTCATACGAAGATCCATCCTCACGAGTCTCCTCTTTTTTCTTAACTGAAGTAGAAAATGATTCAACTCTAATCTTCTCAAATATCACTGGAGTAGTTTGGAAATACTCTGAGTAAAATTCTATTCTTGGACCACCTCTTTGAGTCTCTACTTCTTTAAATGAAATGATCTTAGCAGTATATCCTCTTTTTAATAATTCAACTTGAATTAAATCTTGGATAGCTTGTCTTTGTTCCTGGGTTGTAATTGTAGTTTCCATAATATTGTTTTGTTTTGTTATACCCAAATATACAATAAAAAAAGGATCCTCAACAAAGAAAATCCTATTTTAACATAACTTTAACATTTTAAAGGGCTGAGTGAACTACTCTCATTTAAAGGCGGGAACTATTCCAGATAGACCTACCCCCTAAAATGTTATATATCATCTACAACTAAAGCCTGGAGGTAAAGAAGCATATAAATCTCTCTCTTATAAGATTGCTCAATACGATCAACCTGGTCTTTGTCTACAATACCATCTAAAGAATCGGTTAAGTTTTTTCTATTCCTATTCTTTTCTTCTAGTCTAGCCTTTAGAAATAATAAAGCGGCTTCTTGGGTTTGTTGTCTTAATTCATTATCCGACATAATTATCTAGTATTAGGGTTTCTAATTGGTTGTATAAATCATTATCCAGTTCCTCAATCTCAGTGTAAGATCCATCTTCTTCTACCCTAAAAACAGATACTATTATAAATTCATCTGGATCTCCTGGATAGTCATAAGTCTGTGGGGTTCCTTTCTCAAAGTACCCATCAACCTCGTAATGGGTACAATTTAATTCTACATCGTGAGTTCTCATAATCTTACAAGAATTAATTCTAAAGCTAACAAAGCTTCGCGAGCATCTAAATCGCTTGCAGCTCCAATATGAAACTCTACTATTTCGTGCGGGTCTAATACTCTATATTCTTTCCAGTCATAAACTGTAAAATAAATATCATCATCAGTAGAAAAATCAAAATCAAAATTAGTTTTATCTTCTCCACTATTCCCTTGGTAATAATCAGCTCCTATTAAATCAGCTAAGTCTATTAATTTTTGTGGAGTAGTAAAGACTGTTTGTCCGTGGAAAGAAGTTCCTGTTATTGTACTTGGTGCTTTCATAATATTATTTGTTTTTGTTATACCCAAATATACAACAATTTTAGATTCAAACAATACTATTATATAATTTTAACATAACTTTAGCACTTTGGTATACCCAGAAAATAAGAGAATAAACAGCAGCAGTAAGATCAGGATCATTATACTTATCCGCCAGAACAATCCCTCCGTTCAACAACATTACCGTTATGAAGGCTCTTACAACCATAAATTATATTCGCCATAACCAGCGTCTCCGATATACATACTAAGAGCATACCTAGCTCCATCTATTAAATGATTATGTTTGTCTATTGGCTTATTAAGTGTAGTACCTGTTTTTTTATCTTTTAACCAGGAATAAGATTGTA